>SKEO01001209.1_pt1 | contig 21392 bp, 16 predicted proteins | sample 4826801 | NCBI WGS metagenome assembly SKEO01 (sample SAMN11008807, study PRJNA524170) | human gut metagenome | biome: Human fecal sample; material: Feces; isolation source: fecal sample from pouch patient p3 | host: Homo sapiens | place: Israel: Tel-Aviv | collected 2016-02-25 | reverse complement strand
TCGTCTGGGCGTCTACACTCGCGACATCATCAAGAACAACCCGCGCGACTTCCGCATCTTCGGACCGGATGAGACCGCTTCCAACCGTCTGCAGGCTTCCTACGAAGTCACCAACAAGCAGTGGGATGCCGGCTACATCTCCGACGAGGTCGACGAGCACATGCACGTCTCCGGCCAGGTCGTTGAGCAGCTGTCCGAGCACCAGATGGAAGGCTTCCTCGAGGCCTACCTGCTGACCGGTCGTCACGGCATCTGGAGCTCCTACGAGTCCTTCGTCCACGTGATCGACTCCATGCTGAACCAGCACGCTAAGTGGCTTGAGGCTACCGTCCGCGAGATTCCGTGGCGCAAGCCGATCGCCTCCATGAACCTGCTGGTCTCCTCCCACGTTTGGCGTCAGGACCACAACGGCTTCTCCCACCAGGATCCGGGTGTCACCTCCGTCCTGCTGAACAAGTGCTTCCACAACGACCACGTCATCGGCATCTACTTCGCCACCGATGCGAACATGCTGCTGGCCATCGCCGAGAAGTGCTACAAGTCCACCAACAAGATCAACGCCATCATCGCTGGTAAGCAGCCTGCTGCCACCTGGCTGACCCTGGACGAGGCTCGTGCCGAGCTCGAGAAGGGTGCCGCCGCTTGGGATTGGGCTTCCACCGCCAAGAACAACGATGAGGCCGAGGTCGTGCTTGCCGCCGCCGGCGATGTCCCGACTCAGGAGATCATGGCTGCTTCCGACAAGCTGAAGGAACTGGGCGTCAAGTTCAAGGTTGTGAACGTTGCCGACCTGCTCTCCCTGCAGTCCGCCAAGGAGAACGACGAGGCTCTGACCGACGAGGAGTTCGCCGACATCTTCACCGCCGACAAGCCGGTGCTGTTCGCGTACCACTCCTACGCTCACGACGTGCGTGGCCTGATCTACGACCGTCCGAACCACGACAACTTCAACGTCCACGGCTACGAGGAGGAGGGCTCCACCACCACCCCGTACGACATGGTTCGTGTCAACCGCATCGACCGCTACGAGCTGACCGCTGAGGCTCTGCGCATGATCGACGCCGACAAGTACGCCGACAAGATCGACGAGCTCGAGAAGTTCCGTGATGAGGCCTTCCAGTTCGCCGTCGACAACGGCTACGATCACCCGGACTACACCGACTGGGTGTACTCCGGCGTGAACACCGACAAGAAGGGTGCCGTCACCGCTACCGCCGCTACCGCTGGCGACAACGAGTGATAACACCTCCACGGTGTTGTTAGTTCGCTAACACCAAAGGGCTCGGGATTCGTCCCGAGCCCTTTGCTTATTCATAAGCCCTGTCACGGCGGGGCAGAACAAAGCGAACTGTTGTGATGTTTTAATCGCGTAGCACCCTGAAATGCAGCAGGGCATTGCGCACACCGTCGTGGTCCACATCGTCAGTGATGTAGTCGGCGGCGGCCTTGGGCTCGGCGGTCGCATTGCCCATCGCGACCCCGATGCCGGCGTAGGCGAGCATATCCGTGTCATTGCCGCCATCGCCGAAGGCCATGGTCTGCTCGCGCGTGATGCCGTAATGCGCCATGAACCGCTGGATGCCGCGCGGCTTGCCGCCATCGGCCGGAATCAGATCCGTGAAATCCGGATGCCAACGCACCCCGCGCACATTGCTGCACAGTCCCACCAGTTCGGCCTCCAGCTCGGGCCCGACAAAGGGACTGATCTGGAAAGTCTCATGATCCAGCGCGCGGGTGCGCGGGTCCTCGAAATACCGGGTCGGTGCGGTTTTGCCCAGTTTGCTCCACGTGGCGCGAAGCAGATCATTGGACTGGTTGAAGTACACGTAATCCTTCTCGCCGAAATTGCACACCACATCGGGGTGACGGTCCAGCCAGTCGAGAATCACCTCAATATCAGCAGTATCCAAGGCCTGCGAGGCAAAGAAGCCGGTGTCATCAAAGCAATACTGCCCATTGAACGCCACCACGCCATCGAACGTCACCGGCATGGTATCCAGCACCACGTGCATCTGTGAAGGCGCGCGGCCCGTGCAAATCAGCACCTTGACGCCTGCGGCCTGCAGCCGGTGAATCGCCTCGATTGTGGAATCCGGCACCGTATGGGTCGTGAAACTGGTGAGCGTGCCATCGATATCGAAGAATACGGCTCGGATATCGGCATTGGCGGTATCGGTAGTCATAGCTTCCATTGTCAAAGCCCCTCTCGACGTGCTTTCCGGCGTGTTCGGCACGCCTATAGCGGGTTATCAAACGCACGAATCCCGGACATTGCATGCGCGCCATAAAAGACACCTATATGGCAATCGGCCATTTTCCGTCACTTTCGCGGTTCAAGCGCGTTATGGTGTTACCCGACATCAATTTTGGAGAGAGGAAATCCAATGACCGCATCAACCCAGCCGGCAACCCCGGCCGCTCCTAACAATAACGAGCCGGTGCGTGTGAACCACACCGCCCGCAACGTCATCATCACCATCGTGGTCGTGGCGATTATCGCCGTGGCCGCGTTCTTCGGCTACCGCGCGTTTGCCGGTGCCAACGAGTCGTCCGCCAAGGGCAGCAAGGGCAACCCGGTCAAGATCGGCGTGGTCGGCGCTACCAACCCCGAATGGGTCAAGTTCAAGCAGAACGCCGAGAAGGCCGGCATCTACGTCGACATCGTCGACTTCCAGGACTACACCTCCGAAAACCCGGCCCTTGACTCCGGCGAGCTGGACCTCAACGAATTCCAGCACCTGCTCTACTTGGCCAACTACAACGTGAGCAACAAGAAGGACCTGCAGCCCATCGGCGGCACCGCCATCTACCCGCTCGGCGTGTACTCCACCAAGGTCAAGGACATCAAGGACCTGAAGCAGGGCGACACCGTCACCATTCCGAACGACGAAACCAACCAGGCCCGCGCTATCGGCGTGCTCAAGGCCGCCGGTCTCGTGACGCTCAAGGACGACTGGACCGCCTTCTCCACCCCGGCCGACATCGACGAAGCCAAGAGCAAGGTCAAGGTCACCCCGCTCAAGGCCGAACAGGTGGCCACCACCCTGAAGGACCCGACCATCGCCGCTGGTGTGATCAACAACGACTACGTGGCCGACGCCGGTCTCGACCCGAAGGACGCCATCTACCAGGATGACGCCGAATCCGAAGAAGCTCGCCCCTACATCAACGTGTGGGTGGCCCGCAAGGCGGACGTGAACAACGAGACCTACAAAAAGCTCGTTTCCATCTACCAGCAGAAGGATGTGCTCGACGCCCTGCAGGAGAACTCCGGCGGTACCGCGGTGTTCGCCGACAAGTTCAGCGCCAGCGAGCTGCAAGGCTTCCTGTCCGACATTGAGAAGGATGCCAAGGCCCAGCAGTGAGCCGCGGCTGATACGAGCGCACGACTAACCTGTCCATAGCCATTACCACCAAGCGGAGCGAGTACCCGAGCCAACAATCGGGATTCGCTCCGCTTCCGTGACCGGACACCAACAACCAGCATCAGGGAGCATTATGAGCGACCCCATCATCACCTTCGACCATGTCGTGAAGGAATTCAAAACACGCGGACGCGGCGCGAACATCGCACGAGCCGTGGATGACGTCAGCCTGACCATTGATCGCGGCGACATCTTCGGCATCATCGGCTATTCCGGTGCAGGCAAATCCACACTGGTCCGGCTTATCAACGCGCTCGAACGACCCACCTCCGGCACTGTGACCGTGCTTGGTACTGATATCACCTCTCTGAGTGAGACCAAGCTGCGGCCCATCCGCCAGAAAATCGGCATGATTTTCCAGCAGTTCAACCTGTTCTCCACCAAAACCGTGGCCCAGAACATCGCCTACCCACTGCAACTCGATCACTGGCGCAAGGACTATCAGGATCGTCGTGTCAACGAACTCCTTGAATTCGTGGGCCTCAGTGAGCACGCAAACAAATACCCTTCGCAGCTGTCCGGCGGCCAGAAGCAGCGCGTCGGCATCGCCCGCGCACTGGCCACTAATCCGGAGATTCTGCTCGCCGACGAAGCCACCAGCGCGCTCGACCCGGAAACCACCACCGAAGTGCTGGCCTTGCTCAAGCGTGTGAACGAGGAATTCGGCATCACCATTGTGCTTATCACCCATCAGATGAACGTGGTCCAGCAGATTGCCGGCCGCGTGGCCGTAATGAGCGCCGGACGCGTGGTCGAATCCGGCGACGTATACGATGTGTTCGCTGCACCCCAGCAGCCGGTGACCAAGCGATTCATTGCCACCGCATTGTCTGGCCTGCCCGAGGAAGACCGGGTCGAGCGATTGCATCACGAATGGTCGGGCCGCATTGTCACCGTGCTTATCCGCCAAAAGGACGTTTCCGGCACCCAAGGCCATGAACTCAAGGCATCCGGACAGAATATCTCCGAACTCATCGCCAAATACGGCGTCGAATCCAGCCTGCTCTACGGCGGCATCGACACGGTCAAGGGGACCGCCATCGGTGCCATCACCTACGAATTCAACGGGCCCGGCTGGCATGTGGACGAATTCCTGCGCGAGCTCGCCGCCAATAGCGACGTCATCGACTTCGGCACCGCCGCAAAGCCTGTGGCCTACGCCGACGCAGTCGCCGGACACGCCGCCTACGCCGAAGACCGATCCTATGACCCGCTGGCGGCCGATACTGCCTCTGCATCCACCGCGTCCGCTGTATCCGCCGCCGCACATGAAGGAGACAACGCATGATCATCCTCGCCAACCCGCGTAGCGACTGGAACGTGCTGCGCCCGCTACTGTTCGAATCCATTGGACAGACCCTGACCATGGTGCTCGTCACCCTCGTCATCGGCGGATTCCTCGGCCTGATCCTCGGCGTGGTGCTCTATGGCACCCGCCCCGGCAACCTGTTCGAGAACGCGGTCGTCTACCGCATCCTTGACATCATCGTCAACATCGTGCGCCCGATTCCGTTCATCATCTTCCTGGCAGCCATGCAGCCGCTCACCATCGTCGTGGTCGGCACGTCCATCGGCACCGTGGCCGCCATCTTCCCGATGGTGGTCATGTGCACCTTCGCCACTTCTCGTCTGGTCGAACAGAATCTCGTGCCGGTCGACCCGGGAGTGATCGAGGCCGCGCGTTCGATGGGTGCCGGCAAGCTCACCATCATCCGCACCGTGCTCATCCCCGAAGCCCTGGCACCGCTGATCCTGGCCTACGCCTTCCTGTTCATTGGCGTGCTCGACATGTCTGCCATGGCCGGCTACATCGGCGGTGGCGGTCTCGGTAACTTCGCCATCGCCTACGGCTACCAGAAGTTCGACCAGACCGTCACCTGGACGGCCGTGATCATCATGATCGTACTGGTCCAGGTGGTGCAGGGCATCGCCAACGCCATCGCCAAACGACTGCTCAAACGCCAGCAATAACAAGGCATACTGACCCCATAGATCGCGGCCCTCGCCAATATGGAGCGAGGGCCGCAATATATTCTTCGCGCTACTAGAATCGGGAACCATGAGTGAACATATCGACATCGACCACGAACTCATCACTATCCGCCACTACCTGCACGCCCATCCGGAGCGTAGTTTCCGTGAATTCGGCACCAGCATCTATCTGACCGACCAGCTCAAGGCGCACGGCATCGAGATCCTGCACAACCCGCTGGAGACTGGTGTTGTGGGGCTCATTCAGGGCGAGGCCGGTCCCGGGCCGCGTATCGGGCTGCGCGCCGACATCGACGGCCTGCCCATCGTGGAAGACTCCGGACTGGAGTTCAGCTCCGTCAATGAAGGCGTGATGCACGGCTGCGGCCACGACCTGCACATGACCGGTCTGCTCGGTGCCGCCTTCTGGCTCGCCGAGCACCGTGACAAGTTCGCCGGCTCGATCAAGATTCTGTTCCAGCCGAGTGAGGAGACCGGCCAAGGCGCTCGCGCCATGATCGACGCCGGACTCGTGGATGACGTCGAAGCCATTATCGGCACGCACAACAACCCCAACTATGCGCCCGGCCAGCTGGCCATCGGCGTTGAGCCGATGATGGCCGGCTGCGTGAAATTCCGCGTGACCCTCCACGCCCAAGGCACCCACGCCGGCTACCCTTACAAGGGCACCGGGCCCATCGAAGCGCTCGCCAGTATTATTCTGAGCCTGCAGACCATCGTGAGCCGCAACGTCACGCCCTTCCACCCGCTGGTGCTGTCCGTTACCGAAGTGCACGGCGGCCATGTGTGGAACGTGGTGCCCGCCGAAGCCGGATTCCAAGGGACTGTGCGCTATTTCCACAAGTCGGATGGCAATCTGGTCGGCCGCCGATTCAAGGAAGTGGTGGAACACACCGCCGAGGCATACGGCATCAGCGCCGACGTGGTCTGGGATGACTTTCAAGACCCGCTGGTCTCCGATCCAGGTCTCGCCAAGGCCGTGGCGGCGGATGCCAACGACTACGCGCAGCTCGAACCGATACGTCAGTCGATGGCGGGGGAGGACTTCTGCGAATTTGCCAAGGTGGCGTTGCCGGTGTTCGCGTTCGTCGGGTCAAACGGTCAGGAAGGTTGCGCCGACTGGCATAGCCCGCATTTCGTGGGTCTCGACGAATCCATTCCCACCTTCGTCAACTTCTACGTCAACACCGCTCTGCGCGTGCTCAACGAGCTGAAGTAAATCCTTTTCTGGCTCGCCTCCGGAGGCTGAGGCGTTAGGCAGACAGCCCAGTGGGCTGTCTGTAGCCGAAGGTGAGGCGACAGCCGAACCAGATATGCGCGGGCCTCGCCCGTCCATAAGTGCAGGACGAGCTATCAGCGAAGCTGACTGAGGGGAGTGGCATTCGTTCATTAGGTCGATTCATCGTCCATTAGGTCGGTGAACGGCGATACTGGTTGTTGGAATCGCGCCATTGCAACGACTGATATCGCATTGCAGTGACCTAATGAACGCAAAAACGACCTAATGAATGACGCCAAGCCGGAAGAACAGGCAATCCGACGTCATACGCGGCTACACTAAGAAGCTATGACACAGCTTCGCTTCGCACTCGCCCAGATCGACACCTGCGTCGGCGCGCTTGACGCCAACGCCGCCAAGGTGCTCGACTACTCCCGTAAAGCCGCCGCAGGAAACGCCCAAGTGGTTGTTTTCCCGGAAATGACCCTCACCGGATACCCCATCGAGGATCTGGCCCTGCGCCGCACCTTCCGCCAAGCCGCATGGGACAAGGCCAACGAACTCGCCACCCAGCTCAACGACGACGGCCTCGGCGATCTGTTCGTGGTGGTCGGCACCGTGGGCACCGACCGCAAGACCTCCAAGCCGCGCAACCGACTGGTGGTCTTGCACCAGGGCGTGGTCTGGGCCGGCTACGACAAGCACTTCCTGCCCAACTACGGCGTGTTCGACGAATTCCGCATCTTCTCCGCCGGCGACCGCTCCGTGACCCTCGACGTGGACGGCGCCACCATTGGCGTGGCCATCTGCGAGGACATCTGGCAGGACGGCGGCCCGGTGGCCGACCTGGCCACCAAGAACATCGACCTGCTGCTCACCATCAACGGCTCGCCGTATGAGGAAGGCAAGACCAACACCCGTTTCGAGCTCGCCCAGCGTCGTGCCGCCGAGGTTAACGCCCCGGTCATCTACCTGAATCAGGTCGGCGGTCAAGACGACCTCGTCTTCGACGGCGGCAGCTTCGTGGTCGACGCCGACGGCACGCTTATCGAACGCAGCCCGATGTTCATGGAAAACCTGACGTTCTGGGACTTCGATTCCGCCGCCGAACATCAGGCCAAGGCCGAGATCGTTCCGGAACTCGACCCGGACGAAGAGGTATACACCGCCTGCGTGCTCGGCCTCAAGGACTACATGGCCAAGAACCACTTCACCGGCGTGACGCTGGGCCTCTCAGGAGGCATCGACTCCGCACTGGTAGCCGCCATGGCGGCCGACGCATGCGGCGGCGAGAACGTCTGGGGCATCTCCATGCCCTCCATGTACTCCTCCGACGGTTCCAAAGACGACGCCGCTGACCTGGCCTCCAACATCGGTGCCCATTACGAGGTCCAGCCCATTGAGCCATTGTTCAACGCCTACCAACAGCAACTTGACCTTGATGGCGTCTCCGCCGAGAACCTGCAGGCCCGCATCCGCGGTGTGATCGTGATGGCCAGCTCCAATTCGCGCGGTCTGCTCGCCGTGGCCACCGGCAACAAGTCAGAGCTCGCCTGCGGCTACTCGACCATCTACGGCGATGCGGTAGGCGGCTACGCACCCATCAAGGACCTGCTCAAGACCCGTGTCTGGGAGATCAGCCGTTGGCGTAACAAGGCCGCGGCCGCAGGCGTCGGCATCGGCGGTCTCAAGATCGTGGGCAACGAGGACGGCAACACCGGCATCCCGTTGAAGGACGGCGTGATGATTCCGGTCTCCTCCATCGAGAAGGCACCCTCGGCCGAGTTGCGCCCCGGGCAGAAGGACTCCGACTCCCTGCCCGAATACGCGCTGCTCGACAAGGTGCTCGCCGCATACATCGAGCACGCGCACGGCCGCGCCGACCTGTTAGCCGACGGCTTCGACCAGGTCACCGTAGACACCGTGATGCGATTGGTGGACCGCGCCGAATGGAAGCGCCGCCAATACCCGCTGGGTCCCAAGGTCACGGCCCTCGCGTTCGGCCGCGACCGCCGCCTGCCCGTCACCAACGCATTCAGGGAATAAACATATATTGCTCCCGCCAGCGGGAGCAAGTAATACCGTTGAGGAGGTACCAATGACAGACGATAACAAGAAGCAGTGGTATTTCAACACCGTCAAGAAGCAGGCCGAGCTGGGCATGATCTCACCGATCGAACAGCGCATGGGTCCGTACAAGACCAAGGAAGACGCCGAACATGCGTGGGACATCGTGGTGGACCGCAATGCCAGATGGGAGGAGGAGAACCGGCGCTGGAAGAACTACGGCGTGAAACCCGCACAGGCTCACCCCGAGGATTGACGGTCGAAAACTGACTGATACGGTTCTGCTGTCAATCTCAAGACCGAACCGCTCATCAAACCGCTCATACGAACATCACAGTATGAGCGGTTTCCCATATCTGGAGACGTGCAATAGTCCCATCAATACCTAGAAGCCATTGGAATGGTAGCGTTCACAAAAACAATGTGAGATAGCTCACTCCCAATTTCAGCTTTTCTCAAGCAAGTGCCAACTACACTGTTGAACCAAGGGTTCCGTGAAGATGCGAAACCTACAACCCCATTTAAGGAGTGACATGACCGCAGTGGAAAATGCAGCTGTCTCCCAGGAGGAGCTCGACGCCAAGGCGTGGGCCGGCTTCACCGAGGGCAACTGGCAGAAGGATATTGACGTCCGCGACTTCATCCAGAAGAACTACACCCCGTACGAGGGCGACGAGACATTCCTGGCTCCTGCCACCGAGAAGACCAAGCACCTGTGGAAGTACCTCGACGACAACTACCTGGCCGTGGAGCGCAAGCAGCGCGTCTACGACGTGGACACCCATACCCCGGCCGACGTCGACGCCTTCCCGGCCGGCTACATCGACTCCCCGGAAGTCGATAACGTGGTCGTTGGCCTCCAGACCGACGTTCCCTGCAAGCGCGCGATGATGCCGAACGGTGGCTGGCGCATGGTCGAGCAGGCCATCAAGGAAGCCGGCAAGGAACCGGATCCGGAGATCAAGAAGATCTTCACCAAGTACCGCAAGACCCACAACGACGGCGTCTTCGGCGTGTACACCAAGCAGATCAAGGTCGCCCGCCACAACAAGATCCTCACCGGTCTGCCGGACGCCTACGGCCGTGGCCGCATCATCGGCGACTACCGCCGCGTCGCCCTGTACGGCGTGAACAAGCTCATCGCCTTCAAGAAGCGCGACAAGGACTCCGTGCCGTACCGCAACGACTTCACCGAGCCGGAGATCGAGCACTGGATCCGCTTCCGTGAGGAGCACGACGAGCAGATCAAGGCCCTGAAGAAGCTCATCAACCTCGGCAACGAGTACGGCCTCGACCTGTCCCGCCCGGCCCAGACCGCGCAGGAAGCCGTGCAGTGGACCTACATGGGCTACCTGGCCTCCATCAAGTCCCAGGACGGCGCCGCCATGTCCTTCGGCCGCAACTCCGCCTTCCTCGACTGCTACATCGAGCGCGACCTCCAGGCCGGCAAGATCACCGAGACCGACGCCCAGGAGCTCATCGACAACATCGTCATGAAGCTGCGCATCGTGCGCTTCCTGCGTACCAAGGACTACGATTCGATCTTCTCCGGCGACCCGTACTGGGCGACCTGGTCCGACGCCGGCTTCGGCGATGACGGCCGTTCGATGGTCACCAAGACCTCGTTCCGTCTGCTCAACACCCTGACCCTTGAGCACCTCGGACCTGGCCCCGAGCCGAACATCACCATCTTCTGGGATCCGAAGCTGCCTGAGGCCTACAAGCGCTTCTGCGCCAAGATCTCCATCGACACCTCGGCCATCCAGTACGAGTCCGACAAGGAAATTCGTAGCCACTGGGGCGACGACGCTGCCATCGCATGCTGCGTCTCCCCGATGCGCGTGGGCAAGCAGATGCAGTTCTTCGCCGCCCGCGTGAACTCCGCCAAGGCCCTGCTGTACGCCATCAACGGCGGCCGCGACGAGATGACCGGCATGCAGGTCATCGACAAGGGCGTGATCGAGCCGATTACCCCGGAGGCCGACGGCACCCTCGATTACGAGAAGGTCAAGAACAACTACGAGAAGGCCCTCGAATGGCTGTCCGAGACCTACGTCATGGCCCTGAACATCATCCACTACATGCACGATAAGTACGCGTACGAGTCCATCGAGATGGCCCTGCACGACAAGGAAGTGTACCGCACCCTCGGCTGCGGCATGTCCGGTCTGTCCATCGCCGCCGACTCCCTCGCCGCCGTCAAGTACGCCAAGGTCTACCCGATCTACAACAAGGACGCGAAGACCCTGGAAGGCCACGAGTACGAGTACGTTGAGGGCGCCGACGACGACCTGATCGTCGGCTACCGCACCGAGGGCGAGTTCCCGGTCTACGGCAACGACGACGACCGCGCCGACGACATCGCCAAGTGGGTCGTCTCCACGGTCATGGGCCAGGTCAAGAGGCTCCCGGTCTACCGCGGCGCCGTCCCGACCCAGTCCATCCTGACGATCACCTCCAACGTCGAGTACGGCAAGAACACCGGTTCCTTCCCGTCCGGCCACGCCAAGGGCACCCCGTACGCTCCGGGCGCCAACCCGGAGAACGGCATGGACTCCCACGGCATGCTGCCGTCCATGTTCTCCGTCGGCAAGATCGACTACAACGACGCTCTTGACGGCATCTCGCTGACCAACACCATCACCCCTGATGGCCTGGGCCGCGACGAGGACGAGCGCATCGGCAACCTGGTCGGCATCCTGGACGCCGGCAACGGCCACGGCCTCTACCACGCGAACATCAACGTTCTGCGCAAGGAGACCATGGAGGACGCCGTCGAGCACCCCGAAAAGTACCCGCACCTGACCGTGCGTGTCTCCGGCTACGCGGTGAACTTCGTCAAGCTCACCAAGGAGCAGCAGCTCGACGTCATCTCCCGTACCTTCCACCAGGGTGCCGTCGTCGACTGATGACCAACCCCGCGAACCGCGGCAATGACTAACTGAAGGGGTGGGGCACGGCTCCACCCCTTCCTTATTTCCCACAGACTTTCGCATCATTTGGAACAGGAGGACAACGATGCCCGCAACACCCACGTTCCGCACCACGACCAGGCATATGCTCAAGGAATCGAAGACCTATGCCTCGCAGACTTTGATGGGCGGCCTTTCCGGCTTTGAATCCCCAATCGGACTCGACCGACGTGACCGCCTTTCCGTCCTGAAATCCGGCGATATCGGCTTCGTCCACTCTTGGGACATCAACACCTCCGTGGACGGACCGGGCACCCGTATGACCGTGTTCATGTCCGGCTGCCCGCTGCGCTGCCAGTACTGCCAGAACCCGGACACTTGGAAGATGCGCGACGGCAAGCCCGTCTACCTTGACGCCATGATCAAGAAGGTCGATCGTTACAAGGACCTGTTCAAGGCCACGCATGGCGGTATCACCTTCTCCGGCGGCGAATCCATGATGCAGCCCGCCTTCGTCTCGCGTGTGTTCCATGCCGCCAAGGAGATGGGCGTGCACACCTGCCTCGACACGTCCGGCTTCCTCAACACGAATTACACCGACGAGATGCTCGAGGACATCGACCTGTGTCTGCTCGACGTCAAATCCGGCGACGAGGAGACCTATCACAAGGTCACCGGCGGCACCTTGCAGCCCACCATCGATTTTGGCCAGCGACTGGCCAAGGCCGGCAAGAAGATCTGGGTGCGATTTGTGCTCGTGCCGGGCCTGACCGACTCCGAAGAGAACGTCGAAAACGTGGCGAAGATCTGCGAGTCCTTCGGCGATGCCGTCGAACACATCGACGTGCTGGGATTCCACCAGCTTGGCCGCCCGAAGTGGCACGAACTGCGCATCCCATACCCGCTGGAGAACCAGAAGGGACCCAACGCCGCCACCCGCGAACGGGTGGCCAACCAGTTCAAGGACCACGGCTTCACCGTGTATTAAATTGCAGGGCCGAACCGCGCGTAAATACCACGATTCGGCCCGTTCGCCCATACCCTAGAGATATGGCCGACATCTACGCATTTCCTACGGGAGAGTCCAACGACGGACGCCCCGTGCGCCCTCAGGGTGTGCCGGATGAAGTATGGGCAGCCGTCGAATCCGTCAGCACCATGAAGCGCATCCATGACGTGCGCTATCGGGAGATTCCCGTGCCTTCCACCTTGGCCGATTATGGTATCGGCGTGGAATTCGAAGCGGGAGAGCGTGCCCTCGGCGATGCCTTTTCCGCCGGTCTTGGCAGCGATGCCGAACCACGAATCGCCACAGGCTGGATCATGATGCTTTATGCTCATGAGCTGCGCATTGACTGGGATTCCAACTGGCGTTGCGTGGCGTTCGCGCGACTGCCGCTGGAAACCGCCGAAAACGATTCTCTGACCCCCGGCATGTACTGGGATGACATGTGCGACTATTTCGACGGCATCGAGCCGGATTCGGTATCCGGCACAGTCACCGTGACCCAAAACACGGCTTTTGGCTCGATGGCCGGCTCCACCAGCGCCGGGTGTGAGATTCGCGTCTCATGGACCCCGCTTGACGGGACCGGGCCGGACGGTACTATGGACGCCGGCGCACAAGTCCGCTCGTGGGCCGCATTCATCAGATCCACCATCCGTTTTGAGGAGGATGACGCCAGTTGAGTGACGTCCGTGACACCGAACCCCGACTGCTGAAAGAGCCTCGCGGGGGAGTACCCGATGTCACTTCGACGCTGGACGGCTATCATCGTGTCTGCGATGCGATGGCCGAGGCGACGGGCTCGCTGGCCGCCGACGCCGAACGGGCGTCCGGCTTCCGCTATGGACACGAGGATTGGCTGATTCAGTTCAAACGTGAGGGTGCAGGCATCGCCTTGCTTGATCCCGTCGCCCTGACCCGGGCCGGAGCTGATTGGAATGAATTCAATGACGCCGTGGGCGACGCCACGTGGATTCTGCATGATTCTCTGATGGACTTGCCCGGATTCGCCGAAATCGGGCTCAAACCCAAAGCCCTGTTCGACACGGAAATAGCGGCGCGATTGCTCGGCCTGCACCGCTTTGGTCTGGCCGCCGTCACCGAACACTACCTCGGCATCACGCTAGCCAAAGAGCATTCCGCCGCCGATTGGTCCTACCGTCCGCTGCCGCGCGACTGGCGCAACTATGCGGCGCTCGACGTGGAGGTGCTTATCGAACTTGAAACCATGATGCGTCGTGACCTGAAAGCCGCAGGCAAGGACGAGTGGGCCGCTGAAGAGTTTTCTCACGCTTTGGTTGCGGGCCTTGCCCCGCGCAAACCGCATCCGATTCCTTGGCTGCGTATCTCGCGCATCACCCAGCTGAGTCGTGATCCAAGGGGCTTGGCCATCGCCAAATCCCTATGGGAGGAGCGCGACCGACTCGCCCGGCAATACGATATTGCGCCCAGCCTGTTATTGGCCGATTCATCAATCATCGAGGCGGCGACCAACAAGCCGCACAATGCTGCCCAATTCCGCGCGCTCCGATCCCTGAACGAGCGTGTGCGCATCCATACCGGCACCGAGCAGGACAAAATGTTCGAGCGGTACGCGCCGATTCAGCGTGCGGTCAAACCGAAGGTCTGGAAGCAGGCCATCGATCGAGCCATGGCCCTGAAGCCCACCCAATGGCCTACCATGCCCGCCCCCGAACAGGATGAAAACGGTGTGGTGAACGCGCCCCGATCCATGCGGCTGTGGCAACAGCGCCATCCGGAGCGTTATGACCGTCTGCAACGGGTGCGGCGTGTGATCAACCGCATCGCCGAAGACACCCGCACGCCGGCCGAGATGATCATCAAGCCACAGATCCTACGCAACCTGTGCTGGGTGGGAGACCCGGTGGAAGTGGACGTCGAGACGTTCCTGATCGAGCAGGGCGCAAGGAACTGGCAAGTGAAACTCATTGCACCGTCCGTAAGTGGCGTTATCATGTAGAGGTTGCCTTACGGCAGAACTGTAAGAAATAACGACTTTTGAGGAGTCATTAGCGTGAAGATCAGCGTTCGTAACCTCGAGCCCACCAAGGTGAAGCTCACCGTCACTGTTGAACCGGAAGAGCTCAACCCGTATCTGGATGCGGCCCGTAAGGAAATCGCCAAGCAGGTGAACGTTCCCGGCTTCCGTAAGGGCCACGTTCCCGGCAAGATCATCGACCAGCGCATCGGTTTCGCCGCCGTCGCCGGTGAGGCCGTGAACGACGCGGTCCCGGAGCTGTACTCCAAGGCCCTGGATGAGAAGAAGATTCGTCCGATGGCTCAGCCGGAGTTCGACGTGCAGGATGTTCCGCAGTCCGCCAACGACGAGACCAAGCTGAAGTTCACCGCCACCGTCGAGCGTCGTCCTGACATCGAACTGCCGGAAATCGACGGTCTTGAGATCGCCATCTCCAAGCCGGAAGTCAAGGATGAGGACGTCGACAAGCGCCTCGAGACCCTGCGTCAGCGCTTCGGCACCTTGGTCGGCGTGGACCGCCCGGCCGCCAAGGGCGACTTCGCCAACATCGACCTGACTGCTGAGATTGACGGCGAGACCGTCGACTCCCAGGAAGGCGTGAGCTACGAGCTCGGCTCCAACACCATGCTCGACGGTCTGGACGAGGCCCTTGACGGCCTGTCCGCCGGCGAGGAGACCACCTTCGAAGGCACGCTGGAAGCCGGCGAGCACGAGGGCCAGAAGGCCACCGTGAAGGTCAAGGTCAACTCCGTCAAGGCTGAGGAACTGCCGGAGCTGAACGATGAGTTCGCTTCCGAAGCTTCCGAGTTCGACACTCTGGACGAGCTCAAGGCTGACATCCGCAAGGCTGCCGCTCAGGACGCCGAAGGTCGTCAGGCCACCGAGGCTCGCGATGCCTTCATCGCCAAGCTGCAGGAAGGCCTCGAGATCCCGGTGCCGAAGGGCGTCAAGGCCAACATGGTCGAAGAGCAGCTCAAGGGCATGACCCCGGACCCGGAGAAGGCCACCAAGGAGCAGAAGGCTCAGGCCGAGGAGACCGTGGAGAAGGATCTGCGCGATCAGATGGTGCTCGACGCTCTGGCCGAGAAGCTGGACGTTCAGGTGTCCCAGTCCGACGTGTTCAACTTCCTCGCTTCCATCGCCCAGCAGTACGGCATGGATCCGAACAACTTCATCCAGGCCATCATCAAGAATGGCCAGCTTGGCTCCGCTGTGCAGGAAGTCGGCCGTTCCAAGGGCCTGCTCGCCGGCATGCGCGCCGTCAAGTTCACCGCTGATGGCGAGGTTGTGGACCTCTCCGCCTTCCTGGGCGAGGCCGCTGAGGACGAAGAGTCCGAGTCCGTCGAGGCCGCTTCCGCTGCTGCCGCCGTGGCCGACGAACTGTCCGCCAAGGATGACGCCAAGGATGCTGAGTGAGCATAGCCTCATCGCGTTAGCGTGATTGTTTGAGCCCGGAATCGTGTTTCATGGTTCCGGGCTCTTCCTATTCTGGCAAAAGGACTATTTCTTTGGCTCCCCTCTTTGAGGGGAGCTGTCGAGCGTGGCGAGACTGAGGGGAGTTCCCAAGGCATACTCGTTGCATAGGGTGCGGAGGTTGACATGCAGCCAACGGTTACTATCAAACGCCTTGGTTGGCTCGCTGCGGCGACCATTGTGCTCGGCGTGCTCATCGGTGTGGGAGCAGGTCTGCTGACCCTGTTGCTCTACGGCGTTGAACATGTGCTGCTCGGCTACATCGAAGGCCCAGAATTGTCTGGTCCATTCGGCGTGCCCGCTGCACGCCGTGCGATATCGGTGACCGTGGGACTCAGCATCGCAGGCATTATCTGGTATCTGCTGCGACACAAAACGACTGCGGTGCCCTCAGTCAAGAAGGCCGTGGCAGGAAAGCGAATGCCTTTCTGGCAAACCATTGCGCATGTGGTATTGCAGATTTTCATCGTCGGCTCCGGTGCCTCGATCGGCCGAGAAGTCGCCCCACGCGAACTCGGCGCCATGCTCGCGCAACGTTTCTGCGACCTGTTCCATATCGAGGGCGTTGACGGCATCGACCGGCGCATGGTGGTGGCAGGGGCTGCCGGTGCTGGTCTAGGAGGCGTCTATGACGCGCCACTGGCCGGCATGTTCTTCGCCGTCGAAATCCTGTTGGTAGATGTGACAATCGAAAAAGTTGCGTTTGGACTGGGCATGTCTGCCATTGCCGCATTCGTGGCGGTTGCGATCAAAGGGCATCACCTGTTCTACGACATTACCGCCATGCAACCGGAATCCACGCCAACGTTAATGGTGTTCGCTCTGATCTGCGGTGCGGCATGTGGAGTGGGCGGCGCATTGTTCCGAAAAGGTTCGCAATGGGCGGAAGCGCACAAGCCAACCGGTAAGGCTATTCTGTGGCAGATGCCGCTGGCTGGTCTCATCACCGGTTTGGTGGCGACTGTTGTGCCGCAGGTGATGGGCAACGGCCGTGCCGCAGCGCAACTTGGATTCAGCACATTCATTCCTGAAACCGCCGGCACTGCTGGTGCCATGCAGTCGGCATCTTCAGCGGCCGCCTCTCCATGGAACTTGCTGACGGGCGGCGGTAATGTATCCGATTCGGCCTCTGGCGGGGGAGCGGGCTCTGGAATGGCATCGTTCTGGGCCATGCTTCAGGGTGGGAGCGGCCCTTCTGGATCCGTGATGAACGCCGGTTTCCCGCTGTCCCAGTCCAATATCTGGATGTTGCTGGGTGTGTTGGCACTCACCTTTGTTGCCAAAGCGCTGGTGACGCTGATGACCATTCGCTCCGGTGCGTCGGGCGGTGTGCTGCAGCCCGGCATCGCATTAGGTTCCACGCTGGGTGCGATGCTCGGCCTCGTATGGATACTGATGTTTCCGACCGATTCGGTAACCGCGTGTGCCTTGATCGGTGCGGCTTCGTTGCTTTCGGCCTCACAGCAGGCACCGCTTATGGCCATGTGCTTGGTGATGGAGCTCTCTGAAGCGCCGATTACCTTCTTTGTGCCGGTCGGCATGGCCGTGGCCACGTCGTCACTGATATCAAAGTGGTTGCTGAGTCGTAAGTAAGTAAATACATATATTCTGGCTCCCCTCTCTGAGGGGAGCTGCCCCGGTCGAAACTCCCCTCAGCCGCCTATGGCGACAGCTCCCCTCAGAGAGGGGAGCCGAGGTAAAGAAAGCTATGTCAGAAAATACAGAAATTCGCTCGGCACTTGAATTGCTTGCCGCTGAGCCGCTCACTGAGCAGATTGACTACTATCGAAAGCCATTCATGGTGTTATGGGCCGCCATTCAGGAGGCAGCCAGCGATGTGGCCGAAGACTACGACTTACCTGCGGATATGGCCCAATTATGGGTGGCCGAACAGATGCGCCAAGTCGCCGATTCACTGGTCGATCGGCTCGCGGAAAAAGCCGTGGCCCATGGTGCCAGCAAGTCCAACGTAGCGCGAGCCGCCGGTGCCAGCCCCGCCAATGCCGCCCGTCGCTTCCCGCGTCTGGGCGACGATGCCGCCTCCCAGACCCGCCTCCTCATTGACGACGTCCTCGACACCTTGGAATAACCGAAATCCCTACGCTGCCCGCCAAAAAGCACGCGAAAAGCCGCCTTCAGTCGCTTCAAGGCGGTAGTCTGAACAATGTTCGAGTAATTAGAAGGAGAATCAAGGTGAGCAATACCTTTGCGACCTTGCCGGTCATGGCGGGCGATGACGTCCCGGCCGGCCCCGTCGACCCGATTTTCAACCGTCTGCTCAAAGACCGCATCATCTGGATGGGTGAAGAGGTCAAGGACGATATGGCCAACCGCATCTGCGCTCAGCTGCTGATGCTGGCCGCCGAAGACCCGAAGAAGGACATCTGGCTGTACATCAACTCGCCGGGCGGCTCCATCACCGCCGGCATGGCCATCTACGACACCATGCAGCTCATCGAGCCTGACGTGGCGACCGTGGGCCTGGGCATGTGTGCTTCCATGGGCCAGTTCCTGCTGAGCTCCGGTACCAAGGGCAAGCGTTACCTGACCTCGCACGCCCGTGTGCTCATGCACCAGCCTTCCGGCGGCATCGGCGGCACCGCCACTGACGTGCGCATCAACGCCGAGCTCATCATGGACATGAAGAAGACCATGAGCGAGCTGACCGCTGAGCAGACCGGCCACACCCTCGAGGAAATCTACCGCGACAACGAATACGACCACTGGTTCACCGCCCAGGAAGCCCTCGACTATGGCTTCGTGGACAAGCTCGTGACCACGCCGGACACCATCGGCAACAACCAGCAGGGGGAGTGAGACTCATGGCAAGTGAAGAAGCAAAGTTCGCCGCCCGTGCCGACCGCTTGGCCGGCCGTCAGGGCGTAGCCGGTTTCATGCCGGCCTCCGCCCGCGCAGCCCAGCCCGCGCCGACCAACCGTTACATCATGCCGCAGTTCGTGGAGAAGACCCCGTATGGCATGAAGACCCAGGACGCCTACTCCCGCCTGTTCGAGGATCGCATCATCTTCCTCGGCGTGCAGGTGGACGACGCCTCCGCCGACGACGTGATGGCCCAGCTGCTGGTCCTCGAATCCCAAGATCCGAACCGTGACGTGATGATGTACATCAACTCACCCGGCGGTTCGATGACGGCCATGACCGCCATCTACGACACCATGCAGTACATCAAGCCCGACGTGCAGACCGTGTGTCTCGGCCAGGCCGCCTCCGCCGCCGCCATTCTGCTGGCCTCCGGCACCAAGGGCAAGCGCCTGATGCTGCCGAACGCCCGTGTGCTCATCCACCAGCCGGCCATCGACCAAGGCTTCGGCAAGGCCACGGAGATCGAGATTCAGGCCAAGGAAATGCTGCGTATGCGCGAATGGCTGGAGGAGCCCCTCGCCAAGCACACCGGCCAGGACGTCGAGAAGATTCGCCGCGACATCGAAGTGGACACTTTCCTGACCGCTCCTGAAGCCAAGGAATACGGCATCGTGGACGAGGTGTTGGAACACCGCCAGTAAAACTTCCGGACATTGCAATACCCTCGGTCGGCAACGACCGGGGGTATTGTATTTCAAGGATGGCAATGATAATGCGCAGCGTGGCGGTTCGACGGTGCGGCGCAGTCGGCAAAGGAGAATCATGGGACGTGTGGTGAGCTACAACGAGGACGTACCCCGTTGCACGTTCTGCGGCAAAACCGAACATCAGGTACGAAAACTGGTGGCCGGTCCCAACGCCTCCATCTGCGATGAATGCATCGCCCTGTGCGTGGACATCATCTCCGAGGAGCGTGTCAAAGATGCCGAGGTCAATTCGCTGAGCCTGCCCAAGCCCGCTCAGATCTTCGATTATCTCAACCGCTACGTCATCGGTCAGGAGAACGCCAAGCGCGCATTATCCGTAGCCGTATACAACCATTACAAGCGCGTCAACATGGAGCTTCAGGAGTCCGCTGAGCAGCTTGACGGGAATAACGGGCACAGTGGACAGACCAGCAAACAAGCCAAGCAATCCGTTCCCACCCAGACGCGTGCTACCCGCCGCAGCAATGACCCTTTGGCTGACGTCGAGGTCGCCAAGTCAAACATTCTGTTGCTCGGCCCCACCGGCGTGGGCAAAACCTATCTTGCGCAGGCGTTGGCCCGCGTAATGAACGTGCCGTTCGTCATCACCGACGCCACCACCCTGACCGAAGCCGGCTATGTAGGCGACGATGTGGAAACCGTGCTCCAACGTCTCCTCCAAGCTGCGGATGGCGACGTAAGCCGAGCCCAGCACGGCATCATCTACATTGACGAAATCGATAAGATCGCCCGCAAATCCGGTGAGAACACCTCCATCACCCGTGACGTGTCCGGTGAGGGTGTTCAGCAGGCGTTGCTGAAGATCTTGGAAGGAACCATCGCCTCCGTGCCGTTGGAAGGCACGCGCAAGCATAAGGAGCAGGACGTTGCGCAGATGGACACACGCGGCATCCTATTCATCTGCGGCGGTGCGTTCGTGGGGCTGACGGACATTGTTCGCAAGCGATTAGGCCGTCGAGAGACCGGCTTCGGCGCGAATTGGCACGACGCCGACATGAAAGACGAGGAATTGCTCGAACAGGTCAATGCCGATGATCTGGCCGAGTTCGGACTGTTGCCTGAGTTCATCGGACGTTTGCCGGTCACCAGTGTGCTGAAGGAACTTACCGTAGACGATCTGACGGCGATTCTCACCCAGCCAGCCAACGCGCTGATCAAGCAGTACCGTAAACTGTTCGCCGTCGACGGCGTCGACCTGCAATTCACAGAACAGGCCATTCGGGCGATTGCTGATATCGCTATCAAGCAGGGGACCGGCGCACGCGGTTTGCGTTCGATTATCGAACGTACGTTGCAGGACACGATGTTCCAGTTGCCGAGTTTGGATGATGTGAGGCAGGTGATTGTGGACAAGGCGTCCGTAGAGGGTTCCAGCACGCCCAAACTCCTGCGCGAAGCCGTGGATGTGCCGCAGGGACGTCTCAAAGTTGCGCAGTCGGTTTTGCTTGACCGAGTCCGTACACACGAGGCGTGAGGCCAGTAAATACGCCGTTGCGGCGGCGATTAAGATGGATGCGACTCGCCGCAACACGCCGAGTTGCATTCAGCTGAACGGCGTGTATTATATATCGAGTTGTCTGAAAGACAACATGCGCCAGTAGCCCAGCGGATTAGAGCAGCTGACTACGGATCAGCAGGTCGCAGGTTCGAATCCTGTCTGGCGCACTCCCGAACCACGGGGACAACAGTGGTATGCGCCAGTAGCCCAG
>SKEO01001202.1_pt1 | contig 21487 bp, 22 predicted proteins | sample 4826801 | NCBI WGS metagenome assembly SKEO01 (sample SAMN11008807, study PRJNA524170) | human gut metagenome | biome: Human fecal sample; material: Feces; isolation source: fecal sample from pouch patient p3 | host: Homo sapiens | place: Israel: Tel-Aviv | collected 2016-02-25 | reverse complement strand
GTCACCCTTTGACGTGGTGATATGGATGACGGATGGCTGGCCGCTGTATGAATCCCGCCTGAAGGGAAAGCTGCACGTAATCAGCAAGCGATATACGCAGCGAATTGAGCGGCATAACCTGAATCTGAGGCAGCACCTGGCACGGCTGGGACGGAAGTCGCTGTCGTTCTCAAAATCGGTGGAGCTGCATGACAAAGTCATCGGGCATTATCTGAACATAAAACACTATCAATAAGTTGGAGTCATTACCTGGCAATCGTTGTTCTGTCGGCTCTGTCCCTCAGTTCCGCAGCGGCTCTGGCCGATACTACGACGGTAAATGGTGGGACCGTTCACTTTAAAGGGGAAGTTGTTAACGCCGCTTGCGCAGTTGATGCAGGCTCTGTTGATCAAACCGTTCAGTTGGGCCAGGTTCGTACCGCTAGCCTGAAGCAGGCTGGAGCAACCAGCTCTGCCGTTGGTTTTAACATTCAGCTGAATGATTGCGATACCACTGTTGCCACAAAAGCCGCTGTTGCCTTCTTAGGTACGGCAATTGATGCTACGCGTACTGATGTACTGGCTCTGCAGAGTTCTGCTGCAGGTAGTGCAACAAACGTTGGCGTGCAGATCCTGGACAGAACAGGCAATGCTCTGACGCTGGACGGTGCGACATTTAGTGCACAAACAACCCTGAATAACGGTACCAACACCATTCCGTTCCAGGCGCGTTATTATGCAATCGGCGAGGCAACCCCGGGTGCAGCTAATGCGGATGCAACCTTCAAGGTTCAGTATCAATAACCTACCCAGGTTCAAGGACGTCATTACGGGCAGGGATGCCCACCCTTGTGCGATAAAAATAACGATGAAAAGGAAGAGATTATTTCTGTTAGCGTCGTTGCTGCCAATGTTTGCTCTGGCCGGAAATAAATGGAATACCACGCTGCCCGGCGGAAATATGCAATTTCAGGGCGTCATTATTGCGGAAACTTGCCGGATTGAAGCCGGTGATAAACAAATGACGGTCAATATGGGGCAAATCAGCAGTAACCGGTTTCATGCGGCAGGGGAAGATAGCGCACCGGTGCCTTTTGTTATTCATTTACGGGAATGTAGCACGGTGGTGAGTGAACGTGTGGGGGTGGCGTTTCACGGTGTCGCGGATGGTAAAAATCCGGATGTGCTCTCCGTGGGAGAGGGGCCAGGGATAGCCACCAATATTGGCGTAGCGTTGTTTGATGATGAAGGAAACCTCGTACCGATTAATCGTCCCCCAGCAAACTGGAAACGGCTTTACTCAGGCTCTACTTCGCTACATTTCATCGCCAAATATCGTGCTACCGGGCGTCGGGTTACTGGCGGCATCGCCAATGCCCAGGCCTGGTTCTCTTTAACCTATCAGTAATTGTTCAGCAGATAATGTGATAACAGGAACAGGACAGTGAGTAATAAAAACGTCAATGTAAGGAAATCGCAGGAAATAACATTCTGCTTGCTGGCAGGTATCCTGATGTTTATGGCAATGATGGTTGCCGGACGCGCTGAAGCGGGAGTGGCCTTAGGTGCGACTCGCGTAATTTATCCGGCAGGGCAAAAACAAGTGCAACTTGCCGTGACAAATAATGATGAAAATAGTACCTATTTAATTCAATCATGGGTGGAAAATGCCGATGGTGTAAAGGATGGTCGTTTTATCGTGACGCCTCCTCTGTTTGCGATGAAGGGAAAAAAAGAGAATACCTTACGTATTCTTGATGCAACAAATAACCAATTGCCACAGGACCGGGAAAGTTTATTCTGGATGAACGTTAAAGCGATTCCGTCAATGGATAAATCAAAATTGACTGAGAATACGCTACAGCTCGCAATTATCAGCCGCATTAAACTGTACTATCGCCCGGCTAAATTAGCGTTGCCACCCGATCAGGCCGCAGAAAAATTAAGATTTCGTCGTAGCGCGAATTCTCTGACGCTGATTAACCCGACACCCTATTACCTGACGGTAACAGAGTTGAATGCCGGAACCCGGGTTCTTGAAAATGCATTGGTGCCTCCAATGGGCGAAAGCACGGTTAAATTGCCTTCTGATGCAGGAAGCAATATTACTTACCGAACAATAAATGATTATGGCGCACTTACCCCCAAAATGACGGGCGTAATGGAATAACGCAGGGGGAATTTTTCGCCTGAATAAAAAGAATTGACTGCCGGGTGATTTTAAACCGGAGGAATAATGTCATATCTGAATTTAAGACTTTACCAGCGAAACACACAATGCTTGCATATTCGTAAGCATCGTTTGGCTGGTTTTTTTGTCCGACTCGTTGTCGCCTGTGCTTTTGCCGCACAGGCACCTTTGTCATCTGCCGACCTCTATTTTAATCCGCGCTTTTTAGCGGATGATCCCCAGGCTGTGGCCGATTTATCGCGTTTTGAAAATGGGCAAGAATTACCGCCAGGGACGTATCGCGTCGATATCTATTTGAATAATGGTTATATGGCAACGCGTGATGTCACATTTAATACGGGCGACAGTGAACAAGGGATTGTTCCCTGCCTGACACGCGCGCAACTCGCCAGTATGGGGCTGAATACGGCTTCTGTCGCCGGTATGAATCTGCTGGCGGATGATGCCTGTGTGCCATTAACCACAATGGTCCAGGACGCTACTGCGCATCTGGATGTTGGTCAGCAGCGACTGAACCTGACGATCCCTCAGGCATTTATGAGTAATCGCGCGCGTGGTTATATTCCTCCTGAGTTATGGGATCCCGGTATTAATGCCGGATTGCTCAATTATAATTTCAGCGGAAATAGTGTACAGAATCGGATTGGGGGTAACAGCCATTATGCATATTTAAACCTACAGAGTGGGTTAAATATTGGTGCGTGGCGTTTACGCGACAATACCACCTGGAGTTATAACAGTAGCGACAGATCATCAGGTAGCAAAAATAAATGGCAGCATATCAATACCTGGCTTGAGCGAGACATAATACCGTTACGTTCCCGGCTGACGCTGGGTGATGGTTATACTCAGGGCGATATTTTCGATGGTATTAACTTTCGCGGCGCACAATTGGCCTCAGATGACAATATGTTACCCGATAGTCAAAGAGGATTTGCCCCGGTGATCCACGGTATTGCTCGTGGTACTGCACAGGTCACTATTAAACAAAATGGGTATGACATTTATAATAGTACGGTGCCACCGGGGCCTTTTACCATCAACGATATCTATGCCGCAGGTAATAGTGGTGACTTGCAGGTAACGATCAAAGAGGCTGACGGCAGCACGCAGATTTTTACCGTACCCTATTCGTCAGTCCCGCTTTTGCAACGTGAAGGGCATACTCGTTATTCCATTACGGCAGGAGAATACCGTAGTGGAAATGCGCAGCAGGAAAAACCCCGCTTTTTCCAGAGTACATTACTCCACGGCCTTCCGGCTGGCTGGACAATATATGGTGGAACGCAACTGGCGGATCGTTATCGTGCTTTTAATTTCGGTATCGGGAAAAACATGGGGGCACTGGGCGCTCTGTCTGTGGATATGACGCAGGCTAATTCCACACTTCCCGATGACAGTCAGCATGACGGACAATCGGTGCGTTTTCTCTATAACAAATCGCTCAATGAATCAGGCACGAATATTCAGTTAGTGGGTTACCGTTATTCGACCAGCGGATATTTTAATTTCGCTGATACAACATACAGTCGAATGAATGGCTACAACATCGAAACACAGGACGGAGTTATTCAGGTTAAGCCGAAATTCACCGACTATTACAACCTCGCTTATAACAAACGCGGGAAATTACAGCTCACCGTTACTCAGCAACTCGGGCGCTCATCAACACTGTATTTGAGTGGTAGCCATCAAACTTATTGGGGAACGAGTAATGTCGATGAGCAATTCCAGGCTGGATTAAATACTGCGTTCGAAGATATCAACTGGACGCTCAGCTATAGCCTGACGAAAAATGCCTGGCAAAAAGGACGTGATCAGATGTTAGCGCTTAACGTCAATATTCCTTTCAGCCACTGGCTGCGTTCTGATAGTAAATCTCAGTGGCGACATGCCAGTGCCAGCTACAGCATGTCACACGATCTCAACGGTCGGATGACCAATCTGGCTGGTGTATACGGTACGTTGCTGGAAGACAACAACCTCAGCTATAGCGTGCAAACCGGCTATGCCGGGGGAGGCGATGGAAATAGCGGAAGTACAGGCTACGCCACGCTGAATTATCGCGGTGGTTACGGCAATGCCAATATCGGTTACAGCCATAGCGATGATATTAAGCAGCTCTATTACGGAGTCAGCGGTGGGGTACTGGCTCATGCCAATGGCGTAACGCTGGGGCAGCCGTTAAACGATACGGTGGTGCTTGTTAAAGCGCCTGGCGCAAAAGATGCAAAAGTCGAAAACCAGACGGGGGTGCGTACCGACTGGCGTGGTTATGCCGTGCTGCCTTATGCCACTGAATATCGGGAAAATAGAGTGGCGCTGGATACCAATACCCTGGCTGATAACGTCGATTTAGATAACGCGGTTGCTAACGTTGTTCCCACTCGTGGGGCGATCGTGCGAGCAGAGTTTAAAGCGCGCGTTGGGATAAAACTGCTCATGACGCTGACCCACAATAATAAGCCGCTGCCGTTTGGGGCGATGGTGACATCAGAGAGTAGCCAGAGTAGCGGCATTGTTGCGGATAATGGTCAGGTTTACCTCAGCGGAATGCCTTTAGCGGGAAAAGTTCAGGTGAAATGGGGAGAAGAGGAAAATGCTCACTGTGTCGCCAATTATCAACTGCCACCAGAGAGTCAGCAGCAGTTATTAACCCAGCTATCAGCTGAATGTCGTTAAGGGGGCGTGATGAGAAACAAACCTTTTTATCTTCTGTGCGCTTTTTTGTGGCTGGCGGTGAGTCACGCTTTGGCTGCGGATAGCACGATTACTATCCGCGGCTATGTCAGGGATAACGGCTGTAGTGTGGCCGCTGAATCAACCAATTTTACTGTTGATCTGATGGAAAACGCGGCGAAGCAATTTAACAACATTGGCGCGACGACTCCTGTTGTTCCATTTCGTATTTTGCTGTCACCCTGTGGTAATGCCGTTTCTGCCGTAAAGGTTGGGTTTACTGGCGTTGCAGATAGCCACAATGCCAACCTGCTTGCACTTGAAAATACGGTGTCAGCGGCTTCGGGACTGGGAATACAGCTTCTGAATGAGCAGCAAAATCAAATACCCCTTAATGCTCCATCGTCCGCGCTTTCGTGGACGACCCTGACGCCGGGTAAACCAAATACGCTGAATTTTTACGCCCGGCTAATGGCGACACAGGTGCCTGTCACTGCGGGGCATATCAATGCCACGGCTACCTTCACTCTTGAATATCAGTAACTGGAGATGCTCATGAAATGGTGCAAACGTGGGTATGTATTGGCGGCAATATTGGCGCTCGCAAGTGCGACGATACAGGCAGCCGATGTCACCATCACGGTGAACGGTAAGGTCGTCGCCAAACCGTGTACGGTTTCCACCACCAATGCCACGGTTGATCTCGGCGATCTTTATTCTTTCAGTCTTATGTCTGCCGGGGCGGCATCGGCCTGGCATGATGTTGCGCTTGAGTTGACTAATTGTCCGGTGGGAACGTCGAGGGTCACTGCCAGCTTCAGCGGGCAGCCGACAGTACTGGATATTATAAAAACCAGGGGACCGCGCAAAACATCCAGTTAGAGCTACAGGATGACAGTGGCAACACATTGAATACTGGCGCAACCAAAACAGTTCAGGTGGATGATTCCTCACAATCAGCGCACTTCCCGTTACAGGTCAGAGCATTGACAGTAAATGGCGGAGCCACTCAGGGAACCATTCAGGCAGTGATTAGCATCACCTATACCTACAGCTGAACCCGAAGAGATGATTGTAATGAAACGAGTTATTACCCTGTTTGCTGTACTGCTGATGGGCTGGTCGGTAAATGCCTGGTCATTCGCCTGTAAAACCGCCAATGGTACCGCTATCCCTATTGGCGGTGGCAGCGCCAATGTTTATGTAAACCTTGCGCCCGCCGTGAATGTGGGGCAAAACCTGGTCGTGGATCTTTCGACGCAAATCTTTTGCCATAACGATTATCCGGAAACCATTACAGACTATGTCACACTGCAACGAGGCTCGGCTTATGGCGGCGTGTTATCTAATTTTTCCGGGACCGTAAAATATAGTGGCAGTAGCTATCCATTTCCTACCACCAGCGAAACGCCGCGCGTTGTTTATAATTCGAGAACGGATAAGCCGTGGCCGGTGGCGCTTTATTTGACGCCTGTGAGCAGTGCGGGCGGGGTGGCGATTAAAGCTGGCTCATTAATTGCCGTGCTTATTTTGCGACAGACTAACAACTATAACAGCGATGATTTCCAGTTTGTGTGGAATATTTACGCCAATAATGATGTGGTGGTGCCTACTGGCGGCTGCGATGTTTCTGCTCGTGATGTCACCGTTACTCTGCCGGACTACCCTGGTTCAGTGCCAATTCCTCTTACCGTTTATTGTGCGAAAAGCCAAAACCTGGGGTATTACCTCTCCGGCACAACCGCAGATGCGGGCAACTCGATTTTCACCAATACCGCGTCGTTTTCACCTGCACAGGGCGTCGGCGTACAGTTGACGCGCAACGGTACGATTATTCCAGCGAATAACACGGTATCGTTAGGAGCAGTAGGGACTTCGGCGGTAAGTCTGGGATTAACGGCAAATTACGCTCGTACCGGAGGGCAGGTGACTGCAGGGAATGTGCAATCGATTATTGGCGTGACTTTTGTTTATCAATAAAAAAATTACAGCGCATTGCTAATGCTGGTACCTGAGGCGCTACGCTATCAGACCTACAAAACCTGCACGTTAGCCCTTTGTAGGCCAGATAAGACGCGTCAGCGTCGCATCTGGCATAAACAAAGCGCACTTTGCTGGTCTGTTCCCCTCACCCTAACCCTCTCCCCGGAGGGGCGAGGGGACTGGCCGGGCACATTTTTAGACTTTGTCATCAGTCAGAGCCTGCCAATGGCAGGATCTGGTGTTCTTTTACGCTACCACGCTAATAATCAGCACAATAATAAGCCCAACCACGGAGTTGACCAGCTCCAGCAGACCCCAGGTTTTCAACGTGTCTTTTACTGACAGGTCAAAGTAACCTTTGAACAACCAGAAAGATGCATCGTTAATGTGGGTGAGGGTGTTGGAACCCGCAGCCGTCGCCAGTACCAGCAGCGCCGGATTCACGCCAACCAGCTGACCAGTTGCTGGATCTAGGATTGCAGCACTGATAATCCCGGCGGCGGTCATCGCCGAAACGACACCCTGACCCGTCGCCAGACGAATTAGCACAGTGATCAGCCATGCCATGATGTAGGGCGAGATATTGCCGTGGGACATCAACATGCCGATGGTGTCGCCAATGCCGGTGTCGATGATGGTCTGCTTCAGCACGCCACCCGCACCGATGATCAGAATCACCATTGCAATACTCTTCACCGCGCTTTCAAAAGCGTTCATCACCCACTGCATGTCATGACCACGTGCGGTGCCAAAGAGTACGAATGCAACCACCATCGCAATAAACATTGCAATCGGCGAGGAACCGATAAAGTTAACCACTTCCCAGGCAGGGGTATCTTTTACCAGCCAGATATTGGCGATGGTGGTAGAGATCATAATGATCGCCGGGATCAGCGGCACCAGAATCGAAACGCCGAAAGAGGGCAGATTATTCATATCTACCGGTTGATCTGCTTTCAGGAATGATGGCGTTGGGCGCTCAAGATTGCCGAGGAACTTCGGCAGGATCAGACCTGCGCAGATTACACTTGGGATCGTCACCAGTACGCCATAGATATAAACCATCCCCATATCCGCGCCATAAGCATTCACCAGCGCCACCGGACCCGGCTGCGGTGGGAACAGTGAATGTGCGGTAGTGGCAGCTGCTACTGCCGGGATCGCCAGTTTCAGGAACGGAATTTTAGCTTCGGCGGCAATAACAATAACCAGCGGCGCTAACATGATAAAGGCCACTTCATAGAACATCGCCAGACCAAAAATCAGGCCGATGATAATCACCGACAGCTGTACATAGCGCAGACCGAGACGCGCCAGCAGCGTATGCGCTATCTGGTGAGCCGCGCCGGAGTCGACCATCAATTTACCGATGACCGCACCGAACACCACGATGATAGCCAGTTCCCCCAGCGTGTTGCCGAAGCCCGCTTTCATAGTGTGCAGCAGCGACATCAAATCCATGCCCGCCAGCATCCCGACGGACAGCGCCGCCACCAACAAAGCCACCATTGAATTGATTTTGAACTTCAAATTCAGTACCAGCATCAGACCAATGCCGAATACCACCCAGAGAATGTTAAGCACATGCATAACGTTTTACCTTACCTGGTTGAACCGTTGTTATTTTGGGCGACATGTTATGTAAATTGGTCAACCATTGTTGCGATGAATGTCACATCCTCTGATCAATAACCATCGATTACCCTTTGCTGCAATTTGCAGCAACAACCATGAGAGTGAAATTCTTGTGATGTGGTTAACCAATTTCAGAATTCGGGTTGACATGTCTTACCAAAAGGTAGAACTTATACGCCATCTCATCCGATGCAACGCCACGGCTGCGGTCTGGTTGTTCATCCGGATACCTAAACAACTCCAGGGTTCCGCGTCTCTTTGCTGTGGAACCCACTATGTGAAAGAGGAAAAATCATGGAACAGACCTGGCGCTGGTACGGCCCAAACGATCCGGTTTCTTTAGCTGATGTCCGTCAGGCGGGCGCAACTGGCGTGGTTACCGCGCTGCACCATATCCCGAACGGCGAAGTATGGTCCGTTGAAGAGATCCTCAAACGCAAGGCGATCATTGAAGACGCAGGCCTGGTGTGGTCTGTCGTAGAAAGCGTGCCAATTCACGAAGATATCAAAACCCACACTGGCAACTATGAGCAGTGGATCGCTAACTATCAGCAGACTCTGCGCAACCTGGCGCAGTGTGGCATTCGCACCGTGTGCTACAACTTCATGCCGGTGCTCGACTGGACCCGTACTGACCTCGAATACGTGCTGCCAGACGGCTCCAAAGCTCTGCGCTTCGACCAGATCGAATTCGCTGCATTCGAAATGCATATCCTGAAACGCCCAGGCGCGGAAGCGGATTACACCGAAGAAGAAATTGCTCAGGCAGCTGAACGCTTCGCCACTATGAGCGATGAAGACAAAGCGCGTCTGACCCGTAACATCATTGCTGGTCTTCCGGGCGCGGAAGAAGGCTACACCCTCGACCAGTTCCGTAAACACCTGGAGCTGTACAAAGATATCGACAAAGCGAAGCTGCGCGAAAACTTTGCCGTCTTCCTGAAAGCGATTATTCCAGTTGCTGAAGAAGTCGGCGTGCGTATGGCTGTTCACCCGGACGATCCGCCGCGCCCGATCCTCGGCCTGCCGCGCATTGTTTCCACCATTGAAGATATGCAGTGGATGGTTGATACCGTAAACAGCATGGCAAACGGTTTTACCATGTGCACCGGTTCCTACGGCGTGCGTGCTGACAACGATCTGGTTGATATGATCAAGCAGTTCGGTCCGCGTATTTACTTCACCCATCTGCGCTCCACCATGCGTGAAGATAACCCGAAAACCTTCCACGAAGCGGCGCACCTGAACGGTGACGTTGATATGTACGAAGTGGTGAAAGCGATTGTTGAAGAAGAACACCGTCGTAAAGCGGAAGGCAAAGAAGACCTGATCCCGATGCGTCCGGACCACGGTCATCAGATGCTGGACGACCTGAAGAAGAAAACCAACCCAGGTTACTCCGCAATTGGTCGTCTGAAAGGCCTGGCCGAAGTTCGCGGTGTCGAACTGGCGATCCAGCGCGCTTTCTTTAGCCGTTAATATCCACCGGCATGGCTGCGCGCCGTGCCGGTTCCTTCTTCCTTGCCGTCACTCTTTGAAGACGGATTCTGGAGTTTACGATGACTACTATTGTTGACAGCAATCTGCCGGTTGCCCGCCCGTCATGGGATCATTCTCGTCTGGAATCACGCATTGTGCATCTCGGTTGCGGGGCGTTTCACCGCGCGCACCAGGCGCTGTATACCCATCATCTGCTGGAAAGCACCGACAGCGACTGGGGCATCTGCGAAGTTAACCTGATGCCAGGCAACGACCGCGTGCTGATCGAAAACCTGAAAAAACAGCAACTGCTGTACACCGTAGCGGAAAAAGGCGCAGAGAGCACCGAGCTGAAAATTATCGGTTCGATGAAAGAAGCGCTGCATCCGGAAATCGATGGCTGCGAAGGTATTCTCAACGCGATGGCGCGTCCGCAAACGGCGATTGTCTCTCTAACGGTCACGGAAAAAGGCTACTGCGCTGATGCGGCAAGCGGTCAACTGGATCTCAATAACCCGCTGATCAAGCACGATCTGGAAAACCCGACTGCGCCGAAGTCCGCGATTGGTTACATCGTCGAAGCGTTGCGTCTGCGTCGTGAAAAAGGGTTGAAAGCGTTTACGGTGATGTCCTGCGATAACGTGCGTGAAAACGGTCATGTGGCGAAGGTCGCGGTACTGGGGCTGGCTCAGGCGCGTGACCCGCAGCTGGCGGCATGGATTGAAGAAAATGTCACCTTCCCGTGCACCATGGTTGACCGCATCGTTCCGGCGGCGACGCCAGAAACCTTACAGGAAATTGCTGACCAGCTGGGTGTTTACGACCCGTGCGCCATTGCCTGCGAACCGTTCCGTCAGTGGGTGATTGAAGATAACTTCGTTAATGGTCGCCCGGATTGGGATAAAGTGGGCGCACAGTTCGTTGCAGACGTTGTGCCGTTCGAAATGATGAAGCTGCGTATGCTGAACGGCAGCCACTCTTTTCTGGCGTACCTCGGTTACCTCGGCGGCTATGAAACCATTGCCGACACCGTGACTAACTCGGCTTATCGCAAAGCGGCCTTTGCCCTGATGATGCAGGAACAAGCGCCAACGCTGTCGATGCCGGAAGGTACAGACCTGAACGCCTATGCGACGCTGCTGATCGAGCGTTTCAGCAACCCGTCTCTGCGTCACCGTACCTGGCAGATTGCGATGGACGGCAGCCAGAAGTTACCGCAGCGTCTGCTGGACCCGGTGCGTCTGCACCTGCAAAACGGCGGCAGCTGGCGTCACCTGGCGCTGGGCGTGGCTGGCTGGATGCGTTACACCCAGGGCGTGGATGAGCAGGGTAATGCCATTGACGTGGTCGACCCGATGCTGACGGAGTTCCAGAAGATCAACGCGCAGTATCAGGGCGCAGACCGCGTGAAAGCGCTGCTGGGCCTGAGCGGTATTTTTGCCGATGATCTGCCGCAGAATGCCGACTTTGTTGGCGCAGTGACGGCGGCATATCAGCAGCTGTGCGAACGCGGTGCGCGCGAGTGTGTGGCTGCGCTGTAACTAACTGATTACCCTACAGACTTACTGGTCAATCAAACTGATATTTGGTTGACCAGTTTTCGTTTTTTTGCCCACCTGTACGTGCCAACTTCCAGTGCTAATGGTATAGTTTGAGATTAACGGGGGCCGTAAAATTGCCCGTTGTAGGCCGGATAAGGCGTTCACGCCGCATCCGGCAAAAATTTGATTAACCGCACCTAACGGACACAACACCATGAAATCTGCCACCTCTGCGCAAAGACCTTACCAGGAAGTCGGGGCGATGATCCGCGATCTGATCATAAAGACGCCGTACAATCCTGGCGAACGGCTGCCGCCGGAGCGTGAAATTGCAGAAATGCTTGATGTCACGCGGACGGTGGTACGTGAAGCGCTGATCATGCTGGAGATCAAAGGGCTGGTGGAAGTACGCCGGGGTGCCGGTATCTATGTTCTTGATAACTCAGGCAGCCAGAACACAGACAGTCCGGATGCCAACGTCTGCAACGATGCCGGTCCTTTTGAGCTGTTACAGGCGCGGCAGTTATTGGAGAGCAACATCGCCGAGTTTGCCGCTTTGCAGGCTACCCGCGAAGATATCGTCAAAATGCGTCAGGCATTGCAACTGGAAGAGCGTGAACTGGCTTCCAGTGCGCCGGGCAGCAGCGAAAGCGGTGACATGCAGTTCCATCTCGCTATTGCCGAAGCAACGCATAACAGCATGCTGGTGGAGCTGTTCCGTCAGTCCTGGCAGTGGCGGGAAAACAATCCAATGTGGATCCAGTTGCACAGCCATCTGGATGACAGCCTGTATCGCAAAGAGTGGTTGGGCGATCACAAACAGATCCTCGCCGCGTTAATCAAAAAAGATGCCCGAGCGGCGAAGCTGGCAATGTGGCAGCATCTGGAAAACGTTAAGCAACGTCTGCTGGAATTCTCGAATGTTGACGATATTTATTTTGATGGCTATCTGTTTGATTCATGGCCGCTGGATAAAGTCGACGCCTGACTTATTATAATAAGCGCAAGGGTAAACGTTCCTTGCGCTTTCTTAAATTAAGAAGTCGCAATGAGTATTACTTTGTAAATTGCAGGGTATTGTTTAGCTATCTGTATAACCTGAATGTTAGTACTCATTCTTCCTGGTAGTTATTTACCAATATAATTCCATTCACCATTTTTTAATTCAAACAGTTCTGGAAGAGATGACGGTTGCAGAGTCATACGTTTGAGTGGTGCATTTTCATCACCCGGGATAACTTTATATCCCATTTTTGCATGGATCTCCGCGGTACCGGGATAGGCTTCTATACCAATTATTGGGTCATTACCCAACTCAATATTAGCATTAAGTAATGCGGCAAGGGCGAATCCGGAAGAATTTGCTACCCCTGTTACCGTCATTATCTGATCAATATAGATATCAATCCTTGGCTGCTCATTGGTCCATCTTTTTGCCTGAGAAGCTGGAAGGGTTGAAATATATCCTATCGTGGTTCCGGCATAACCAGGAACATTGCAACCAGGGCCTAATGTTATTTCATGAACTGTATAGTCCTCAACAGGATCGAAAGGGCTCTTCATAAATAAATTTAGCCGTAAACCTTCTGCTAACTCTGTGGCAGCATGCGCCTTTTTACATATACCACCATATATTTCGTCTAAAGCTGAGGTGATTTTCAAGTTTCGATAGAGCATACGTCCTGTTGTTGTAATACCATTGAATTCTCTGCATGTTTCTGTCACATAATTAAATGGCCAGGACTCTTTACTAATATCAAGTTTTCTAATTTCGACAACGCTTTTTCCATCGTAATTATGGTTATTGCCACGAGCAAGAGGCGGAAGATAGATATTTTCCGTATCCATGCGTGCACGTTCATGTTTACGTGTTAACTCACTGTCGACTTTTGGATGATGAAGGAAGTGATTATCTGTAATAATTTGACTCTGAAGGGCATTGCTTAATGGCATAGACATAATAGTTACCTTTATGAGTATTTCACTGATGCTTAGAAAAATAGATAAATTTTTCTGTAGTAAAAAGAGAAGTAAACAAATGACATGCATGTTTCTGTTGTAGTGATATCAACTCTACACAGTGATATTAAATGGTGGGAAACACTCTAAAGTATCAAAAAACGCTCATTTAAAATTATTTGCATGCAATTTAAAAGCATATCTTATTACTAATTGGAATTTGATGTTGCTATATTGAGGTCTATATTAATAATGCCTGTGAATGGTATTTTTGATGTATTTGATATGTTATCAATTTATATTATTTACAAACTAATTGTTTTAAATAATACATGGCTGATTATGCGGAAATAAATAATTTCCCACCGGAATTAAGTAGCGGTGGTGACAAGTATTTTCATCTACGTAACTATTCGGAATATTCAGAATATACTAGCGGTTTTTTTTTGAGTTTGATGATTTTTATCAAATCATGACTTTTTTCCTGAAAAGTCAGTAGATATTCATAGGCAAGTAAGGTTTTATACTTTGCTGACAGGATTCAGGCCTGTCTCAGACTGACATGGATGTAATGAACAAAAGGGAATGGCTATGGAAAATGAGCATCAATACAGTGGTGCCCGGTGTTCAGGGCAAGCCGCATATGTTGCTAAACGTCAGGAGTGCGCAAAATGATGCGCCAATCACTTCAGGCTGTTTTACCTGAAATTTCAGGCAATAAAACGTCATCGCTGCGTAAATCGGTATGCAGCGATCTCCTCACTCTTTTTAATTCTCCTCATTCGGCATTACCGTCATTACTTGTTTCAGGCATGCCCGAGTGGCAAGTGCATAACCCGAGCGACAAACATCTCCAGAGCTGGTATTGCCGTCAGCTGCGTTCTGCACTGTTATTTCATGAGCCACGGATTGCGGCGTTGCAGGTTAATTTGAAAGAAGCGTACTGCCACACTCTGGCGATCAGCCTTGAGATAATGCTGTACCACGACGATGAACCGCTAACGTTTGATCTGGTCTGGGATAATGGCGGTTGGCGCAGTGCGACGCTGGAGAATGTCAGCTAAGCACAATCTCCAGCTCGCGCAGTTCACGCCAGAAGCGTTCGGCAACGGGATTCATGCGGGTATTCATCCGGTATGCATAGGCCTGAATCGGGATCACCAGTTCGTCCCGATTCAGTACAACGAGCTTCCCGCTGCGAATTTCTTGTTGGATGGCGTACTCCGGCAGCCAGGCAATCCCACAGCCGTCGAGGGCAACCTGCTTTAAAAGCTCGCTCATCGAAGAGACAAAAAAGGTGCTGAAACTTAACTCACTGTGGCGCGTCAGGGTGCGATTAATCAATCGCCCCATGTAGGAGTTGCGGCTGTAATTCAGTAACGGAAAGTGTGGCTGCGCGAGGTTAAAAAGTGCTTCTCCGTGTTCGTCACTGGCGCAGACAGGGAACAATTGAGATTCAAATAAGCGAATGTGGTCAAACGGCGCTTCCAGCAAATCTTCGTCGTGAAAGGAAAAAATACAGTCACTTTGCCCTTCACGCAGTTTATCGACCGCTTCATCGACATCAATAGCTTCAATTGCCCAGGTAAAGAGCGGCGGCATCTGGCTGATAATGGACGGTAACAGCCCGAGGGAAAGAGAGTGTGCAGCGGCTATCTTGATTTTTCGTTGCGCGTAATCGCTGCCGCCACGCAGCTCTGCCAGATTGCTCTCTAACTGTTGCAACAGATGGCGGATCTGCGAATGGAAGATTTTCCCTTGTTCTGAGAGTTGCAGCGGCGTTACCTGGCGGTTAAACAATTCAACACCAATCGCCTGTTCCAGCGCACGGATGCGGCGGCTGAATGCCGGTTGCGAGACGTTGCGACTGACTGCCGCCTGGGAAAAATTGCGGCATTTTTCCAGGGTCAGAAAATCATAAAGCCATTTGGTTTCAATATTATGCAAAATCGCACCACAGTCATCCATTACGTTTTACTCTGTCAGCCGCCCTTGCGGGCATTCTACGTCCATTCGGGCGGCTGACAACCGTTTAAGCCGTTTCAAACGTTCCTTTCACGCAGGCTTTGCCGTCTTTGACCATCAGTTTGCCGCGAGCGTATACCTGCTCAATGCGCAGTTCTGGCGTCATGACCAGCAAGTCAGCATCATTGCCTGGCAGAATTTCGCCTTTCCCGGTCAGGTTAAGGAAACCGGCTACGCTACTGGTGAGCGGGCGCAGGGCATCGCTGATACTGAAATCATAGTCTTTGACCAGCACCTGCACGGTTTCCAGCAACGTTTCAAAACCGGCAACACCGATATGGGTTAAATTCCCTTCGTCATCGAAGAACGGCTGGCTACCGTTGCCGTCGGAGCTGAGGGTGACGCGTGCCAGCGGAATACCCGCCTGAACGGCGCGGGCAATACCTTCGGCAGGGGCGACCGGTTCGTCAATGCTGCTGGTGATATCGATAGTGCCGCCTTTGCGCGCGAACTCCAGCGCCTGCTCAAACAACGGAACGTTGCGGTTAACGTGGGTCGGCAGCAACTTGCTGATCGGCACATCGCAGTTTTCCAGCAGGTCATAGACAGGCTGTAACGCCTTTTTGCTGTCGCCCATGTGGAACACGGTGACGCCAGGTTTACCGCCGAGCAAACCGCCAACGCGGGATTCCGCCGCCATATTAGCCAGGTGATAAACGTCCGGTGCGGCAGAACGGTGATCAGAGATGGCGCATTTCACGCCAATCACACGATCGATAATCGCCACGTCTTTTTCCACGGAACCTGTAATGGTGCGGGAAGGGACATGATAAGCGCCGGTCAGCATCCAGGCGCTGATGCCTTCTTCATTGAGCGCACGGGTCTTGGCGAGCAGGGATTCCGGGTGGCGAGAGATAGAGTCGGTGCCCAGCAGACCAACCACTGACGTGACGCCCGCTTCCGTCAGGCGACTTAGCGCCACTTCTGGCGTGCGCGTCGTAGGACCTGCTTCACCGCCACCACCAATCAAATGGACGTGTTGATCAATAAAACCAGGACAGAGGATCTGCCCGCTGAGATCGACAACCGTGCAGTCCGGTACAATGTCAGAAGGGATATTGCTGGCAACGGCGATAATTTTGCCGTTAGCGACGAGGACATCGCAAATTCCCCGATCTTCCGGCGCATACAAATGCGCTCCCTGCAGCAGGGTAAAACCGGCTGCGGTATAATCAATCATGGTAACTCCTTGTTAAACAATAAGCTGCATAACCCAGATCGACAGCAATGCGTTAATCACGCAGACCGTAATGATATGCGGGTAATATTTGGCATTCACTTCGGCTGTCCCCAGGCAGCGACCGACATTTTGCACCGGGTTGCCCATTAAATACATCGCGGGCAGTAAAACGGTGACATCGTGACCGGTTAATGCGCCGGCGGTCGCCAGACTGGCGGCAACACCGACTGCGCCGCCCATACTCATTAATGCGGCTAAAAGGACGGTTGCCGCTTCACCGGGTAATCCCCACAGCGCCATTACGGGTTCACAGATATGCCCCACCCAGTCGAGCAGGCCGGTAATTTTCAGCGCCTGAATGATGACAAACGCCATCACCACGTTTGGCAGCAGGTTGGTCGTGGCGATAGTAAAGCCACGGCGCGCACCATCGATAAACATATCCATGACGTTTTTGCGGACCTGAGTTGTCATGCTTGCGCTCCTTGCGTTGGGTTGCGACGTTCTTCGAAGTTAAGCCAGACGCGCAAAATGTTGGCTCCGACAAATTTAAACACCGGGATGACGGCTAAAGGTACGATTACGGACGTGCCCAGAAAGGCAAACACCGCGACGCCGGAAGAGAAGTAGTTGGTGATGATGGCGCTACCGCTGGTTTGATATGCGGCGAAAATCACTTTATCGCGTTCGGTAATTTCACCTTCCTGCGCCAGCTCTTTGGTCATACCGGCGGCGGCATCGGTGTTTTGCAGGTTAGCGATCAGCGCCAGCGAGCAGATCCCTGGAATGCCCAACAACGGTTTTAGCACAGGTGTCATTAACTGCTGCGCGGCGCGTAATCCACCAAGACCATCGGTAATTGAAATAATCCCCAGAGAGAGAATGACTGACGGTGCCAGCTCCAGCGCAAAGAGAAAGCCATCTTTAGCCCCCGCGCCACCCGCGCCGCGAAATGAGGTGGTGGCTCCGTTCGCACCAGGCAGTTGCCCAAACGATCCGTTCAGAACGGAAAAATCAAAAACGCGCCACCAGCTGTCTGTTCCGGAAAAAACACCGGAAAAAAAGATTATGGTGAGAAAAAAGGCCAGATACCCTTTAATGCCCACTTTTTCTGTCGCCAGCTCCCCGGCTACAGCATCCCCTTGTTGTGTCATAACAATCCCCATTGTTTTTTTGTGTTTGTGTGTTGCTTGAGCCAGGAAAATTCCTGGAACTGAAAAACCTTATCAGCCATGTGGGTATGGGGAAAATGCAAGTATGTTTCTGGCTATGCGTTTTTTGCATAGCGGAAAAATTACGCTGTGTGGAAAAGGCTCTGCGCAGGATTGAGTTGCAGAAAATTCATAAACCAAGTGACAATGACATCAGTAAATAAAAACAGAAAATCCAGGGACGAAAACGAGATGGCAAAGTACAACGAAAAAGAGCTGGCGGATACGAGCAAGTTTTTAAGTTTTGTCCTCCGACACAAACCGGAGGCGATTGGTATCGTACTTGACCGTGAAGGATGGGCGGATATCGATAAGCTTATACTCTGTGCCCAAAAAGCGGGCAAGCGGTTAACCCGTGCATTGCTGGATACTGTGGTTGCCACCAGCGATAAAAAGCGTTTTAGTTATTCCAGTGATGGTAGGTGCATCCGCGCGGTTCAGGGGCATTCGACTTCGCAGGTCGCCATTTCCTTTGCCGAAAAAACACCGCCACAGTTTCTCTACCACGGTACGGCAAGCCGTTTCCTTGACGAGATAAAAAAACAGGGGCTGATTGCAGGGGAGCGTCATTACGTACATCTCTCTGCTGATGAAGCAACGGCACGCAAAGTGGGAGCAAGACACGGATCGCCGGTTATCTTAACCGTCAAAGCACAGGAAATGGCGAAACGAGGCATCCCTTTCTGGCAAGCGGAAAACGGGGTCTGGCTGACATCAACGGTTGCTGTTGAGTTTCTTGAGTGGTAAGGGAAACACTCCTCATGAAGTGACCACTTGCAGCTTAAATAATTGTACTGTGCTGATAAGCGCAGCAATAAACAACGCCGCCGCGCCGCAGAGAGTGGCGCCGGCAAGCGCCGATGTTCCATTGCCGAGCATACTGGTCAGCGCCGGGCCGAGGATTTGTCCAATGCCGTAAATGAGCGTCACAAAGCCTAAAAGATTGAGATTTCCCGGAACGCTCAGTTGGCGGGCGATAGTCATCACCAGAGATGTCGTGCCCATAAAGGTACCGCCAAAACCGATACTACTAATGATAAGCAAGAGAGGAGAGTCGCTGGCGAGAGTAAGCAGCACACTGATAGCCTGCACCAGCAAATTCGCCGTCAGGCAAGGCAAAGCCCCCCAACGTTTTGCTGCCCATAGCCAGCCAAAGCAGCCTGGCACAATTGATAAGCCGACTAACGTCCAGAGATGGGCGGTTAACAATGGTGAGCCTGCATCTTTCGCCATGAGCGGCAGGTAAGTCGCGACGATGATATAACCAAATCCCGCAAGGCCGTACAGAATAGCCAGTAACCACCAGCTCATTATCTGTTGCTCCGTTTTTGCCAATGGCATTGGTGCGATGGCGTGTTTTTTCGAGGGCATTAAAAGCGTAAGTGCAATCAGCATCATGCCAGAAAGCGCCCCGGCGCCTTGCCATAACGTTTGCGAGGAGAAGGCAAAATGCAGGCCTGCCAGAACATATTCGTTGCCCAGTGCAATGCCAATGCCAACGCCAGAAAACAAAGCTGCCAGCACAAAAGGATGGCGCGTGTGCTGCATAATCAGCGTCGAACCAAAAATCAGCATACCGGCGCTGGCGACACCCGCCAGGAAGCGAATCAATAACACCAGAATAAATGGCGGCAACCATGCCATTGCGAGGATCAACAACCCGCTCGCCAGGGCAGAAACCAACAGAAATGGGCGCAGGCGCGACGGCTGGTGAAATGCGCCAAACGAAAATAGCAGACTGCCAGCCAGATACCCCGCATAGTTGCCGCTGGCAATCCACGAGAGCTGGCTAAATGAAAACGCCCCTTCCGCCATCATGACGGGCAACATAGGCGTATAAAGGAAGCGACCTAATCCCATACCTAAGGTCAGAACCAGCATCCCGAAAAGCGCGGTGCTGAAAGAAAAGCGTTCTACGGGATGCGAGGACGAAGGCATGTTTAACCTTGTATGTCATTTTTGTTGTTAACAAGTTAATAACAAAAAGGTGAAATATGCCAGCCTGTTAATGCGATGATTTAGGGGTAAAGCGATAAAAACGATTTGGTTCGCTAACGATATAAATATTACCAGAGGCATCCATCGCAATCCCTTCGGCCTGTTTGATGTTATGCGACAAACCTCGACTGCCTTTGGTTAGTGATATTTCACCGATAACCTCGCCAACCAGGGTTACTTCCTGGAGTGCGCGAGATTCATGAGACAGCACCAGAAGCGTATTTTTTTGCTGGTTAAATTCTGCGCCGGACACATCATCTAAAGTAAATTGCCGTTGTAGTGCCTCGTCTTTGCTGATGTGTAATTCATTGCTACTTAACAGCCCGTTAACTTTGTAGACCTCAATCGGATTTTTCTCTTTAAAAAACCAGAAAGTGTGATCCTGGCGAGAATAAGCCAACCCTTCAAAACCGCAATTGGTTGGGGAGTCTTGCAGCGGGATTTTTATTTTTTTGAGGATTTTTACTTCCGAGTTTGGGGTCAGTGAAATCACATAAATGGCGTAATCGCGCTCATCGCTAATGACAAACTGATTATCGCCAATGTATTCGATCGTCTCGAGATCCTTAACAAAATCCAGAGGAATTGTGCGGATCAAATCGCCATTGGTGGTCATTTCAACAATGGCGGCAGGTTTGTTGATAGTGCTAAAAAGAGTATTGCTTTGTGCCGACCAGGTCAGCGAAGAGATATTATTCGTTATGCCTGCAATTTCTTTGCCGTCAATGGTGGCGTGGTAATTCTGAAATGATGCTGCATGATTGCTTTTACGGGCGCAAGATTGCACGAAGAAAGTACACACTGCCACAATGGCAAAAAGAATCACAATAACGGAGATGCGTTTACTTAACGAAATACTTTTTGTCACGGTAATCCCTTTAAGGCAAATCAATAAGATATCGAGAAGTATACGTAGCGACCTTAATGAATCCTTAACGCGGAGAAATCCCGTAATGTGCAATGCAGCGCCAGCCACCATCCTGCTGACAATAAACTGATTCCGTATGCCCAGGGATCACCCATTGAATTTCCTCGCCAGGCGGACAGGTCAGCCAAATGCATAACCCGCAGCCGCCGCGTAAATCACGGGGAATATCGCTGACGCGAAAAGTCATGCCCGCTGCCTGCAACGCCTTGCGGGTTTGTATGACGCCGACCGTGGAGTGAAATAAAAACAGATACTCTTTCATGCGCGTTTTCTCTGCCGCTGACCGATCACCGCCGCGCCAATTGCACCAGCGAATTGCGCATCAGGGTGAGTTTGTACCGGCATTCCCAGATGGCTTTCCAGCATGTGGGTAAACCTTTGACAGTGGCTAACGCCACCAGTAAACAGAATCGGCGCTTCACAGGAGAGACGAGCAATGAAATTGGCGCTCCGCCGCGCCATCGCGTTAATCACTCCGGCGAGAATCGCTTCTGGCGCTACGCCCGCAGAGCGCAGGCTGATCACTTCTGATTCAGCAAACACTGTGCACATACTCGTGATGGCGTGCGGTATGACATTTTCGGTAATGCTGTCGAGTTGCTCGACGCTGGTGCCAAGCGTGCGCGAGATCACCTCCAGGAAACGCCCGGTGCCCGCCGCGCATTTGTCATTCATCAGGAAATCGCACAGGTTACCGTC
>SKEO01000417.1_pt2 | contig 21538 bp, 19 predicted proteins | sample 4826801 | NCBI WGS metagenome assembly SKEO01 (sample SAMN11008807, study PRJNA524170) | human gut metagenome | biome: Human fecal sample; material: Feces; isolation source: fecal sample from pouch patient p3 | host: Homo sapiens | place: Israel: Tel-Aviv | collected 2016-02-25 | reverse complement strand
ACCCGGAGAAGAGAAAGTAGTTACGTATCCATATGAAATATGTTCCATATGGTTTCATAAAAAAGACTGGAAGAATATAGAGATGAGAAGTTTCTGGCTGACATTTTCTTCATATCCTGAAAAAACAGTTTTATATTTATGAGTCCAGGTCTTGAACAGAATGGTTCAATTATAAAGAATATAGTATGGAGCATTCCTGTAATTCAGATGCCATTCTAGAAAGGAATTGGTAATATTACTGCAGGAAGGAACCAGGTTACGAGTATGGGAGAGAATGGAATTGAAGGGCTTTGATAGGGAAGGACCGATTCCAGAGGGGGATTTTGCTGAAAATGAATTAATGAAACTGTTTCAATCAGGGGGAGTTGCTGTTTTAGACTTAATTAAAAATATAAGAAATGAATGGGAAACAGAGTAAAACATCGGTTGCTCCGATACAGATTTAGCAACCGATGTTTTTGCGTTTTTTTGGAAAAAATCCCTTTAGCGTAAGATTTCTGTTATAATTTATATATTGAATTTTGAAATCGAAAACGGAGCCGATAATTCCGCAGAAAATGAGGTGGTAGCATAATGAAAAACACGATTATTTATCATGGGAGTAATGTAGAAGTATCTAATCCCAAAATACTTATTAATGGTTACTATAAGGATTTTGGATATGGTTTTTATTGTACAAATATAGAAAAACAAGCGAAACGCTGGGCATTAACAAAAAAAGGCGCATCTGTCGTAAATAATTATAGTTATCTTAAAAATCCAGAACTTAAGATTCTCTGTTTTTCTGAAATGACAGAAGAATGGCTTGATTTTGTTGTAAATTGTCGAAGAGGAAAGATGCACACATATGATATTGTAGAAGGTCCTATGGCAGATGATCAGATTTGGGATTATGTGGAGGATTATACAGCAGATAAAATTTCGAAAGAAGCGTTTTGGGCTTTGGTTAAATTCAAATATCCTACCCATCAGATAGTTTTTTGTACGGAAGAAGCATTACAAACATTGCATTATGAAGGGAGCATAACATTATGACAAATAAGTACTTCCCAGATGAAGAAATACAGACAAATGATTTATATTTCATCTGTTATATGATTGAACGTGTTGCCCGAAGAATTCATCAGAGAAATAAATATGTGGTAAATGCAATTGGAAGGGAGTCACTAGTGCATTTGATCAGTGTAGCAAATGTGCTTCATTGTGAGAATCCTTTGCAGGTTGAGGATGATTGGATCGAGGAATATAGTTTGGTAGAAGGTGATTTCGATATTACAGTAGTTGATAAAGAATTGGTAGAAAAAATACCTACAGCATTAGAAATGGGAAAAGTATATCAGCGTCTTATTTCTGATACATTAGTTCCGGAAGAAGATTATGTAGATGGAATTATCCGCGTATATAATAATGAAATCTGCGATACGATAGATAATTATAATTGCAGTGCATTTTATGAACCATCATATGTTATCGCAAGAGCCTATCAAAACGGGGGGTTTTAATCCGCGGATTAATCCGTAGAATCAATACTCCTTGACATTTCAACAAAATAGTTTATACTTAAAATAGTTTGAAATTCAAAATAAAATACAGGAGAATTGAAAATGAGTATAAACAATCAATTGAAAATAGGTGATCTGACTGCGAAGCTCCCGATCATCCAGGGTGGTATGGGCGTTGGAGTCAGCAGAAGCTCTCTCGCAGGAGCAGTAGCGAAAGAAGGCGGAGTAGGAATTATTTCGACAGCACAGATCGGTTATGATGAGGAAGGATTTGAGAAGGATCAGGCTGCATGTAACAATAGAGCAATCCACAAGCATATCAAGAGAGCGAAAGAAATCGCGCAGGGAAATGGTCTTGTCGGTGTAAATATCATGGTTGCGCTGAAACATTATGCAGAGCATGTGAAAGAGGCTGTGGCAGCAGGCGCAGATGTGATCATCAGCGGTGCAGGTCTTCCGATGAATCTGCCGGAGTTGGTCAGTGAGACTTGCAGAACGAAGATTGCACCGATTGTTTCTTCTAAGAGAGCAGCACAGCTGATCTTGAAAATGTGGGCGCATAAGTATGATAGAACAGCAGATTTCCTTGTTGTTGAGGGACCGAAAGCCGGAGGTCATCTTGGATTCTCAAGAGAGCAGTTAGGTGAGATTGATACGATGGATTATGATGAGGAGATCCGTCAGATCATTGCCTGTAAGGAAGAGTATGAAAAGCGATACGAGAAGAAGATTCCAGTAATTGTAGCTGGGGGAATCTTCGACAGGGCAGATATTGATCACGCATTGGAACTTGGAGCAGATGGAGTCCAGATTGCGAGCAGGTTCGTGGCAACAGAAGAATGTGATGCGTCAGAGTCCTATAAGCAGGCCTATATCAATGCAAAAGAAGAGGATGTCCAGATTATCCAAAGTCCGGTCGGAATGCCGGGAAGAGCCATCCGCAACGCATTGATCGAGCGTGTTGAGAAAGAAAAAGAGCCTATAAAGAAATGTTATAATTGCTTAGCAAAATGTAATCCGGTAAAAGTTCCGTATTGTATCACAAAAGCGTTGATCGATGCCGTAAAAGGTGATGTGGAAAATGGACTTGTGTTCTGCGGAAGCAATGTCGGACGGATCAATCAGATGATGAGTGTACATGAGCTGATGCAGGAACTTGTGTCTTAGATAAATGGGAAGAATCCAAAGTCATATTGAGGAAAATTAAAAAAGAGAGAATAGTGTGAAACAAATTTAAAATATCACATTATTCTCTCTTTTTATGATATACTTAGATGATATCAGATATGAAATAATGAGATGATTTATTAAAAATAGAAGAACTTACAAGGAGTAGCAAGGATGAAGATGCAGAATAACGATACAAAAGATGAAGGACTGAAAGGAAACGAGAAGATTGAGGAAGCAATTTCTGCACTCCAGCAGGAACCATCTCAGGAGCTTTTGGCGCATACTCTGACGGTGATTCGAAGACGAATGAAAGAAGAAGGACAATTGATTCTTGCGGTAGAGCCTTCTGTGTCAGAACAACTGAAGATACAGGCAGTGAAGACAGCTGATGGAAAGAAGTGGTGGAGTGCATTTACAAGTTTTGAGGAAGAATTAAAAGGTTCTGATAGTGTGATGTCTACATTTTTGACAGCAATCGAACCATTATTCCAGTCTGCAGTACAGGAGAATGAGATTGAAGGTATCATTCTGAATCCCTGGGATCGGACAATCATGCTTGATAAGACACTGCTTCGACTGATTCTTGGAGAAAGTGGAAAGTGAGAACAAAGCGAAAAATGACAGCAGTTATAATATGTATTTTATTTACAGTGTTATTTGCCTGTTATGGATTCTGGATGAGCGAAAATGGATCTAGGACGGGATTCTTCCTGATCTGGTTTGTATTGGCTGCATTGCTTGGAGGATGCGCAGCGATTACATTTCTGGATGGATGGGCAAGACTTCCGATGTGGATGTTGTGGATATTAAGGGGAATACTGCTTGTATTTGTAGTTTCCTTTGTGATTATCGAAGGATGCATTATCAGTCAGATGCATGCGAAGGCAGATGAAAATCTGGACTACATCATAGTGCTTGGTGCACAGGTGAGAGCAGATGGACCGAGTAAGGTGCTGAAGCATCGACTGAACACAGCAATCGATTATCTGGAGAAGAATCCGGAGACAATCTGTATTGTGTCAGGTGGACAGGGGTATAACGAGCCATGTACGGAAGCGCAGGCGATGGCTGATTATATGGAAGCGGCCGGAATTGAGAAAGACCGTTTGATTCTGGAAGACGAATCGAAGACAACAGAGCAGAATATAAAATATAGTAAAAAATATATGAAAGACGGAGCAAGTGTGGGAATTATCACAAATGATTTCCATATGTTTCGGGCAATGCAGATTACAAAAGGTGAGGGATTAAAGTCAGCGAAAGCAATTGCTGCGGGCTCGAATCCATTGTATCTGCCAAACAATATGCTTAGAGAATATCTGGCAGAATGGAAGTATCTGATCAGGTCAATCTTATAAAAAGCAAGAAAAGAGAGATGAAAGAAACAAATGGGTAGACGAGAATTAGAAGAACGAATCGAGAAAAGAAGAGAGGACTTTGTAAGAAACAGTCTTCTTTCAGATGAATTTATTGACTTTGTACAGGAGAATTTAAAGCCTGTCAATACGATGATGGCTTATTATCAGTGTGCGATCATGGAAGTTGAGACGAAATTTAAGGTGCTGAGCGAACAGTATTCGCTGGAGTATGACCGCAACCCGATTGAGAGTATTAAGACGCGTGTAAAATCTATGGAGAGTCTGCTGAAGAAGATTCGTCGTAAAAATATTCCATTGACGATTGATGCAATCGAAGAAAATATTCAGGATATTGCCGGTGTGCGTGTGATCTGCGCTTTTCAGGATGACATTTATAAACTTGCGAAATGCTTCCTTGATCAGGACGATGTAATTTTAATTCAAAAAAAAGACTACATTGCAAATCCAAAGCCAAGTGGTTACAGAAGTCTTCATCTGATCGTGAAGACTCCGATTTTCTTAAAAGAAGGAAAAAAGATGATCACAGTTGAAGTGCAGCTTCGTACGATCGCGATGGATTTCTGGGCGAGCCTGGAGCATAAGCTTCGCTATAAAAAGAGTATTCCGGAAGATCAGAGTAAGTATCTGGCAGAAGAGATGATGGACTGTGCACAGATCAGCTCAGCTCTTGATGAGAGAATGCAGAAGGTGCGTGATGTGATCATGCAGGCGGAGGAAAAAGAGGAAGAAAAAAGTAGCGGCGTGGAACCGTTAATGCTTCGAGGATTGACAGAGCGGATACGACAGAAGAATCTCTGATGTAGACAGGCGGAAGATATTTGAGACGAACAGAAAGCTGTCGAGATATGCAGAGATTTGTAGGGATAAACAGAGAGCCGGAGGGAAAAGATTATGATCAATCGAGAAGATATGCTGGCGCTGACCAGACGAATGACAGTAAAACGGACATCGATTACCCGGATCGCCGGGAGTTATATGGACATAGAGGGATTTATTGACGGAACATTTAACACCAGTTTCCTGAAATTAAGCCCGGCAGAACAGGAGAAGAATCTGGCACTTGCGAAGAAAGTGCCGTTTGCAAAGACGAATAAAAACTTGAAGGAATATAAGTTTTGTGATGATCGGAGAAATCCGGATAGCATGTGGAAACTTCTGATGGGGATGCGTGCCTGTGGCTTGAAAAATGATGCTCTGATGGAGACATTTTATGAGATTATCGGGGAACATTATCAGGCAGATGAAGATTATGCAATCTATGTTTTTCATGACAGATATGACATTCCGGCGAAGGGGCTGGATCATATACGTCAGGGAGAATCAGAACGAATGTATGAATACATTTTATGCGTGATCTGTCCACTAAGCGGAGAATATGAACCGGGCGAACCGGAATGTGGTTTCCTGTTTCCTGCATTCGTAGATGGAGGCGCTGCAATGAATTATGTGGATATTTACCAGGAAGACGAAGAATACCCGCATGAAGAACTGCTTGAACTGCTTGGAGTGGAAAGGAAAAAGTTATGGCAGAAACATACAAGTCAGGAGAAAAAGTAAAATACCGGTTGGCAGAGGCAATGAAAGAATGCATGAAAAAAGCTCCGGTCGAGAAGATCACTGTGAAAGAGATCACAGAAGAATGCGGAGTGACGCGTCAGACTTTTTACCGGAATTTTCAGGATAAATACGATTTGATCAACTGGTATTTTGACAAGATACTGATTGAATCCTTTGAACATATGGGAGAGGGACAAACAGTCTATGAAAGTCTTGTAAATAAATTTCAATACATTCAGAAAGAAACACTTTTCTTTCGTGCGGCATTTAAAAATGACGACCAGAACTGTTTGCGTGATCACGACTTTGAACTGATCACACAATTTTATACCGATCGTATCGAAGGAAACACCGGGAAAAAGATGTCCGACAAGATTCGCTTTCAGTTAGAAATGTACTGCCAAGGCTCCATCTACATGACGGTCCAATGGGTTCTCGGCAATCACAAAGCCACCCCCGAAACCCTGGCTAGATTCCTCTCCGAATCCATGCCTGCTGAACTAAGAGACGTCTTTAAAGAACGTGGATTGTTGTAGACAGACCTTTTGGTGCAGATTTATTTCTACACACAAAAAATGTGCGAATCATTTCACCCCTTCATATATTCCGTAAATCTATTTCTATACACAGAAAAAAACACGCGAATTCTTTCATCCTTACGTACATTCTGTAAATCTATTTCTGTACACAAACATATTTGCTCTATGATTCGATAGAGTACAATCGAAGTAGAAAGGGACAGTGCAGCTGGTGAATGTGGAGCATACTTGCTCACACTTGAAAAACGATAGATTGTGTTAAAGAAAGGATCGATAGCTGTCTGAGCGGCAGCGAGTTTATCGATCCTTTCTTTGTTCTTAGCAATCTGTTGTTTTTCTTAGTATGAACAGTGTGCGTAACCCTGAGTCAGCTGCACTGTCCCTTTCTACGAAGACAAAACTCTAACCCCAATCACAGGAAGAATTTTCGCCCGTGTACTAGAAATCAATTTACATAAGCTTTCTAAAGAGCTCTTTCAGATCCTCTACACTTGCATCTTTCGGGTTACCCGGTGCACAAGCATCAGCGTGAGCAGACTCAGCGAGGAACTGCAGATCTTCTTCTTTCAGAGCTTCCAGTTTTGTCGGGATTCCAACGTCAACAGAAAGTTTCTGAACAGCATCAACAGCAGCTTTTCTGTATTCTTCAACAGACATGTCGTCAACACCTTTAATGCCCAGTGCTCTTGCGATTTCACGGTATTTCTCACCTGTACAATCTGCATTGTATTCCATAACGATTGGAAGCATCATAGCACATGCAACACCATGTGGAGTATCGTATACAGCACCAAGGGTATGAGCCATAGAGTGGGCGATTCCAAGACCTACATTAGAGAATCCCATTCCTGCGATATACTGCCCAAGAGCCATTCCTTCACGGCCTTCTTTTTCATTTGCAACAGCACTTCTTAAAGATTTTCCAATGATTTCGATTGCTTTGATATGGAACATATCTGTCATTTCCCAAGCAGCTTTTGTTGTATATCCTTCAATTGCATGTGTCAGGGCATCCATACCTGTGGAAGCTGTAAGTCCCTTTGGCATAGAGGACATCATATCCGGGTCAACAACTGCGATAACCGGCATGTCATGTGGGTCAACACAAACGAATTTTCTCTTTCTCTCAACGTCTGTGATCACGTAGTTGATTGTAACCTCAGCAGCTGTTCCGGCTGTTGTAGGAACTGCGATGATTGGTACACAAGGTTTTGTGGTTGGTGCAACACCTTCAAGGCTTCTTACATCTTCAAATTCCGGGTTTGCGATGATGATACCGATTGCTTTGGAAGTATCCATAGAAGAACCACCACCGATTGCAACGATGTAATCTGCTTCAGCTTTCTTGAATGCTTCTACTCCGTGCTGTACATTTTCGATTGTTGGGTTTGCTTTGATATCAGAATAAATCTCATAAGCAAGTCCATTTTCATCAAGAATATCTGTTACTTTCTTTGTAACTCCGAATTTGATCAGATCCGGGTCAGAACATACAAAAGCTTTCTTAAATGCTCTTGCTTTTGCTTCTGTAGCAATCTCTTTGATTGCGCCTGCTCCATGATAAGATGTTTCATTTAACATAATTCTGTTTGCCATGATTTTCAATCTCCTTTTTTAAAAACAGATTTTCGGGAAGCTTTAGAGATATTCCCGATGTACTATGTCTTTATTTTAACAAGCGTAAATAAAAAAGAAAAGTTACAAAAGGTTGAAAATGTAACATTTTAAGCTTTTTTTTGTGGAAAAGTTTTGAAAATTATAAAGGGTTTATTAAATTATTGTGAAACAAGCACAGAAAATAAAATCGAATACTAGACGAGATGAAGAGAAAGTTGTAAAATCTAATTATAGTTTTGAATCTGGAAACAGATCATTTACGGAAGGAGACAGGCATTATGGAAAAATTAACAGACAACTTAAAGAAGGTAATACTGGCTGGAATCGGAGCGGTTGCTACAACTGCAGAGAAGTCAAAGGACGTTCTTGATGATATGGTAAAAAAAGGCGAACTTACAGTGGAGCAGGGCAAGGTTCTGAATGAGGAACTCAAGCACAATCTGAAGCAGACAGTAAAGAACAATGTGAATGTGAAAGTCAAAGTCACTACACCGGAAGAGTTGAGCGAACTTCTCGACAAGATGACACCGGAGCAGTTAGAAGCACTGAAGGCTCAGATCAAGGCGAAAGAGTCAACCGTAGATTCGGAAGCAGAAGAGGTAGATGCAGAAGATACAGCGGAAGATGCAGAAGTAGTTGAGGAAGATACAAAAGAAGAGTAAAAATATTAGAGAAGCTGCCGAAAAGCGGCTTCTCTGCTTTCTCAAGAAAGAAAAAAGTGACTATTACTTTTGAACTATCAGCAAGGGATACTGAAGAAAAGAGGAACGCGTCACCGAGACAGCAGGAGAATACAGATATGAGTGAGAAAGAAAAGGGAACAAATAATTCAAGATTTAGAGAGATTATTTCTGTACTTCGAAAACATAATATTACACGTGGACTTAGTCCGAAGAAACTTCGTTTGATTATGGAGGATCTTGGTCCGACTTTTGTGAAGATCGGACAGATTATGGCACTTCATTCGGACATTCTTCCGAAGGCATATTGTGATGAATTGATGGAATTATGCACGGATGCAAGACCGATGCCTTTCGAGGAGGCAGTGTCTGTAATTGATGAGTCTTATGGGCGTTCCTGGAAGAAGGTATTTGCATCGATCGAAGAGACGCCAATCGGTTCTGCATCAATTGCGCAGGTACATAGAGCAGTCTTAAAGTCAGGAGAAGAGGTTGTCGTTAAGATCCAGAGAAAAGGCATTTATGAGATGATGGCGCGGGACATTGAGTTTATCCGTAAAGCAATCAAGCTGATGCCACCGATCAGTCTGAAAGGAATGGCTGATTTTGATCTTGTGCTTGACGAACTCTGGTCAGTGACAAGAGATGAGATGAATTTCCTGACAGAAGCAGCGAATATTGAAGAATTTGCCAGAAGAAATAAAGATGTCAATTTTGTTCAGACACCGGTTCTGTATCAGCAGTATACGACCGTTCATGTGCTGGTGATGGAATATATTGATGGTTGCGGTATTGATGAGAAGGATAAGCTGCTCGAAGATGGCTATGACCTGAAAGAAATTGGAAGCAAACTTGTAGATAACTATATTAAGCAAGTAATGGAGGATGGGTTCTTCCACGCTGATCCGCATTCCGGAAATGTAAAGATCCGTGATGGAAAGATTGTCTGGATTGATATGGGTATGATGGGACGACTGACAGAGCATGACCGTGAGATGATCACGCTTGCGATCGAAGGCGTTGCACTGAATGATGTTGGTCTGATCCTAAAGGCGGTTCTCGGACTGGGCGAATTCAAAGAACGACCGGAGCAGAGAAAACTTTATGAAGACATTGAAGGATTGCTTTTGAAATACGGAAGTACCGATATGGGCAAGATTAATGTGGCAGAGGTCATGACGGATCTGATGGAAGTCATGAAAGAAAATAAGATCATGATGCCACATGGACTGACGATGCTTGCCAGAGGACTTACGCATATGGAAGGTGTACTTGCCAATATCGCACCGGATATCAATATGGTGGAGATTGCCAGAGCAAGACTTGCTGCGGATTTTCTTCACAATTTTAACTTTAAGAAGGAATTGAGGAGCACAGGAAGAAGCCTTTTGAAATCTGTGCGGAAGATGATTGACCTTCCATCCATGACAACGGACTTAATGGATGAATTCATGAAAGGGCAGTCAAAAGTAAACCTGGATCTGCGTGTGTCAAAGGATCTGGCATTTCTTTTAAGACGACTTGTAAGGAATATTGTTATGGGTCTGTGGGTCATGGCACTTCTGATCAGTTCAAGTATTATCTGTACAACGGATATGACACCGAAGTTTATGGGAATCCCGGCACTTGGTGCGTTCGGATATCTGATGGCAGTGGTGATTATGATCTATGTATTTGTGAAACATATTTTCTCGAGGAAGTAAAAAAAGAATATAAAGCGAAGGAAAAGAGAGATGAAATTTTCGTCTCTCTTTTTTATATATTAGGAAAATCCTTTCCTAATATATAAAAAACGCTCCGCTCAGGATGCGCACTGCGGCGTACAATGTAGATGTCGCAAGCGGTCTACGTTTCCACTTCGGTCCTTGCTAAACAAGCGCCACTGGCGCTTAGCAACGCCGCAGGCGCAAGAATGTGCCGAGGCACATCCTTTGTTCATGAGAAAAATATATAAGTTTAAAACAGATAAATGAGAAAAGTTCTCAAATAATAAAAATCCAATTGACTGGATAATAGACATCCTGTATACTTACGGAGTTAGTTAAACTAACACGAGTTAGAAAAGCATAACCAGGAGCGATTACATGAAATTAAAAAATATAAAATGTTTACTTGCAGTCTGTCTTTGTGCATCGGCCCTGTTGGTCGGATGCGGACAGAAGACAGACAGTAAGACAGCAGATAAATCCGAAACATCGTCAGAAAGTGCACAGAATCAGTCGGAGGATATTCAGGAAGCATCCAGAGATGTTTTTGCAATGGATACCTATATGACAGTGACTGCATATGGAGAAAATGCAGAAGCAGCCGTTGATGCGGCACAGGCAGAGATTGAGCGTCTGGACGCACTTTTATCGACAGGAGATGCAGACAGCGAGATCGCAAAACTGAACGCAGATGGAAGTGCAGAGCTTTCCGAAGATGCAGGCTATCTGACGGAACGCGCATTGGAACTCTACCAGGAAACAGATGGGGCGTTTGATATTGCGATTTATCCGGTGATGGAAGCATGGGGATTCCCAACACAGAACTTCCAGGTTCCGTCACAGGAGACATTGGATCAACTTCTTCCACTCACTGATGCGGGAAATATTTCTTATGACAAAGAAACAAGAAAGATATCTTTCGGCGTAGAAGGAATGAAAATCGATCTGGGAGGAATTGCAAAAGGATATACCTCATCCAGAATTATGGACATTTACAAAGACAATGGAATCACAAGTGGATTAGTGAATCTTGGCGGAAATGTGCAGGCACTCGGAACAAAGACGGATGGAACGAAATGGAAGATTGCAGTGCAGAGTCCCGATGACACAGAAGATTATCTGGGAATTCTGAGTGTTCAGGACAAGGCAGTTATTACTTCTGGGGGATACGAACGGTATTTTGAACAGGATGGTGTGACGTATCATCACATCATTGACCCAAAGACCGGATACCCGGCAGAAAGCGGACTTGTATCTGTAACAATTGTAAGTACGGACGGAACACTGGCAGATGGACTTTCTACTTCACTTTTTATTATGGGAGAAGAGAAAGCGGCAGATTTCTGGAGAGAACATAAAGATGAGTTTGATGCAATCCTTATGAGTGACGATGGGACGCTATATGTAACAGAAGGGCTGGAAAATGATTTTTCAACGGAGAGAACAGTTGAGATCATTCGATAGAAAAGTGTAAAACAGAGTAGATTTTGGAGGAAAAATGGATTTAAAAGAAACAGGAAAGAAGCTGAAACCATTTGCACCGGTACTTTCGGTAGCGGTTGTGGCATCCTGTGTAGCAGGCTCCCTGAGTGGATATCAGCCACCGGTTTATGCAGCGCAGGAACAGTCAGAAATCATAAAAGAAAAAACAGAAAAAGTAGAGGAACAGCAGACGCAGGCAGCAAAAGGTTCTTTTGATCTGACGGATGGTGTTTACAAGGGAACAGGAACAGGTTATGCGGGAGATATCACAGTCGCCGTGCAGATCACAGATAAACAGATCGTTGCAATTGATATTTTGAGTTCATCGGATGATGCAGCATTTTTCAAACGTGCACAGGCGGTGATCGATAAGATCATCGAGGGACAGACGTTGGAAGTTGACACTGTTTCAGGGGCAACCTACAGTTCCCGGGGAATCATCAGTGCGGTGAAGAATGCACTGACAGGAGAAAAAGACAGCGGAACAACAGGACAGTCACAGTCTGGTGGCGGCGCGGCAGCAGGAAGTTCTACTTCTGTCGCAACAGTGGAAGACCCGGCAGCATATAAGGACGGAACTTATTACGGAACAGGGACTGGATTTGGTGGAACACTGAAAGTAAAGGTTGAGATCAGTGGCGGAAAGATCACAGACATCCAGATTATGGAGAATCAAGATGGAAGCGAATACATTTCCAAAGCCTCTGCACTGATCAATACGATCATCAGCAGTCAGAGCACCAATGTAGATACCGTGTCTGGAGCAACGTACAGTTCGGTTGGAATCATCCAGGCAGTAAGAGATGCATTAAGTCAGGCGGCAGTGAGTGGAAATGGAGCGACTTCGGATTCATCTGAAACGAATGGCTCGAACAGTTCTTCCAGTCAGAATCAGAGTACATCCACAACCGGAACAGTTCCATACAAAGAAGGAATCTATTATGGAACAGCGGAAGGATACAGTGGAAATGTATCGGTAGCTGTGGTGATCCAGGAGCATACAATCAAAGCAATTTTAGTCACAGAGACATCAGATGATGAAGCATTTTTCAACCGCGCAATGGCTGTAGTGAAAAATGTGCTTAAAAATCAGAATACAGATGTAGATACTGTATCTGGTGCAACTTACAGTTCAAAGGGACTTCTCGGAGCAATAAAGAATGCTTTGAAACAGGCGGAGAAAGTAATGAATGGAGAATCCATTGAAGAGAAAGCAGATACAACGGAACTGGAAAATGCAGTCAAGTCAGCAGAAGCACTTGTGATGGAGGAGTATACGCAGAGTAGCTGGGCGGTTCTGAGTCTCCGACTGAATGATGCAAAAGAGCTGTTGGAAACAGCTGCGAATGAAACAGTGGAACAGCAGGCTGTTGACAAAGCGGTGGAGAATCTGAACCTTGCAGTTGCACAGCTTGAGAAAAAGAAGTCAGATCAAGAGGGAGAAGTGAAGACAAAATACATCGATGGAACTTATGAGGTGAGTGTACCATGTAAGCCGGATGAGGATGAAGATTTTACAGAGTATCAGCTTTCTATGAAGGTGACAATACGAAATGACAAAATTGTATCCATTACTGACGCGTCAGGAGATGGGGATGCAGCGAATGACAGCTATATCAAGAAGGCGGCAAATGGAACTTCAAGCAAAAAAGGTGTCGTTTCCCAGATTATTACCAAAGGAATGCCGGAAGAAATTGATACGGTATCCAGAGCAACCTGTTCTTCGAATGCGATTATTGACGGATGCAAAAAGGCACTGGAAATGGCTTTAAGACCAGAAGAGACGGAGGCGCAGTAGGATGAAAGAGTTTATCGTAAGACTGTTTAGTCTGCTGGCAATCGTCGGTGTCCTTTTCGGATATAACGAAGTGTTGGATGTCCGTGCGAAGGATGAGGAAATCGCAAAACTGAATGCACAGTTGGAGGTACAGTCATCTGGTGCCGGCAGTGATTCTGAGTCAGGGAGTGATTCAGGAGATGGAGCAGGATACAAGGATGGAACCTATACCGGAGAAGCGGATGGATTTGGCGGAACGGTTGCGGTAGAAGTTACTGTAAAAGATGGAAAGATCGAAGCGGTAGAAGTGACTTCCGCCGAGAAGGAAGACAGTGCATATCTTGCAATGGCGGAAGATATCATTCCAAAGATCATAGAGGCGCAGAGTGCAGAAGTTGATACGATCAGCGGAGCAACGTTCAGTTCGACAGGAATTAAAAATGCAGCAGAACAGGCATTAGAACAGGCGGTAAAGTAGTTTGAAGAAGTTGAATATACATAATTTAAAAGCAAAAGAAATTAAAAAATTGCATACTTGGCTTCGTGCCTTGATTCAGATCCTTTATTTTTTGTTTCTGCCATCTGTGTATACAGCGGCATTTGCCGGCGTGAAATACATTTTCACACAGATAGGAGCAGGCGAGGCAATCGGGATGACCTCTTTTGTAACGGTGCTTATAGTTCTCTGCGCGTATACGATTCTTTTCGGAAGATTCTTTTGTGGATTCGCGTGTGCATTCGGAAGTCTGGGAGATGGAATTCATGCATTTTATCTTTGGTGTTTTAAGAAGAGAAAGAAAAAGCCGGTGCTGCTTTCAGAAAAGATCACAGAGAAGTTAAGCTATTTGAAATATCTGGTGTTGACCGTAATCGCAGTACTTTGTTTTGCGGGAGTATACGGAAAGGCAAAAGGGACAAGCCCGTGGGATGTTTTTTCTATGCTGCATGCAGGAAATCTTCACTTGCAGGGATATTTGCCGGGAGTGATATTACTACTTCTTATTATTGTGGGGATGTGTCTGGAAGAAAGATTTTTCTGTCGGAATCTGTGTCCGATGGGAGCAGTATTCTCATTACTTCCGGTGCTTCCGTTCTTTGCATTGCACCGCGACAGAGAAAATTGCATCAAAGGCTGCAGCGGATGCACGAAGAAATGTCCATCCGGGATCGGACTCCCGGAAGACGGATCACTCAAAGTCGAGGGAGATTGTTTCCAATGCCAGAAATGTATTGATACTTGTCCAAAGAAGCATATCCATACAGGAATCAAAGGTCTGAAGGGAAATGAATTCTGGTTTACGATTCTTCGGGCAATTCTGTTACTTGTAATTATGATCTGGGCAGGAGTGTAATAGATGAAGAAAAAAGATCTGTTTTTAGGAGGCGGAATCCTCTTTGCGGCATGTGTACTGTTTCTTGTGATGAATCTGATGCAGTATGTACAGGCAAAGGAAAGCGGACAAAAAGAAAATCAGGAAAAACAGGTTGTGATCAAGGTGGACGGAGAAGTTTACGGAAGATATTCTTTGGATGAAGATCAGGTGATCGAAGTGCAGGAAGGGGATTTTTACAACCGTGTCCGGATTGAGGATGGAAAAGCTTACATGGAAGAGGCTGACTGTCCGGATGGATATTGCGAAGAGCAGGGAAAGATCAATAACCGGACACAGACAATTGTCTGCCTGCCTCATAAGCTGGTTGTAGAAATAGAAGAAGTTGAGAATTCTGATGATTCTCAAAATGAAAAGGAACATCTACCGGATACAATTTCTAAATAAATCAATTGTTCGACTGTAAAGGAGAATGTATGAATAGAAATAAAAAACTTGCGAACATGGCAATGCTTGTTGCGCTGGCAATGATTTTTAGTTATGTGGAAAGCCTGATCCCAATTAATTTTGGAGTGCCGGGGATGAAGCTTGGAGTGGCTAATCTGGTCACTGTAACAGGTCTTTATTTTCTGGAAATTCCGGAAGTACTGGCGGTATCTGTACTGCGTGTGCTTCTGACAGGATTTCTTTTTGGAAATGGAATGTCGATTATTTACAGTCTGGCAGGGGCGGTTGTCAGCCTTCTTGCCATGGTACTTGTAAAGAAGATGGATGGAATTTCCATTGTAGGAGTAAGTATCACTGGCGGCGTCTTTCATAATATAGGACAGATTCTTGTTGCGATGGCAGTGGTGGAGAATCTGAAACTGATTTATTATCTGCCGGTTCTTCTTGTGGCAGGAACAGTGACAGGGTTCGTGATTGGAATTGTCGCAGGAAAGATTTTACCGGTTGTGAAGAAAGAAGCTGTAAGGACAGTATAGATATATACTTTTTGATTATAGGTTAGTGAAAGCTAACTTGATAATATATTCCATGCGGAAGCAGGAAAGCAGAACTGCGACAGGCAGGATCTGTATGTAACTATTTTAGTTAAAAAGGAGGTTTCTATGAAAAACAAAGAAATGAAAGTAAAGGCAATGTCCATGGCAGTGGCAATGTCTATGGTAGTAGGACTTTGCCCGTCAACCATCTTTGCGGCAACAGGAAGTCAGACTGCGAAGGATGGAACTTATACAAAGACGGCTCATGTAACCAGAACAGAAGATGACAGTGACGATGAGTGGGAAGAATATGATGTAGAAGTAAGCTTGAAAGTAGAGGATGGAAAATTCTCTGAGATTACAGTCACACCGAAAGAAGGATATGACGAAGGAAATGCAAAATATCTCAATAAAGCATATTCCAAATCAAAAGGATTTAAAACAAAGCTTGAAGGACAGGCTGCTACAGAAGATACAATTAACAGCTGGGATACAGTTTCCGGTGCAACACGTACTTCTGATGCAATTAAAAAAGCTGCACTTGAAGCAATCCAGTCAGCTCCGGTAGCTGGGGAGACAGTTACCATTGACACAGCAAAGTTGGAGTCAGCAATCGCAGCGGCTGAGAAACTGACAGAATCTGATTATACAGCAGACAGCTGGAGTGCAATGCAGACAAAATTAAATGCAGCGAAGGCGGCTCTGAAAGCAAAGGAATCCCAGAGTGCAGTGGACACAGCGGCAGATGAGTTAAATACAGCAGTGAAGGCATTGAAAAAGGCAGAAGTTGCGAAAGAAACGTATGTGTTGATGAATATTCCATATTCTGAATTTTACGCAGCTGATCAGGTAGCAGGAGCAGACAGTGTATCCTCCGCTACAAAAGCGAAAACAAGATCAACACTTGCAGCTGGTTCTTATCATGTGAACAGCGATGGAACAGATATTACAGGTATTACATATCCGGTTAAGATCAGTGACGCATCTGTACTGAAAAACTATACACAGATCACAGATGACAGCAAGCTTTCTATTACAGTGAATATGAAAGGAAAAGAGACAACAACAGAATATAATGGAAAAGATGCGTTATTCGAGAGCGCAAGCTATTCTTACTATATTTTAAGTGAGACTCCTTCCTATTATAAAGAAGCAACAGTAAATGCAGATGGTTCACTCAGCTTTAGTGAAGTGAAAGGTGCGACTGCACAGAAGTTGAGTGATGCATCAATTGATTTCACAACAGACACAAAGTATGGAGATTATGAATTAGATGTAAATGGACTTCCAAAAACAGTTAATACAGTATATGGAGTTGTGATCAGCACAAAAGAAGGAGACAACTACGGACTTCGTCATCTAGAAAATATCTGGAAAAAGACAAAACTGGCATGGAGTACAGGATTTGTGACAACATCTCATGGAAACACACTGAACTCAAAAGATTATGAAAAGATGATGGGTCAGACAATCAATAAAATCACATATTACACAGATAATGGAATCTATGAGATTGACGCAGATCAGTATGTGCCAGTTAAATTCAATGGGAATGTCGCAGCAGAGAATGCAGATGTTGAAAGTGGAAAAGTAAATGTAACTGTAGAAGGACTTCCTGGTGATTATCAGGCAGAATATACAGTTGAAGGTCTTGAGGATGTTCAGGTAAAAGACGGGGTACTCACCTATAAGACAAAAGGCGCTGAGATAGGCAAATATACTCTGAAAGTATTTGATAAATCCGGAAAATATGCAGATCTTACAACAGATTTTGAATTAACAACAGAAGCTGTACCAGTTGTATTTAACAGTGAAAGTGCAGCACTTGTAGCGGCAGAAGGATATGCAGCAGAGGATGTAACTTCTTATGTAAAGAAGATCAAATCCGTAACAGTTGACGGAACAGAGTATGCGGCAACAGGAAAACGTGCAGTGAAGATCATCAAAGAAGATGGAACAATTGATACGACTGCGGCTCCATTTAAGGATGCAGAAAATGGACATGGATTTAAGATCTCAGTAAAGGCAACAGGCTATGCAAAGGATTACGAATTCACTTATACTTTATCACAGGAGAGTGAGTATACTTACGCATATGTAGGACTTAGCTGGGCAGAGTACTGGGCTGCTGAAAATGTGCAGGCAGCAGGAGATACATCTTCTTCAGATGCAAAGGATTCAAAAGGAGAGTCTGACAAGGGTGCATTCGATACTGTAACAAGAGCTACCGTAAATCATGGACTTCACAGAGGTTCTTTCCAGTGCAACGCAGTAATCAAGGCGGAAAATGGAAAAGAGTATGCAGTAGAGTACTGGACAGATGGAACTACTGCAGTTCTGACAGACGGAAGCAAGATTACATTTAACAGAGGAGAGATCACAGAAGAATCCGGTGCAACAACAAAGATGACAGAGTATGATGTACTCGGACTGAAATATGTGCCGGTGAAAGTAAAAACATCTGATCTGGATGCACTGAAAGCAAGCTATCGTGTGATCGAAAACGGAAGTGAACTTGCAGGAGGATATTCAGAAAAGAATCTGGTAAGCTATACAGGACTGGTTGCCAATGTAACAGAGAATACAAACGGTCTGAAAACAGCAACAAAGAATGAGGATGGATCTTTCAGTTTCTCTGCAAGAGTGAATCATGGATCAGAGTCCGGAATCAAAGATCAGGCACTCAAGACAGCACCAACAGCAGAGGAAGCAGGGCTGAAAGTAAAAGAAGCAAGCGGATCTTATGGAGAATTCTTAAGAGTTGATCTGACAGGAAATTATGGTGATCTTGGATCAAATCTCCAGACTGTTACATGGACTTACTATGGAGATGACAGCACATATACAAATGTAAAAGCTACTTATGGAACAAAATTTGCAGCAGATAACTGGATGCACAAAGCAATGGGAATCCAGCTTGGACTGACAGATTCTCTTCGTTGTAAACTTCCGGAAGGAACGGATGGAACAGGATATTGGACCATTACACTGACAGCACTTGGATATAATGACGTGACATACAAATTCCAGGCAACAGAGGAGAACATTGTAAAAGCATCTGAGGATAAAACAATCACAACAACAGAGCTTGAGGCAGCTATTGCAAAAGCAGAAGCCCTGAAAGAAGCTGATTACACAGCGGAAAGCTGGGCATCTATGCAGATGGAACTTCAGGAAGCAAAAGATGAATTGAAAAATCCAAAAACTCAGGCAACTGTAGACGAGGCAGTAAGCCACCTCAACGCAGCTATTGAAGCACTTGTTAAGATAGAAGAGCCGGCAGCAGTTGATACTTCTTCCCTTGAGAAAGTAATCAGTGATGCGGCAGCTCTGAAAGAAGCTGATTACACAGTTGACAGCTGGAAGGCATTGCAGAGTGCACTGACAGACGCTAAGAGCGCATTAAATGCAAAAGAAAGCCAGGAAAAAGTTGATAAAGCAACAGATGCGTTAAATGCAGCAATCAAAGCACTTGTAAAGAATGGAAACCAGGCGGGAAGTCAGAATGGAAGTGCAACTCCGACTGTTACAAAGAAGGCAGGAACAACTACGGATGGATCAGCTTCCAAAGGAACAAGTGGATCAAAAGCCGCAAAGACAGGTGATCCGGCAAATGTTCTTGGCTTATTAGGACTTGCATTCTCCTCACTCGGAGCAGGAGTTGGCGGATTTGCATGGAAGAGAAAAAGAAAATAAAGACAAGAAAATTGAGAAAATTTTCAACAATTTCGCGAAAAAGATTAAAATAGTGCATTGACACTATCGCTTTAAAGTGATAAACTCCTAGCAAATGGAATAACGCTTTAAACCGATGAAGCGGAGATCAAAGTAATTATGCGCGCACAGAGAGTCCGGGAAGCTGAGAGCCGGATCGAGATGCAGGTTGCCAAATGGACCGCTGAGGGCACAGTCAAAGGATTTGAGAATCCGAGTACTCTGTGACGTGAAGGCATACGTCAGTTGCCGGAGATATGTTAGTATCTTATAGAGCGCATGGGAGCGTACCCGTGAATCAAGGTGGCACCGCGGAAAAGATTTAGATTTACCGTCCTTGACAGAATAGGAATATTCTGTCAGGGACTTTTTTTCTACCATAAACATATATTTCCTATCGGGATAAAAGAGAAATTCCATAAGAAATTGTAACTGTTCAGAGCCAAGCAAAATTTCATAAAACAGGTGTAAAATGCTTGCATTTTTAAGACTGTTTTTGAAATTTTATTTGGCGGATACGCCACACCGACGAAATGCGTAGCATTTTGGAGGTTGGCTCTGAACAGTTACAAGAAATTCATTTGGCAGCATAACTTCAAGGAGGAATACACATGGACAAGACATTAGAACAAATCAGATCCTACGCTGAACAAGGCAGATACAAGCGAGTTCCGATCAGCAAAGAGCTGTATGCAGATGCATTTACGCCGATTAGTGTGATGCGGACGCTGCGGGCGGTAAGCAAGCATTGCTATCTGCTGGAAAGTGCGGAGGACAGACAGCAGTGGGGAAGATATTCCTTTCTTGGATATGCACCAACGATGGAGATCACCTGTACCGATGGGCGTGTGATCATCAGCGAAGGGCATGAAGATGAGGATAAGACCAGACGGGAAGTTTTAACCGACCATCCGGGAAAGGTTCTAAGAGAAATTCTCGAAGCATATAAAAGTCCGGTTGTTCCGGGACTTCCTCCATTTACCGGAGGGCTTGTCGGATATTTTTCTTATGACTACATCAAATATGCAGAACCGACATTGAAGCCAGTCCTGGAAGAGAAGAATGAGACTTCAGGAAAGACAGCAGCAAAAACGGCAGTAAGAGATTTCCGGGATGCAGACTTGATGTTATTTGACCGTGTCATCGTATTTGACAATTACAGACAGAAGCTGATCCTGATTACAGGCGTGAAGCTGGAAGGTGATCTGGAAGAAAATTATACGAACGCGAAGCAGGAATTAGAAGAGATGGAACGATTGATCCGAAGCGGGGCTCAGGCAGATTTCCGACCACTTGTTTTAGAAGAAGAGTTCCATCCGGGAGTGGATAAAGAAGATTATTGCAAGATGGTTGAGAAAGCTAAGGAATACATTTATGAAGGTGATATTTTCCAGGTCGTTTTATCCAATCCGCTGACAGCGAAGGCAAAAGGAAGTCTTTTTGATACCTACCGGGTGCTTCGAACCTCGAATCCATCTCCGTATATGTTCTACTTTTCAAGTGATGATATTGAGGTGGCAGGGGCTTCACCGGAAACGCTGGCGAAGTTAGAAAACGGACAGGTGTGCACTTTTCCTCTTGCCGGTACAAGGAAGCGAGGAGTGACCGAAGAGGAAGATCAGGAATTGGAGAAAGAGCTACTTGCAGACGAGAAAGAGCTTGCAGAGCACAACATGCTTGTAGATCTTGGGCGAAATGATGTCGGCAAGATCAGCCAGCCGGGAACAGTTAAAGTTGATAAATATATGGAAATCCAGAGATATTCCCATGTAATGCATATTGGTTCCACCGTGACAGGCAAGATTCGGAAAGATAAAGATGCACTGGACGTAGTAGATGCGATTCTTCCGGCAGGAACGCTTTCCGGAGCACCGAAGATCCGCGCATGTGAGATTATCGCAGAACTTGAACAGGAGAAAAGAGGCATCTACGGAGGGGCAGTCGGCTATCTCGATTTTGCAGGAAATGTAGATACATGCATTTCCATCCGTCTTGCTTATAAGAAAAATGGATACATTCGTGTACAGTCAGGAGCCGGAATCGTAGCAGACAGTATCCCGGAAAATGAATTCCAGGAGTGTTTAAATAAGGCAGGAGCAGT
>SKEO01001188.1_pt1 | contig 21650 bp, 23 predicted proteins | sample 4826801 | NCBI WGS metagenome assembly SKEO01 (sample SAMN11008807, study PRJNA524170) | human gut metagenome | biome: Human fecal sample; material: Feces; isolation source: fecal sample from pouch patient p3 | host: Homo sapiens | place: Israel: Tel-Aviv | collected 2016-02-25 | reverse complement strand
GTCCCCCCCCTTTCGTAATCCTGCAACTTTCGCCCCAGCATCAGCCCTGGCAGCCCGCCCAAGCGGATGGCTGGTCATTCGATAACCTTGAGCGGCTTGCAGATAGAAATAAAGTCCACCACTTCCCTTGAGGGGCAATGGAGATGAGACTCAAACATTGTGGAAGCCGTTGCTGACACAATGTTCGCATTCAGAGGCTCATCGGAATGCCTTCGCCCCGTGGGAAGCGGTGGACTTTATTTCTATCCGCAAGCTGTCACAACCTCCCTCCCACCATCCGTCTCCCATCCATTTCTTTAGGAAATCTTCAGAAAGTCTTATACAATATTATATTGACTCACTATATTATATAACGTATAATATGCTTAACAAAACAATATAACAAACAATAAAAGGATGTGAATCATATGGTATTTAACACCGGAGCTGCCCTCCTTGATGCGATCGTGCTTGCTGTTGTGTCGCGGAAGCAGGAAGGAACCTATGGATATAAGATTACCCAGGATGTCCGGAAAGTTCTGAATGTATCAGAGTCAACAATGTATCCGGTACTGAGAAGACTTCAGAAAGATGAATGTCTGGAGGTCTATGATATGCAGTTTGACGGAAGAAACCGCAGATACTATAAAGTTACAGAAAAAGGAATGGCACAGCTTAATTTATATAAAGTCGAATGGAAGAACTACACAAGGAAGATTACAGAGATGTTCGAGGGAGGTGCAGCCGAATGAACCGTACAGAGTATATGAGGGAATTAGATGCACTGCTTCATGGAATTTCGAAAGAAGAAAGAGAAGAAGCAATGCAGTATTACAATGATTATTTTGATGACGCCGGAAGCGAGAATGAAGAAAAAGTAATCGAAGAGCTGGGAAGTCCTGCAAAGCTTGCAGAAACGATCCGTGCCGGGATAAATGGCAATACCGATGAGGCGGAAAGTTATGGAGAGTACGGAGAGCGAGGATATCAGGACAGACGTTTTGACAGCAGTGAGTACCCGGCAGGAAGAGATGACTATTATAAAGACAGCTATTCGGAGACATGTGGAGAAAGTCAGTCACAGAATGACAGGAATCCATTTTCAGAAAGCCAGTATTCTTATACAGCCAATTCTAATCAGGGATATACATATGCGGGAAATCAGGGATATGGTGCGGGTCAGACGACAGAAATGCCACGGAAGAAATCCAGTGCCGGCAAGATCATTTTGATCATCTGTATCCTTTTGATTGGGCTTCCAATTGTAGTTCCGACAGCACTTGGTCTTCTTTTGGCGGCATTTGGAGTTCTGGTCGTACTTGCAATATCAGCAATAGCGATCTGGGTGGCAGCAGTTGCAACCGCAGCCGTAGGGATTCTGTTGGGGATTCACGGATTTGGTCAGCTGTTTTATTCCCCGGTTCTTGGAATTGGAATGCTTGGTGTCGGCTGCCTGCTGCTGGCACTTGGGGCAGTATTTACAGTATTGATCGGATGGGGATGTATCAAACTGATTCCAATGATGTTCCGTGGACTTGTAAATCTTTGTCGCAGACCATTTCAGAAAAAGAGAGGTGAATGCAGATGAAAAAAGGATGGAAGATTTTCTGGACAGTTATTATAAGCCTGACAGGGGCAGGAGTTGTATTTTGTATCATTGCATTATGTCTTGGAGTCACATTTTCACAGTTTGAAAAAGCATATCCGAATGGAATTGGTATTATGAGAAAGAATTATGTTTCTTTCGATGACGATTGGGATGATGATGAGCTGGATGATACAGAAAATGTTGTATCGGAAGAGGCATTTTCCGGTGTGGAGAATCTGAAGCTTGATATCGGTGCAAGTGAGGTGCGGATCAAGACGGGGACAGATGACAAGATCCATGTGGATGATTCCGGAATGAAAACGGAAAACGCAGTGCAGAAAACGCTGTCCTATGACGGAAAAACTCTGGAAATAACAACGAAAATGCGCAGCAGTTTCAGTTTCAAAAATGTGAGAAACGCAAAGGGAACACTTGTGATCTATCTTCCAAGAGACTACAAGTTCGATCAGGTGGACATGGAATATGGTGCAGTAACAGCAGAGATCGATGGACTAAATGCGAAAAGCCTTAAGATTGAAAGCGGGGCATCAGGCTGTACAATAAAAAATGCAGATATAGAGGAGTTAGATGTAGAAACAGGTGCCGGAAGTCTGGATTTTTATGGAACAGTGGAAAAAGAAGTGGACATTGACTGTGGTGCTGGAAGCGTCACACTGAATCTAGAAGGAAAAGTGGAGGATTATAATTATGAACTGGATAGCAGTGCCGGTTCGGTAGAAATTGGAGAAGATATAGATCTTGGCGGCTTAAGTACAGAGAAGTCGATCGATAATGGCAGTAAACGCACGATTGAGATATCGAACGGAGCAGGCAGCGTGGAGATCTGTTTCCATTAGAATTAACATAGACAGAAAAATGTATCAGATGAAACACATATATAATAGAAGAAACACAAAAATAGGAGAAACTTTTAGGAGGAATTTTTATGGAACAGAAAAGATTATACAGATCCGTAACAAACCGTAAGATCTGCGGTGTATGTGGAGGCCTTGGAGAATATTTTAATATCGATCCTACATTGATCCGGCTTGGAGGTGTTTTGCTGGCTTGCGTAAGCTGTGGGACTGCCGTGGTTGCCTATTTTGTTGCAGCAGTTATCATTCCGGATCCAGAATAAAAAATAAGAGAGCTTTGCCGATAAAGAAAAGGCAGAAGGAGAAGAAGTCGGAAGTAATGTTTCCGGCTTCTTTTATAATAACCAGGTATAAATGTATAAAATCCGTAATTGGGGAAACACTCTGAAAAAGGAGTTGAAAGGTATGAAAAGCACAAAGACAAAGAAAATCAGACGCGAAGATATCCCCAATCTGGAAACAAGTGAGCGGGTAAAATACGAGATTGCGGAGGAGCTTGGACTTCTCGATAAGGTTCTGGAAGATGGCTGGAAGAGTCTGTCATCAAAAGAAACCGGGCGGATCGGAGGAATCATTTCAAAAAAATCCAGGACGAATGAGACTGGGAATTTACAATAATATTACAAATTTTAAAAAATGTGAATATTTTGCAACGTTTGTTGAAAAAGCACTGTATGTTTGATATAATCGCTTGACCGCAAAAACCGAGAAAATGGAACGGGTGAGGCAAATGAATGAAAAAATGAACGTACTGGACGTACAGCTTGATAACTGTACGGCAAAAGATGCGATGAAGATCATTGCAGAATATATGCAGACAGAAGAACTTAACACAGTAGATATTGTTACGGTGGATACCCTGATGAGAGCGACACAGCTTGACGGTATGAAAGAAGAGCTGGAGAAACTGGATCTTCTGCTTCCGGGAGATATGGCGATTCTTGAAGCTGCAAAGATCACAGATAGAAAGCGGATCCAGGAGATGGAGGATCAGACGATGCTGAAGATGGTATTCCATTATTTTCATAAGAACCGCTGTAAGATATTTATACTGGCAGGATCTGAGGAAGAAGGAGACAGACTGCAGGGCTATCTGCATGAGGCATACAGTGGGATTCAGGTTGTCGGTATGAAAGCAGTACCGGCAGACGAAAGTGAGGATGACAGGATCACCAATCTGGTCAACGGCGGAGAAGTAGACTGTGTGATTGCCAGCATGGATTTCCCTTGGCAGGAACAGTTTGTTTACCGGTGCAAAGAGCAGCTGAATACCAGAATGTGGTTTGGAACAGGACATAGTATTGCTTCCTTTGCAAATGGTGAGAACTGGGCAGATCACCTGAAAAATTTTATCGGTAAAAGGATTTTAAAACGGGAGATCAAAAAAGAGCAAAAAAGAAAAGAAGTATAATTGAAGCGACAAAAGACTGAAAATAATAAAAAAAATCAAAAAATCTTTTTCGATAGAATAAATTTTATAATAAACTCAATTGAGGAAATGCATAAAAAAATGTGATTTCCTCTTTATTTTTTTGGTAATATGTATTAAAGTATTATATATGTATATGGCTAAGTCCACAGTTGCGGGGGATGAAGATTGTACAAAGTGTATAGAACCACGGAGGATGGAGGAGAGAGAATATGATATCAAATCAGATACTGCAGAATACGATTGAAGGGTTGAAATCAATTACAAGGATTGATCTTGGAGTGATGGATACAGATGGAAAGACTTTGGCGACAACATTTCCGGAGCCTGGAGATTATGAGAATGCCGTTCTTTCGTTTGTAGAATCTCCGGCAGAAAGCCAGGTGATTCAGGGGTATCAGTTTTTCAAAATTTATGATGAACACCAGCTGGAGTACATTCTGATCGCCAATGGCGGCAGTGAAGATGTTTATATGGTTGGCAAGATTGCAGCCTTCCAGATCCAGAATCTTCTGGTAGCATATAAGGAGCGTTTTGACAAGGATAATTTCATCAAAAACCTCCTTCTTGACAACCTTCTTCTGGTGGATATTTATAATCGCGCCAAAAAATTACATATTGACACAGAGGTAAAACGTGATATCTTTATAGTTGAGACTTCTCGGGAAAGAGATGTCAGTGCGCTTGACAGTCTCCGTTCTGTTCTGGGTGGAAAGGGCAAGGACTTTATTACAGCTGTTGATGAGAAGAACATCATCGTAGTAAAAGAATTAGGTCCTGGCGATGGCTATCCGGAGATGGACAAGACTGCACATGAGATTCTTGATCTTCTGAAAGCAGAAGGAGAAGAGAATGTCCGTATCGCATATGGTACGATCGTCAATGACATCAAAGAAGTATCCAAGTCTTACAAAGAAGCGAAACTTGCGCTCGATGTAGGAAAGATCTTCTTCGACGAGAAGGAAGTTATTGCATATAGTGCGCTTGGAATCGGACGACTGATCTATCAGCTCCCAATTCCGCTCTGCAAGATGTTTATCCGCGAAATTTTTGAGGGGAAATCTCCGGACGAATTTGATGAAGAGACGCTCACGACCATCAATAAGTTCTTTGAGAACAGCCTGAATGTTTCCGAGACATCAAGACAGCTGTATATTCACAGAAATACACTGGTGTACCGTCTTGACAAACTGCAGAAGAGCACAGGACTGGATCTGCGCGTATTTGAAGACGCAATCACATTTAAGATCGCGCTGATGGTAGTCAAATATATGAAATACATGGAAACACTGGAGTATTAAGTTATATCGGAGTATGGATAATTAGGAGGAGCATATGATAGAACTTAAAGAAGTTACCAAGGAATACTCGAAGGGTATTGCTGCACTCAATGGTATCAACCTTCGAATCGAACAGGGAGAGTTCGTATTCGTAGTTGGAGACAGCGGTTCCGGAAAGTCTACGTTGATACGTCTTCTGATGAAGGAGATCGAACCAACGTCAGGTACGATTATTGTCAACGGTCAGAATCTGAATCGTATGAAACATCGCCAGATTCCGCAGTACAGAAGAGGAATCGGCGTTGTATTCCAGGATTTCAGACTTCTGAAAGACCGCAATATTTATGAGAATATTGCATTTGCACAGCGGGTTACAGAAAAATCAACCCGTGTCATCAAAAAGAAAGTGCCGGCGGCTCTGTCACTTGTCGGACTGGCACAGAAGTACAAAGCGTTCCCGAAGGAATTGTCCGGTGGAGAACAGCAGAGAGTTGCAATTGCCAGAGCAGTTGTCAATGAGCCTGCTATTTTGCTGGCTGATGAGCCGACAGGAAACCTGGATCCAACCAACTCATGGGAGATCATGAAACTTCTTGAAGAAGCGAACGAGAGAGGAACTACAGTTCTGGTAGTTACTCACAACCAGGAAATTGTAAACGAGATGAAAAAGCGCGTTATTACGATGAAGAAGGGTGTCATTGTCAGCGACGAACAAGAAGGTGGGTATAAGCATGAGGATTAGTACAGTTGGATACTCCGCGAAACAGGGAGTTAAGAATATTGGAAGAAATAAGATGTTTTCACTGGCATCTGTTGCAACTATGGCTGCATGTATCTTTGTGTTCGGACTGTTTTTCTCAATTATTATGAATTTCCAGTATATTGTACACAAAGCAGAAGAAGGCGTGGCAATCACTGTATTTTTTAATGATGATGCAACGCAGGAGCAGATTGATAATATTGGCGCACAGCTTAAAAAGCAGGATGGTGTAAAAGATATCAAGTATGTGTCTGCGGACGAAGCATGGGAGACATTTAAAGATCAGTATTTTGGCGAATCAAGTGACCTTGCAGAAGGATTTAAAAATGATAACCCTCTGGCAGGATCTGACAACTATGAAGTATATATGACAGATGTGGCTTCACAGAAGAAGCTGGTTTCCTTTGCGGAAAGCCTTGACGGGGTTCGCAAGGTTAACAAATCAGATACCGTAGCCAATACACTGAACAGCGTGAACAAGCTGGTATGGTATGTATCGGTTGTTATCATCGCGATTCTTCTGGCAGTATCCATTTTCCTGATCAGCAATACGGTCACAATGGGTATTACTGTCCGAAGGGAAGAGATTGCAATCATGAAATATATCGGTGCGAAGGATGGTTTTGTACGGGCACCGTTTATCATTGAAGGTATCCTGATCGGTCTTGTCGGTGCGGCGATTCCGCTTGGTATCCTTTATGTACTTTATAATAGAGCAATTACTTATATTCTTACAAAATTCAGTCTGCTGAATAATATTCTGGATTTCCTTCCGGTGGGGCAGGTATACAAGACACTGCTTCCGGTCGGACTTTTACTGGGAATCGGAATTGGTTTTGTGGGAAGTTTCTTTACGATTAGAAAGCACTTAAGAGTCTAGTCGCATAATATTTAAGGGAGACGAATATGATAAGAGGGAAAAAGATACTTGGGGCGTTACTGGCGTTTACGCTTTGCTTCAGTATGGTAATTCCGGCACAGGCTGATGATATTTCGGATGCGAAAAAGAAGCAGCAGGAGCTGGAACAGCAGAAGAATACGGCTGAGGCGGAGAAGTCGGAACTTTCTTCGGAACTGGATTCCATTGTATCAAAGATGGAGAAGACACAGTCAGATCTGACTGCAAAAGAGACTGAGATCAATGATGCAGAGACAGAGCTGGTAACTGCGAAAGCCAACGAAGATGACCAGTACCAGACGATGAAGCTGCGTATCAAGTATATGTATGAGAACGGGAGCAATGAATTCCTGGAGATCCTGATGGAAGCTAACAGTATTGCAGATCTGCTGAACAAAGCAGAATACATCAATAAGATTTCCAAATGCGACCGTGAACTTCTTGTAGAATACGAAGATACAAGAAAAGATGTCGAGAACAGAGAAAATGCACTTAAAAAAGAGTATGCAGAGCTGGAAAGCCTGCAGGATGAACTTGCGGGAGAACAGGCAAATGTAGAAAAGCTTCTTGCTGATAAAAATATTCAGATCGATAACCTGACATCTGAGATCAGCAGTAATGCTGACAAGCTGAAGCAGCTGATTGCAGCAGCTGAGGCGGCAGAAGCCCGCAGAAAAGAAGCAGAAGCAACGGCAGCTGCTCAGGCTGCACAGGCAGCGGCGGCAGCTCAGGCATCAGCTTCGTCAGGCACAAGCAGTTCAGGCGGCTCAGGCAATACAAGCAGCAATGCAAGTGCATCGGGAACCGGATCACTTACACATCCGGTACCGGGAGCAGCGATTACCAGTGGCTTTGGCGGACGTGTGGCACCGACTGCAGGTGCAACAACCGGTCATGACGGAATCGATTATGGTGCAGGATACGGAGCAGCAGTTTATGCGGCTGATTCCGGTACCGTTATTACCGCACAGTACAACAGTGCACGTGGAAATTACATCGTAATCAATCACGGTAATGGAATGCAGACATGGTATCAGCATCTGAGTTCGATGAATGTTACCGTGGGACAGACGGTGGCAAGAGGTCAGGTGATCGGAAATGTCGGTACGACCGGAATTTCCACAGGACCACATCTTCACTTTGAAGTTCATGTAGGTGGTGTACCGGTCAATCCACTGAACTATCTGTAAGATAATACATAACAGGTATGAAAGAGTAAATGATGGAAAATAATAAAAAGAATTTTTGGAAGGGGGCGCTTGCAGGCGCCCTCGCCATGTTTATGGTAGGTGCTGCGGCACTTGGAATTATGAATGTCGCAGGTGTAGACCTTGGGACCAGTCAGGAAAAGGTTGTAAATGCGCAGGAAGAGAAAAAACTGAATAAACTGAAAAAGCTGATTGATGAAAATTATCTTTATACAGATGATTTGAAAGAAGAAGATCTGGAGAACGGACTTTACAGTGGATACATTAATGCACTGGGAGATCCATATTCCGTATACTATGATGAAGAACAGACTAAATCCCTGCAGGAATCAACTTCGGGAGAGTATTCGGGAATCGGAGTTGTTTTTTCACAGAATCAGGAAACTAAGGTGATCACTGCAGTTCAGGTTTATGAGAATAGCCCGGCGAATGAAGCAGGTATCCAGGTAAATGATATTTTGTATAAGGTTGGAGATAAGGACGTAAGTGGAACGGATCTTTCCGATGTTGTACAGCTGATCCGCGGTGTAGAGAATACGACTGTTGATATCACAGTCCTGCGTGGGGATGATGCGAAGGAAGTGACAATGACGGTTGCCCGGAGAAAAATCCAGGTGGAGACAGTCAAGTCTGAAATGAAGGATGACCAGATCGGTTATATCCGGGTTACGGAATTTGACAGTGTGACCTATGACCAGTTCAAGAGTGCACTCGGCAGTCTGGAGGATCAGGGGATGAAAGGACTTGTGGTTGATCTTCGGGCGAATCCGGGAGGCAATCTTGCGACAGTCACACAGATGCTGGATCTGTTACTGCCAAAAGGTACGATCGTGTCAACAAAAGACAAGAGTGGTCACGAAGAGGTGATCTCATCGGATGATGAACACCAGTTTACGAAGCCGATGTCGGTTGTTGTTGACGGCAACAGTGCAAGTGCTTCCGAGATTTTTGCCGGAGCGATCCAGGACTACGGACTTGGATCGATCGTCGGAACAACAACTTACGGAAAAGGAATCGTTCAGCAGATTTTTGATCTTGGAGACGGAACCTGTGTGAAGCTGACAATGGCTGAGTACTATACTCCGAATGGAAGAAATATTCACAAAAAAGGAATTACGCCGGACGTAGAAGTTGAATATCAGCAGGATGAGAATAATCCGAATGCAGATAATCAGCTTGATGCAGCATTGAAACAGGTGAGAAATAAAATCAATCAATAACAGAAATCCGGAGGGAATGCCGAAAACGGCATTCCCTTTTAGTTTTTTATATGATATCATAAGTAAAGAATATTTTTTTTCAGGTAACAAAAGGACAATACTTTCTGTTACAGCAAAAATATAAATAGAAAACCGGAGGGAATAAGATGATTAACAAATTAGTCGCTAACATTAAAAAAACAGGAGCACCTATCGTTGTCGGACTGGATCCGATGCTTTCCTATGTACCAGAGCAGGTACAGAAAAAGGCATTTGCAGAGTATGGAGAGACTTTGGAAGGAGCAGCAGAAGCTATCTGGCAGTTCAACAAAGAGATCGTGGATAAGACTTATGATCTGATTCCGGCAGTTAAACCGCAGATCGCTATGTACGAACAGTTTGGAATTCCGGGACTTCAGGCATTCAAGAAGACGGTAGACTACTGTAAAGAAAAGGGACTTGTTGTTATCGGAGATATCAAGAGAGGTGATATCGGTTCTACTTCAGCAGCATATGCTGTTGGACATCTTGGAAGAGTTCAGGTAGGAAGCAAATCCTATGTACCGTTCGATGAAGATTTCGCTACTGTGAATCCGTATCTTGGATCTGACGGAGTAAAGCCATTTATCGAAGTATGTAAAGAAGAGAAGAAAGGTCTTTTTATCCTTGTTAAGACATCCAATCCATCCAGTGGAGAATTCCAGGATCGGCTGATCGATGGCCGTCCGCTTTACGAACTGGTCGGAGAAAAGGTTGCCGAGTGGGGAGCAGACTGCATGGGTGATGATTATAGCTACATCGGAGCAGTTGTGGGAGCTACTTATCCGGAGATGGGAAAAGTCCTTCGTAAAGTAATGCCGAAATCCTACATTCTGGTTCCGGGATACGGTGCACAGGGCGGAAAAGGAAAAGATCTGGTTCATTTCTTCAATGAAGATGGACTTGGAGCAATCGTAAACTCATCCAGAGGAATCATTGCAGCATATAAGCAGGAAGCTTATGCAAAATACGGCGCAGAGAACTTTGGAGATGCATCCCGTGCAGCAGTAGAAGCCATGGTAGCAGATATCAAAGGCGCGCTTGAGAACAGATAAGAGAAAAGAATGAGCCGGTGTGACAGAAGCTTCTGACATACCGGCAAATCCGGATTATAGGAGAATAGAAGATGACTACAAAGAAAAAAGAACAGGCAAAGGTTGTATCGCAGGAGCAGCTTGCTGATGGAATCTTCAGTATGTGGATCCAGACAGAAGCAGCAGGGAGTGCAAGACCGGGGCAGTTTATTTCCATGTATACCAATGATGGAAGCAAGCTTCTTCCACGCCCGATCAGTATCTGTGAGATCGATAAAGAAGGTGGAAAACTTCGTGTGGTTTACCGTGTAACAGGGGAAAAAACCGGAACAGAAGAATTTTCACAGATGAAGGCAGGAGATACCATTCCGGTGATCGGACCACTTGGTAATGGATTCCCATTTGAGAAGGCCGAAGGAAAAAAGGTATTTCTGATGGGAGGAGGAATCGGTGTGCCGCCGATCCTGGAGCTTGCAAAACAGATGGAATGTGAGAAAAAGCAGATTGTGGTTGGATACCGTGATGCACATACCTTCCTGAAAGAAGAATTTGAACAGGCAGGAGAGCTTTATATTTCAACCGAAGATGGCAGTGTCGGAACAAAAGGAAATGTCATGGATGCAATCCGTGAGAATGCGCTGGAAGCAGATATGATCTATGCCTGTGGACCAACTCCGATGCTCCGTGCGATTAAACAGTATGCAGAAACAAACGGAATCGAATGCTATATTTCTCTGGAAGAGAGAATGGCATGTGGAATCGGTGCCTGTCTTGCGTGCGTGTGCAAGTCAAAGGAAAAGGATGCGCACAGCAATGTGCACAACAAACGTATCTGTAAAGACGGACCGGTATTTCTTTCTACGGAGGTGGAAATCTAATGGATATGCGTGTAAATATTGCCGGAGTAGAATGGAAGAATCCGGTAACAGTGGCATCAGGAACCTTCGGATCAGGAGAAGAGTTTTCTGAATTTGTAGATCTGAACAAGCTTGGAGCTGTGACGACAAAAGGTGTGGCAAATGTACCGTGGCCGGGCAATCCGACTCCGCGTGTAGCCGAGGTTTACGGCGGAATGATGAACGCCATAGGACTTCAGAATCCGGGAATCGATCTGTTCTGTAAAAGAGATATTCCGTATCTGAAAAACTATGATACCAAGATCATTGTGAATGTCTGCGGACATGCACCGGAAGAGTATCTTGAAGTGGTAGAACGCCTTGCGGATGAACCGATCGATATGATGGAAATCAACATTTCCTGCCCGAATGTCAATGCAGGATTCCTTGCTTTCGGACAGGATGCAAAGCATGTAGAAGAGCTGACCGGACAGATCAAGAAGATTGCAAAGCAGCCGATCATCATGAAGTTGACACCGAATGTAACCGATATTACTGAGATAGCAAAAGCGGCAGAAGCAGGCGGTGCGGACGCAGTTTCCCTGATCAATACACTGACCGGTATGAAGATTGATATCAATCGCAAGACATTTGCAGTGGCAAATAAGACCGGAGGTGTATCAGGACCGATCGTCAAACCGATCGCTGTCCGCATGGTATATCAGGTAGCACAGGCAGTGAACATCCCGATCATCGGGATGGGCGGTATTTCCTGCGCAGAAGATGCGATCGAGTTCCTTCTTGCAGGAGCAAGTGCCGTATCCGTAGGAACAGCCAACTTTCACAATCCGGCAGTGACGATGGAAGTGATCGATGGAATTGAAGCCTACATGAAGAAGAATGGCTTTGAGTCTGTGAAAGATATGGTTGGAATTGTAAAATAAAGAACAGATAAGAGATGGAGGATAAATAAAATGGAAAGCTACAAACAGGAATTTATTGATTTTATGGTAGAAAGCCACGTGCTTAAATTTGGAGAATTTACACTGAAAAGCGGAAGAAAGTCCCCTTTCTTCATGAATGCAGGAGCTTATGTGACAGGATCACAGCTCAAAAGACTCGGCGAATATTACGCAAAAGCAATCCATGATAAATACGGGGATGATTTTGATGTATTATTCGGACCTGCTTACAAAGGAATCCCGCTTGGAGTTGTAACCGCGATCGCTTACAGTGAATTATACGGAAAAGAGATCCGTTACTGCTCAGACCGTAAAGAAGAAAAAGATCACGGAGCAGATAAGGGAAGCTTCCTCGGAAGCAAGCTTCAGGACGGAGACCGCGTGGTTATGATCGAAGATGTTACCACATCCGGCAAATCCATGGAAGAGACTGTACCGAAGGTAAGAGGAGCCGCTGATGTAACAATTGTTGGACTGATGGTATCCCTTGACCGTATGGAAGTAGGAAAAGGCGGTGTGAAATGCGCACTCGATGAAGTAAAGGATCTTTACGGATTTGAAACTAATGCAATCGTAACCATGAAGGATGTAGTAGAGCATCTGTACAACAAACCATGCAATGGTGAAATTGTTATCGATGACAAGATCAAGGCTGCAATCGACGCATACTATGAGCAGTATGGTGCAAAATAAGGAGGAGTTACAGTGACAGAAAAGACATATAAGGTGATGGGACTTGCCGGCGGTGCCAATATTGCGATCGGAATTATTTCTATTGTTGTTGGTGTGACAACCGGAATCATTTTGCTTGTCAGCGGTGGAAAGCTGCTTGGTGCGAAAAAGGGACTGACATTTTAGGAAGGGCGCTTTAAGTTGAAAGCAAAGAACAGAAAAAGACTTCGGGTTCTTGGGAAGATTTTATTTGTCCTGTATATTGGATTTTTATTTTACTTTCTGATTTTTTCTGACTGGTATGGACGGGAAGGAACCGGGGAATATCATTATAACCTGGTTCTTTTCTGTGAAATAAAAAGATTTTGGCTGTATCGAGATGTTTTAGGATGGGTAGCTTATGCAAATCTGTTCGGAAATGTCCTGATTTTCGTGCCATTTGGATTTTTTATGCCGATGGCAAGCCGGTATCGCAGCTTTTTTCTTACCCTTTTCTATAGTTTTGGAGTGAGCTTCTTTGTGGAGTGCTTTCAGCTGGTAACAAGAGTGGGGAGTTTTGATGTGGATGATATGCTGCTCAACACCCTTGGCGGTGTGATCGGGTATATCGTCTTCGCGATTTGTAATATGATAAGGAGATGGCACGATGCGAAGCAGGAGAGATAAAAAAAGAGCACGCGAAAGAGATCGAAATAAAAGAAGCCGGAAGTATGGTCAGATAAAAAGAAAGCATTCCCGCAAGGGAATCTGGTCCAGTGTGATGGCAGTACTTGTTACGGCAGTGATAGCGGGATTGATTGTAATGGCATTTATGAATAAAGGGAAATCAGCAGCAATGGTAGGAAGCTTTGGGGTTTTCGATATGATTCTTGCCTGCATCGGTATTGTAACGGGTGTAAAAGGATTTAAAGAAAGAGATAAAAATTATCTGACCTGCAAGATCGGAATTGTTGTAAACGGATTTATTTTACTTGCCCTGATCTTAGTATTTATAAGAGGATGTGTATAAATGGAAGAAAGATATAATCTGGCAATTGACAGAATGAAAGCAATAATAGAAGAAAAAACAGTAGCAGAGCCATATCGGGAGTATTTCCAGCATGTGGCTCGGTTTATTTTAAAGCTTGATGAGCTGAAACAGAATGTGGAAAGCGGAAAGCAGAAAGAGATGTCAGAAGAAGAGCTGCAGGAAGAGATGAAGGATCTTTATGCAGACGAACTGGAAGCAAACTATGAGAAATCTTATGCAAATCCGGCTTATGCGGTTTTGGTGCTGGGAGGAGAACTGGGAAGCTTTTTGTCTGCGGTTTACACCGAGATCCGCGGAAGCATTTCTTATGTTCAGGAACAGCGTATGGAGTATGTTGTGATCGGAGCAGAGCTTTTGATTGAAATCTACAACAAATTTGAAGAAGAAAAGCAGCCGCAGCTGGAAAGCCTGAAGGAAATCTTTTACTGGTATGCAAGTGATTACTGCGATGTATTTGCGGCAGACCGCATCAAAGACCAGATCGATCCGGAAAGAGGATGCTTCATTGTGAATATGATCATGAATGAAGATCTTTCCGATCTGCGTTATCTCTACCGTATGGGAGAATATGTGGGGGTAAATGAAAGAGAGACAGCCGCATATTTAAATTCACTTTCACAGGAGAAGATTGATAAGATGGCAGATACCTTCAGTGAAGGATACAGGATTGGTTTTGTAAATACCGGAAAAGACCTGTCAAAAAAATCTGTAGTCAACATTTACTATGCAATGGGATTTGAACGGATCGTAAAAAAAGCCATTGAGAATTTTGCCAAAATGGGATTAAAGCCGAGTATTTTCCGGACAAGTCACAGCGTGATCACAAGAGGACGCAACAGCCAGATCGGATTTTTCAATATTTCCGGCAACAAGCAGTATGTCTATGACCACAGAGATGATATCGGGCTTGTGATGGATAAACAGTATGTAGAGAGAAAGCTGGAAGTGATGCGTACCACTTACGAGCAGAATAAAGAGATTGCAGCAGGCTATGCAGGACCGGCAGTGATCGACATTTTCGGAGAAAAGACTTTTGTTCCGCAGGCTAAACCAGAGGCAGTTAAATTAAGCGAAAAGCAGGAAGAACTTCTGGTTGCGATGAATGGAAGGGCCGGACGTCTGACCAATGAATATCTTCCGGGAGATGAGAGAAGCTTTACGATCATTTCCTGGCCGGTTCCGGAAATCGGAGAGCAGTATCATGAGATCTTTGATGAAACGATCAAGATCAATACTCTGGATTACAAGCTTTACCAGAAGGTGCAGCAGACAATGATCGATGCACTGGATAAAGGAGAGTATGTAAAAGTAACAGGCTCAGGCGAAAACCAGACGGATCTGAAAGTGATGCTTCATCCGCTTGCCGATCCGGCAAAAGAGACGATCTTTGAAAACTGTGTTGCCGATGTCAATATCCCGGTAGGTGAGGTGTTCACTTCCCCGGTACTGGAAGGAACAGAAGGTACCCTTTTTGTGAGCAAGGTATTCCTTCACGGACTTCCGTATTACAATCTGAAGATCAGTTTTAAAGAAGGAAAGATCACAGAGTATACCTGCACCAATTTTGATTCAGAAGAAGAAAATAAAAAATATATTTTCGATAACATTCTGCACAATCATCAGACACTTCCGATCGGTGAGTTTGCGATCGGAACCAATACCACAGCTTATGCGGTTGCGAAGAAATATGATATTGCAGATAAATATACGATTCTGATCGCTGAAAAGACGGGACCGCATTTTGCAGTAGGGGATACCTGCTACAGCTGGGCAGAGGATGTAAAGGTTTACAATCCGGATGGAAAAGAGATTATTGCAAGAGACAACAGCATATCGGTCTTGAGAAAAGAGGATCCGTCGAAAGCATATTTTCAGTGCCATACCGATATCACCATCCCTTATGATGAGCTGGGAAGCATTGTTGTAGTGGCGAAAGACGGAACAGAGACAGAAATTATCAGTGATGGACGGTTTGTTCTTCCGGGAACAGAGATCCTCAATGAACCTCTGAATTAGTATTAGTTATGGATTTTCAATAATACCAATAAGTAAAATTAAATAATGGTCAGATAAGTAACGGTTGACATACCGCAACAGACTTAGTAAAATAACTTATAAGTGGTTAGCTATTTATTAAAATACTTATAGATAAAAGAAAAGGAGATCACTATGCCAAAAGTTGGAATCGTAATGGGCAGCGACTCAGATATGAAAGTTATGGGAAAAGCTGCCGACATGCTGGAAAAGTTTGGAATCGATTATGAGATGACGATCATCTCGGCACACCGTGAGCCTGATGTATTCTATGAATATGCGAAGTCTGCAGAAGCAAAAGACTTCAAAGTAATTATTGCAGGTGCAGGTATGGCAGCACATCTTCCAGGAATGTGTGCAGCAATTTTCCCGATGCCGGTTATCGGAATCCCAATGTCAGGGAAGAATCTGGAGGGTGTCGACGCACTCTATTCAATCGTTCAGATGCCGCCCGGAATCCCGGTTGCCACAGTTGCGATCGATGGCGGAGCAAACGCAGCTATTCTGGCTGCAAAGATTCTTGCAACCTCAGATCCTGAGCTTCTTCAGAAATTGAAGGATTACACTGCAGAAATGAAAGAAACCGTCCAGAAAAAAGCAGAAAAGCTTGAAAAAATCGGACACAAAGAATATATCAAGCAGATGTAGGCATACAGATGTCAGTGAAAATACCAGGAGGATATAGAAAATGTTGGATTATAAGACAGCCGGCGTAGATATCGAGGCAGGATATAAATCAGTAGAACTTATGAAAAAGCATGTAAAAGAAACCATGAGACCGGAAGTGTTAGGAGGGCTTGGCGGTTTTGCAGGTGCATTTGATTTAAGTGGAATCAAGAATATGGAAGAACCAGTACTTCTTTCCGGAACAGATGGATGTGGAACAAAGGTGAAGCTTGCATTTGTAATGGACAAGCATGATACGATCGGTATTGATGCCGTTGCCATGTGTGTGAATGATATCGCATGCTCTGGTGGAGAACCGTTATTCTTCCTGGATTATATTGCCTGTGGCAAGAATTACCCGGAAAAGATCGCTACGATCGTAAGCGGTGTGGCAGAGGGCTGTAAGCAGTCAGGATGTGCACTTGTAGGTGGAGAGACAGCAGAACATCCGGGACTGATGCCGGAGAATGATTACGACCTTGCAGGTTTTGCAGTCGGAGTTGTAGATAAGAAAGACATTATCGACGGTTCTGATATTAAGCCAGGTGATGTACTTGTTGCAATGCCGTCTACAGGGGTTCACAGCAATGGATTTTCACTGGTTCGTAAGGTATTCGACATTACAGAAGAATCCTTAAATACATACTATGATGAATTAGGAAAGACACTTGGCGAAGCACTTCTTGCTCCGACCAGAATTTATGTAAAAGCACTGAAGAACGTAAAAGAAGCCGGTGTAAGAGTCAAAGGATGCAGCCATATCACAGGCGGTGGATTCTATGAAAATATTCCGAGAATGCTTCCGGAAGGAATCCGTGCAGTGGTAAAGAAGGACAGCTATCAAATCCCTGCAATCTTCAACCTGATCGCAAAGACTGGCAACATTGCAGAAGAGATGATGTACAATACCTTCAATATGGGTATCGGTATGGTTGTCGCTGTCGATGAAAAGGATGTAGATGCTACAATTAAGGCAATGAAAGAAGCTGGAGATGAAGCATTTGTGGTTGGTTATGTAGAAGCAGGAGAAAAAGGAGTTACTTTATGTTAAGAGTTGCTGTACTTGTATCCGGAGGCGGAACCAATCTGCAGGCAATCATTGATGCAGTGGAAAATGGCACGATCACCAATACAGAGCTGGTCGGTGTCATCAGCAATAATAAGAACGCATATGCACTCACAAGAGCCGGGAATCATCAGATCCCGGCGCAGTGCGTTTCGCCGAAAGATTTTGAGACAAGAGAAGAGTTTAACAAAGTTTTTCTTGAAAAGGTAGACGAACTGAAACCGGATCTGATCGTTCTGGCGGGATTTTTGGTTGTGATCCCGGAAGAAATGATCAGCAGATACCGGAATAAGATCATCAATATCCATCCATCTCTGATTCCGTCGTTCTGCGGAACGGGATATTATGGACTGAAGGTTCATGAGGCAGCACTTGCCAGAGGGGTAAAGGTGGTTGGAGCAACCGTACATTTTGTAGACGAAGGAACGGATACCGGTCCGATCATTCTCCAGAAGGCTGTTGAAGTAGAAGAAGGCGATACACCGGAGGTTCTGCAGAGACGTGATGGAGCAGGCGGAGTGGAAGATCCTTCCACATGCGATCGACCTGATCGCAAATGGAAAAGTAACAGTAAAAGATGGCAGAGTGTCAATTGCCCGTTAGAGAAGGAGGAGCACCAATGAAAGTATTGATCGTAGGCGGTGGCGGAAGAGAACACGCAATTGCATATTGTGTAGCAAAGAGCAGCAAGGTGGAGAAGATGTACTGTGCACCGGGAAATGCCGGGATTGCAGAGCTTGCAGAATGTGTACCGATTGGTGCGATGGAATTTGACAAGCTGGTTACATTTGCAAAGGAAAAAGAGATTGATCTGGCAATCGTAGGAATGGATGATCCGCTGGTTGGCGGCCTTATAGATGAATTTGAAAAAGCCGGGATCCGCGCATTCGGACCAAGAAAAAATGCAGCAATCCTGGAGGGAAGCAAGGCATTTTCAAAAGATCTGATGAAAAAATATGACATCCCGACCGCAGCATATGAGAACTTTGACAATGCAGACGAAGCGCTCGCTTATCTGGAGACAGCCAAATTTCCGATCGTTCTGAAGGCAGATGGTCTGGCACTTGGAAAAGGTGTACTGATCTGTAATACGTTGGAAGAAGCAAAAGCCGGCGTGAAAGAGATCATGCTGGACAAGAAATTCGGTGCATCCGGTAATACCATGGTTGTAGAAGAATTCATGACAGGACGTGAGGTTTCTGTTCTTTCCTTTGTAGATGGAAAGACCATCAAGACTATGACAAGCGCGCAGGATCACAAGAGAGCCAAAGACGGAGATCAGGGATTGAATACCGGTGGTATGGGAACTTTCTCACCGAGTCCTTTCTATACAAAAGAAGTTGACGAATTCTGCCGGAAATATGTGTACCAGAAGACGGTAGATGCAATGGCAGCAGAGGGAAGAGAGTTCAAGGGGATCATCTTCTTCGGACTGATGCTTACCGAAGACGGACCGAAGGTTCTGGAATACAATGCCAGATTCGGAGATCCTGAGGCACAGGTTGTTCTTCCGCGTATGAAGAATGATCTGATCGATGTGATCGAAGCCTGTATCGACGGAACACTGGATCAGGTAGATCTTCAGTTTGAAGACAATGCAGCAGTCTGTGTGGTACTTGCATCTGACGGTTATCCGGTCGCTTATGAAAAAGGACTTCCGATCACAGGTCTTGACGAGTTCAAGAAGCATGAAGGATACTATTGCTTCCATGCCGGAACCAAATTCGACGGAGACCAGATCGTGACAAACGGAGGACGTGTCCTCGGTGTGACAGCCAAAGGAGCAACGCTCAAAGAAGCCCGTGCCAATGCTTACAAAGCAACCGAATGGGTTCAATTTGATAACAAATATATGCGCCACGATATCGGAAAAGCGATTGACGAGGCTTAGGAATTTAGGGCGGGATCTTTCTTATTCAGAGGGATTTCGCCTTTTTTGAGTTAAGTGAAAAATTTAATCTTTAAGAAGTTCTAAAGATTTCATGAACTTCTTGACAAATCGGACTTTGAATACTATGATTATCAATAGTTATGGGAAAAGGCAATGAGAAAGAGGAGTATGCAGACTGGTCCGAAGAAGAGAGAACCGTTCACAGGCTGAGAGACGGTTTACGGGAAGTGGTTGCAGAAGGTAGCTTTGGAGCCGGGTATCTGAAAAAGGGCGAGTAGGATATCACGGGGTGGTTTCCGTTATAGAACTGTGAGAGATACGAGATGGATTTATTTCGTGGAACAAAGGTGGTACCGCGTTTATACACGCCCTTTACATATTGTAAAGGGCTTTTTTTATTCTTTATAGAGAGAGCAAAAGTGCGCGGTGGACTTATAAGAGGAGGAAACAATGAGTAAGAATCTTGAAAAGACCTACAATCCGAAAGAGATTGAAGCGAAACTTTATGAAAAATGGTGTGAAGAAAAGTATTTTCACGCTGAAGTTGACAGAAGTAAGAAACCATTTACAACGGTAATGCCGCCACCGAATATCACCGGTAAGCTGCATATGGGACATGCTCTCGATAATACGCTTCAGGATATCCTGATCCGTTACAAGAGAATGCAGGGATATAATGCACTGTGGATCCCGGGAACAGACCACGCTGCAATTTCAACAGAAGTAAAGGTTACAAACCAGTTAAAGGCAGAGGGAATTGATAAGAAAGAACTCGGAAGAGAAGGATTCCTTAAGAGAACCTGGCAGTGGAAAGAAGAGTACGCAGGAACCATCGAAGGTCAGCTGAAAAAGCTTGGTGTATCCTGTGACTGGGACAGAGAACGTTTCACCATGGATGAAGGATGCTCGAATGCGGTCAAAGAAGTATTCCTTCGTCTTCACGAAAAAGGATTTATCTACAAAGGTTCCAGAATCATCAACTGGTGTCCGGTATGTAAGACTTCCCTTTCTGACGCAGAAGTTGAGCATGAGGAACAGGCAGGACATTTCTGGCACATCAAGTACCCGATCGTAGGAACAGAACGTTTCCTTGAGATCGCAACTACACGTCCGGAAACTCTGCTTGGAGATACAGCAATCGCCGTACACCCAGACGATGACAGGTACAAAGATATCGTAGGAAAGAATGTCATCCTTCCGTTAGTTGGAAGAGAAATCCCGATCGTGGCAGACGCTTACGTTGATAAAGAATTCGGAACAGGTGCGGTTAAGATCACACCGGCACATGACCCGAATGACTTTGAAGTAGGAAAGAGACATAATCTTCCGGAAATCAACATCCTGAATGATGATGCTACCATCGTAGAAGGATACGGAAGATATTCCGGAATGGATCGCTACGAAGCAAGAAAAGCAATCGTAGAAGATCTGGAAAAAGAAGGATACCTTGTAAGCATCGAAGAACATGTACACAACGTTGGAACACATGACAGATGTAAGACAACCGTTGAACCGATGATTAAACCACAGTGGTTTGTTAAGATGGATGAGCTTGCCAAACCGGCGATCAATGCGATCAAGACCGGTGAATTAAAATTCGTACCGGAACGTTTTGGTAAGATCTACCTGAACTGGCTGGAAAATATCCGTGACTGGTGTATTTCACGTCAGATCTGGTGGGGACACAGAATTCCGGCCTACTATTGTGATGAATGTGGAGAAGTGGTTGTTGCACGTGAGATGCCGGAAAAATGCCCGCATTGCGGATGCACACATCTGACACAGGATGAAGATACACTGGATACCTGGTTCAGTTCAGCACTGTGGCCGTTCTCAACACTTGGATGGCCGGAAGAGACAGAGGACTTCAAGTATTTCTATCCGACAGATGTACTGGTAACCGGTTATGATATTATTTTCTTCTGGGTAATCCGTATGGTATTCTCCGGATATGCACATACTGGAAAAGCACCGTTCCATACTGTTCTGATCCATGGACTGGTAAGGGATTCCCAGGGACGTAAGATGAGTAAATCTCTTGGAAATGGTATCGATCCGCTGGAGGTCATTGATGAGTACGGTGCAGATGCACTCCGTCTGACTCTGATCACAGGAAATGCACCAGGAAATGATATGCGTTTCTACAACGAACGTGTAGAATCCAGCCGTAACTTTGCCAATAAGGTATGGAATGCCAGCAGATT
>SKEO01001184.1_pt1 | contig 21678 bp, 20 predicted proteins | sample 4826801 | NCBI WGS metagenome assembly SKEO01 (sample SAMN11008807, study PRJNA524170) | human gut metagenome | biome: Human fecal sample; material: Feces; isolation source: fecal sample from pouch patient p3 | host: Homo sapiens | place: Israel: Tel-Aviv | collected 2016-02-25 | reverse complement strand
GTGGATATCCACAGGGATGCTGACGGTCTCCTTCAGCTTCTTGACCAGGTCATAGCAGGTATAGGGAGTGAGTAGACCGGCCATATCCTTGATGCAGATGGAGTTTGCGCCCATCTCTTCCAGGGTCTTGGCGTAGGCAGCAAAGTACTCGTTGTTGTGCACAGGGCTCAGGGTATAGCTGATGCAGCCCTGCACATGAGCGCCTTCCTTGTTGGCTGCCTTGATGGCAGTCTGCAGGTTGCGGGGATCGTTCAGTGCGTCGAAGATACGGATGACATCAATGCCGTTTGCCACGGACTTCTGCACAAAATACTCCACGGCATCATCTGCGTAGGGGCGGTAGCCCAGCATGTTCTGGCCGCGGAACAGCATCTGCAACTTCTGGTGGGGCAGCTCCTTGCGCAGGATGCGCAGACGCTCCCAGGGGTCCTCATCCAGGAAGCGGATGCAGCTGTCGAAGGTGGCGCCGCCCCAGCATTCCACAGAGAAGTAATTGATCTTGTCCATCTCGGGCAGGATCGGACGCATCTCGTCCATGGTCATGCGGGTAGCCAGCAGAGACTGGTGCGCATCACGCAGGACCACTTCGGTCACTTTGATCGGCTTTTTCGCCATGGTTGTCACCTCTCCCTTAGTTCATGGAAACCAGAACGTCACCGGAGTTGACGGTGTCGCCCTTGTTGACATTGACGGATGCAACAGTGCCGTCCTGGGGAGCCAGGATCTCGTTCTCCATCTTCATGGCCTCCAGGATCACCAGCACATCGCCGGCCCTGACGGAAGCACCTGCGCTGACCTTGACGTCCAGAATGTTGCCGGGCATGGGAGCCTTGACGGAAACAGCGCCTGCGGCACCGGCAGCAGCCTTCTGGGCGGCAGCGGGAGCCGGAGCAGCCTTGGGAGCAGCGGGGGCCGGAGCAGCCTTGGGAGCAGCGGGGGCAGCCGGAGCGGCAGCAGCAACAGGAGCAGCACCTGCAGCGGTCTCCTCCACGGAAACGCTGTAAGCAACACCATTGACGGTAATATTGTAGTACTTCATGGAAGAATCCTCCAAATCAAAATCGTATCAGATAAAACGTTCGGATGCTTACAGAGCCATGTTGCCGTGCTTCTTGGGCAGACGGGCGGCACGCTTGGTGCTCAGCAGCTCCAGGGCTGCCACCACGCTGGAGCGCACATTGGCAGCGTCACAGACCATATCGGCAGCACCGCAGGCCACAGCGTTGGCAGCGCTGCACACCTCTGCGGTGTAAGCGGCAGCCTTGGCGTTGGTGGCAGCAATGATGTTGTCGGAAGCGTCGATCTCATCCTTGTACAGAACGCTGACCGCTGCGCTGGGCTCCAGAGCGCTGACCACGCAGCCAGTGACGGCAATGCGCAGGTCCGCAGCAGCCAATGCGGTGTAGACAGGGCCCACAGCCTTGCCGGCCAGAACGGTGACCTTTGCGGTGGTGGCGTCGGCGTAGGTGGCGGCCAGACGGGCAGCCTCACGGATGCCGCCGGCGATGTCATCGCTCACGCTGGGCACAAAGCCCTCGGTGTCCACAACGGTGACCACCGGCACGCTGAAGGCGTCGCACAGGCGCACAAAGCGGGCGATCTTGGCCACGCAGTTGTGGCACAGGTTCTTGCCGGTAGCCACAACGCCCACGGCGTTGCCGCCGACGGTGGCAAATGCAGTGTAGACCGACTTGCCAAAGCCTGCATACAGCTCCACGGTGCTGTCCTTGTCCACCACAGCGGCAGCAGCCTTGGCAGGCTCTGCACCGGCAGCCAGAGCAGCGGTGGGCTGCTCGAACTCAAAGATCGCAGGGCCGGTCAGGTTGTTGGCGGGCAGCAGACCCACGATGTGGGCAGCCTTCTCGGCAGCCTCGGCGGCGTCGGCAGCCACGATGGATGCCACGCCGGCCTTGGCAGCGGCAGCAGCACTGCCGGCATCAGCCACCTTGTCGCCCTTGGCGGCAGAGGTGAACGGAGCGGTGAAGAACAGCTCTGCGCCCTCGGCCATGATGCACACGTCGGCATTGGCAGCGCTCAGTGCGCTGGTGCCGCCGCACACACCCAGAACCACCGCCACCTGCGGGATCACGCCGGAAACCTTTGCGATCTGCGCATTCAGCTTGGCATTGGCCGTGAGCACATCCAGGCCCTCGGCCAGCTTTGCGCCCACCGAGTTATAGAACGTGACGACCGGGCAGCCGGTCTGTGCGGCCATCTCCAGGACCTTGATGTTCTTCTCAACGTCCTTGACGGTAACAGCCTCGCCGTTCTGATAGACAGCGTATGCCTGCTGACCTGCTGCATAGCCGCAGGCAGCACTCACCGCACCATCGGCAAACAGCGCGGTGTATTCCCCGTCATCGAAAAACTTGGCGAGGATTTCTCCCTTATTGATCTTTGAAGCCATGATAAGACCTCCTGGTTGTCTGTGTGAGCTTTCAAAATTGGTTTTATTATACTGATTTTTCCTGAAAAATGCAAGACTTTCTATAAAAATCCATCGAAAACAACATCTGCCTGCCCTAATCCATAATTTTTTAACGATGTATCGCCCTGCGCTTTTTTCGCTTCCGCAAGCCCCCTACAGTGCACCCGGCACCGGTGTAAAAAAATTTTCTTTCATTTTTGGTAAATGTGCTCTCCATCCGCACATATCTTTTTGGTCAGAATTGTGTTACACTGATGTTACATTCCCTGCGGAATCATAAAATCCGGGTAAAATCCGACAGACAATGCCATCCTCCCGCCCGGGAAACAACAAAAATCCACGCAAAAGAGGTCCGACAAACTTTGAAATCTTTCGCTTCTTCCCTGCACGCTTTCAACCAGACCTATCATTCTTTGCAGCGCTCAGCCGGTGCTCTGCTGCACCATGCCGGGGTCATCCTGCCGGCGCTGGTCGGACTGTACGCAGTCGCAACCAACCTGCTGTTTATCCCGCTGATGCAGCAGCTCTGGTCGCTGACACTCCGGTTCGCGCCCGTGCATTACCTGAACAACAGCAATGCTTCGGACATTTTTGTTTCCCCGGCCATCATCCTGTGTCTTGTGGTCATTGCATTGCTGACAGCATTCTGGGCGCTGTATGAATTTTCGGTGCTGCTGCACGGGCTGGAGTTGGCCCGCAGCGGCAGACCGGTGCAGCTGCCTGCCCTGCTGCGGGATGCGCTGGTGGACATCCGGCACACGTTTCTTCCGCAGAACTGGCCGGTCCTCGTATACAGCGCCGTGCTCATCCCCTTCACCAGCTTTTTCCTGACCTCCAACTACGTCACCCAGTTTGCCGTACCGGAGTACCTTCTGGGCGTACTGCGCGCCACCACACGCTATCATGCGCTGTATCTGGCGATCGTGGTACTGCTGGTTCTATTGTTCCTCTCCTGTGCGCTGGTGCTGCCCCTGTTTGTCCTGGAGCGCCGCAGCCTGTGGCAGGCCGTCCGGGAGAGCGTCGGGTTCGTGCGGCAGCGAATTTTCCGCACAGCGCTGCTTCTGCTGCGCTGGAATCTCTCGGCAGTCCTCCGTTCGGGCAGCCTGGCCCTGTGCGTACTGGCACCGCTGTACGCGGTCATTCTGGGCATCGGGCTCCAGAACACCGCTGCCATGGTGGCGCTGTCCCGCGCCAGCCTGCTGGTCGAGGTGCCGTTCTTCCAGTTCCTGCTCGACTGCTCCATCACCATTGCGCAGTGCAGCATCCTGTTTTTGCTGTACCGCCGTCTGCGGGAGGGTGATGCCGTGCCAGAGGATACCCAGAATGGGAAGCCCGTCCGTGCGAAGGGCCGTCGCCTGCTGGCCGCTGCGGTGGTCGGCGTCACGCTGGTCACAATCGGCCTTTCCTTTATTTATATTGCCCTGCCGGCGGATGATGAGCTGCGCACCATGCTGGGCGGCGCGGCTCCCATCGTCACGGCACACCGCGGCTATTCGACGGCTGCACCGGAGAACACCCTGCCCGCCTTTCAGCTGGCCATCGACCACCACAGCGACCGGGCCGAGCTGGATGTGCAGATGACAAAGGATGGTGTGGTCATGGTGACCCACGACACCAGCCTGCGCCGTTGCACCGGCCGCAACGCCAACATTTACGACCTGACCTTTGCACAGGTGCGGGAGCTGGATGCCGGGCGGTGGTTCAGTGCCCGGTACGCCGGTACGCAGATCCCCACACTGGAAGAGGTGCTGGACCTGTGCAAGGGGAAAATCCAGCTGAACATCGAGATCAAGCCCAATGCCGCCACCCCGGAGCTGGAAGCTGAGACCGTGCGCATCATCCGGAAAAAAGGCTTTGAAAAGGACTGCGTGATCACCTCCCAGAGCTACGAGACCCTTTGCAAGGTAAAGGAGCTGGACCCCGAGATCGAGACGGGGTATATTCTGGCGCTGGGCGTGGGCACCTATTACGACCTGCCTGCCGCCGACTTTTTCAGCGTGGAATCCACCTTTATTACCTCCGGCATGGTGCAGCAGATCCATCTGCGCGGCAAGACGGTGTCCGCCTGGACGGTCAACCGTACGGAGGACGCCCGTGCCCTGCTGAGCCTTGGCGTGGATGATGTGATCACCGACAAGCCTGAGATGGTACAGGACCTGCTCAATGAGGACGCCGACCTTGACCGGAACCTTGTGCTGATGCGTGACCGGCTCAAGGAACTGCTGGGCCTGACGGAAAGCGCCGACAGCGAGGTCGACCCGGATGACAGCGCCATTGAGGAGGTGCTGGAAGACCCGGAGGAACTGTTGGATCAGGCATGATTTTCTTCCCGGACAGACACAGCAAAGCCCCCGGCTCTCGATTGTGAGAGCCGGGGGCTTTTGCGGGGCTTTGCGCCCGAAGGATCATTTCTGCAGGGTGTTCCAGGCAGGCATTTCATTGCGCAGCTTTTCCCACATGGGCATGGCCGTTCCGGCCTGTTTGCGCAAAGCCTCAAAGGCTTCGTCCAGGTACTGCATCTCCTTTACTGCGTGCATGGCGTGGTCGGAGGCGCACAGGCGGCCCAGCGGAGTCTTGGCCATGGCAAGCACCATGGCGTCCATCTTGCGGCGGCCTGCCGTGCCGGGCTTGTAGTAGTCCGTATTCTCTGCGTCGTTCACCGGGATGCCGAGAGCCTTGAGCATCTCACAGCCCTCATAGGCGGCATCCAGAATGGCAGCGCGCTGCTGTTTGGTGGCGCGGGTCAGGTCCCCGTTGCAGGCATAGCACACATAGCAGACCGGCAGAATGAACGCAATGTGGCACTTGAGCCACTCGTCCATATCGCTGTAGAAAGTCAGCTTATACTTTGTGCCGTCAAAGGCGGTCTTGAGCCGGATGCGGAAGGTGCCGGAAAGCGGAGCCGTGGCACCGCCCACCGTCATGCCCACACCGGTGTGCACACTGACCACCCGGTCGCGCTCCCGGCGGCCTGCGGTGTTCTGGAAGCCAAAGGCGACCTTGTCGGCTGGGCGCTGCATAGCTTCCAGAACCTGCTTTGCATGGGGGTCGTTGCCCACGAATACAAAGTAGGGGCTCCGGTTGGCCTTGAGGACGGGCAGCACATCCGGCAATTGACCGGCCTGCAGCACCACGAACACAAGGTCGTAGAAGTCCTCCGAGGCCAGGACGTCGATGGTGCGCACCCGGTCCACCGTGGTTTTGCGCTGCGCCCATTGGCGGATGACCAGACCCTTCTGGTCGATGCGCTCCTTCCACTCCCCGCGTGCCAGCAGGGTCACGTCGTTCTTTTTGTTCTGCAGCAGCACATGGGCCAGTTCACAGCCCAGCACGCCGGCTCCGTACACCAGGATCCTCATGCAGATGCGCCTCCCTCATGAAATGGTTTCCGGGTTTATTTTTTCAAAAACGAGAAAAAACCTTTTTTCTCGTACGGTGCACTCGATACGCCCTTGACTTCGTAGCCGGTGGCGTTGATGACATCCCGCAGCTTTGCCTCGTCCAGAGCCTGTTCCGAGTGGATCACCGTCTGGCCCTTGGTGTGGGAAGAGGCCACTTTCTTTGCCTCCGGAAATGCCTTGCGCACGGCATCGTTGACATGGCTCTCGCACATGCCGCACATCATACCGTCTACCTTTACCACTGTTTCGATCATTGTCTGTTCCCTCCATGATGGTTTCCGCGCGCGTTCGGCGGGCCGCTGCACGTTAGTGGATACTAACCGCAGCTTTAAACAAAATGTTGTCGGGGTGCCCCGGCAGCAGTGCGGAGCTTTCCCCTTTTTGGGCCTGCGGCCCGGGCTGCTCAGAAATGCGCGCGCAATGTACAGCTTCATCATATCACACCGGTAGGCAAATTGCAAGCCGTGCGGTGCAAAGGTCAGTATTCGACGCCTTTGCGGGCGGCAATTCCCTTCTGATAGGGGTGGCGGATGCACTTCATCTCGGTCACATAATCGGCGGCGTCCAGCATCCACTGCGGGGCGGCATGGGCCGTGAGCACACATTCCTGCCCGGCGGGACGCTGCAGCACCGCCCGGCGAAGCAGGTCCTTGTCCACCATATCCAGTTCCCAGGCGCTGCCGGCCTCGTCCAGCACCAACAGGTCCGCTTCCTGCGCCATGGCAACGGTCAGGTTTCGGTCCTGCAGGGCCCGCGTGGCGGCCTTTTCGGCGTCGTTCATCTGAAAGACGAATTTCTGCCCGGCCTTGCCCCGGTAGACCGTGGCCCCCAGCTGCTCCAGCAGCGGGATCTCCCCGCTCTTGCCGCCCTTCAGGAACTGCACGATGACCACCTTTTTTCCGCTGCCCAGCGCCCGCAGCGCAAGGCCCATGGCGGCGGTGGTCTTGCCCTTGCCGTCGCCGTAATACAAATGCAACAGTCCCATCTGTTCCATACCGTTCTCCTTATTCGTTCTGTTCCATTTTATCCTATCACGCCCGGCGGCAGAACACAACGTTTCCGGAAAAATTTTCTCTTGACAGACACGGATTTTTTATGATACACTCCATGCAGTTTGTTCTTGCAAATGAACCGTTCCTTCTGGAACGGCGTTTCTTTTTTGCTTAAAAGTTAGTTCATTCTAACATTCGACATCTCCCCGGACACAGAAAGGACCTTTGTCATGCATCCTCTCAAAAAAGCGTTTTTTGTTGCCCTCGGCTGCATCAGCCTGGCGCTGGGCACCATCGGCATTGCACTGCCCATTCTGCCCACGGTGCCGTTCTATCTGCTCACGGCCTTCTGCTTTGCCAACAGCTCCGAGCGGCTGCACACCTGGTTCACCCACACGACCGTTTATAAAAAGTACATCGGCAGCTATTTCCGCCGCCGCGGCATGACCCGCAAGGCCAAGGCGCTCCTCATCGGCACGGTAACGGCCATCATGCTCCCCGGGTTCATCCTGATGGACAAGGTGCCCGTGGGCCGCGCCATTATGGCCATTGTCTGGGTGGGGCACATCGTCTACTTCGGTTTCAAGGTGCAGACCATCACCCAGCAGGAAGCGGACGATGCCATGGCACAGGCACTGGAAGAGTAAGCAACCAAACAGCAAAAAACGAAGCCGCTGCGTATTTTTCTGCGCAGCGGCTTCATTTTCTTTCTGGGATAGGATCACTCGTACAGCGGGAAGTCGCGGGTCAGCTTGAGCACGCGCTCGCTGATCTCATCCTTCTTCTCATCGTAGTGCCAGATGCAGTCGGCAATGCAGTCGGCGATGACCTTCATCTCGGCCACGCCCATGCCGCGGGTGGTGACCGCCGGGGTGCCCAGACGCACGCCGGAGGTGACGAACGGGCTGCGGGTCTCGCCGGGGACGGTATTCTTGTTGGCAGTGATGTGCACGCTGTCCAGACGGGCTTCCAGATCCTTGCCGGTGCACTCCTCGTCACGCAGGTCGATGAGCATCAGATGGTTGTCGGTACCGCCGGACACCAGCTTGACGCCGCGTTCCTGCAGAGCTGCGGCCAGAGCCTGAGCGTTCTCCACGATCTTGCGGGCATACTCCTTGAACTCCGGCTTGAGGGCCTCGCCGAAGCAGACGGCCTTGGCGGCGATGACGTGCTCCAGCGGGCCGCCCTGGGTGCCGGGGAACACGGCCGAGTTGATGCGCTTGGCAATGACCGGGTTGTTGGTCAGGATCAGGCCGCCGCGGGGGCCGCGCAGGGTCTTGTGGGTGGTGGTGGTCACCACATCGGCATAGGGCACCGGGCTCTGGTGCTGGCCGCCGGCCACCAGACCGGCAATATGGGCCATATCCACCATCAGGAATGCACCGTAACCGTGGGCGATCTCAGCGATCTTCTCAAAGTCGATGGCACGGGGGTAAGCGGATGCACCGGCCACGATCAGCTTGGGGCGCACCTTCTTGACCTGCTTTTCCAGCTCGGCGTAGTCGATCACGCCATCGGCATTGACGCCGTAGGAAACAAAGTGGTAGTTCTTGCCGGACATGTTCACGGGGGAGCCATGGGTCAGATGGCCGCCCTGGGACAGATCCATGCCCATGACGGTATCGCCCAGATCCAGCAGGGCGAAGTAGACAGCCAGATTGGCCTGTGCACCGGAATGGGGCTGGACGTTGGCGTACTTGGCACCGAACAGCTTGCAGGCGCGCTGGATGGCGATGTTCTCCACCTCATCCACATAGACGCAGCCGCCGTAGTAACGCTTGCCGGGCAGGCCCTCGGCGTACTTGTTGGTGAGCACACTGCCCATGGCAGCCATGACCGCGGGCGAGACGATGTTCTCGCTGGCAATGAGCTCGATGTTCTGGCGCTGACGGGTCAGCTCCCGGTTCATGGCAGCCCCCAGTTCCGGGTCTACGGTATTGACCAGGCCGATGGTATCCATCATTTCTTTGTACATTTCAGTTACCCCTCTCTTGATACAGACAGATCGACGCCTTGTTCAAGCACCCGGCTCCTGCACACTGGGCCGCATTGCTTTGTATTATCATAGCAGAAAGCTGCAAAACCTTCAATCCTCTTTTCGCCAAAAGGCTTGCTTTTTTGGACTGAAGTGTTTATTATATTTGTATAAAAATGCATTGTCGATTTTGTGGATTTTTCAGCTTTCCACGATCACAGATGAAACGAGGTGTTTTGCGTGGACATCGCCGAGGAAAAGCAGGCCCAGCGCACATCCGGCAAAGCGGCCCGCCGGGCCCTTTCGCCGGAGCAGCGGGCCGCCGCCAACGCGGCGTTGTGTGCCCGGCTGTGGCAGCTGGACGCCGTGCAGAATGCCCAGACCATCCTGCTGTATGCGGCCTTTGGGGGTGAAGCCGGCCTTGCCGGGTTTGCCGCCGAAGCGGCCCGCCGGGGCAAGGTGCTGGCCTACCCGGTGTGCGGAGAAAACTGCTCCCTCACCGCCGCCGTGCCCGGGCCGGACGGCTGGGAGACAGGGCTGTACGGCATCCGCACGCCGGTACTGGAACGGTCGGTGCTGCTGGAACCGGAACAGCTGGATCTGGTGCTGGTGCCCTGCACTGCCTTTGATGCAGACTGCTTCCGGGTGGGCATGGGCAAAGGCTACTACGACCGCTACCTGCCCCGCTGCACAAAAGCGGCAAAGATCGGCATTGCATTGGAAGTTCAGCGCGTTGCACACGCTGCCGTGGATGAGCACGACCAGCGGCTGGACGCGTTTGTGACAGAGAGGGGTTTGTACACATGGACATGATGAACGAAAGCTGCAGCCGGTTCCTGGCAGAACTGGCCAGCAAAGCACCCACACCGGGCGGCGGCGGTACCGCGGCACTGGTGGGTGCCGCCGGTGTGGCACTGGGCAACATGGTGGGCTGCCTGACGGTGGGCAAAAAGAAGTATGCCGCCGTGGAAGCGGACCTTCTGACCCTGAACGAGCGGGCCGGTGCCCTGCGCGTGGAGCTGGAAGCACTGGTGCAGGCGGATGCCGAAGCCTTTGCGCCGCTGGCCGCCGCCTATGGCCTGCCCAAGGACACTCCGGAGCAGGCGGCTCACAAGGCCGCTGTGCTGGAAACCGCACTGGATGCTGCCTGTGCCGTGCCGCTGGAGATCATGGGCAAGTGCGCCGAAGGCATTGCACTTGTGGAAGAATATGCCGCCAAGGGCAGCGCGCTGGCCGTGTCCGATGCAGGCTGCGCCGCCGCACTGTGCAAGGCCGCCCTGCAGGCCGCCAGCCTGAACGTGTTCATCAACACAAAGCTGATGACCGACAAAGCCCATGCCGCCGCACTGGATGCGCAGGCCGACGCCCTGCTGAGCGAGTATGTCCCGAAGGCGGACGCCGTGTTTGCACAGGTCACAAAGCAGCTTCGCACCTGACCCGACGGTGGGCGGGGAGAAAGCTCCCCACACGCCATACCGCATTACCTGAAATGAGAGGAATACAAAATGGCAAGCATCCTGAAGGGCGCGCCCGTAGTGGCCGCCATGAACGAACGCAACGCTGCTCTGTGTGAGCAGCTCAAGACAAAGGGCGTCGTGCCCACGCTGGCCGTGGTGCGGGTGGGTGCACGCGAGGACGATCTTTCCTATGAGCGCGGCGTGATGACCCGCTGCGGCAAGGTGGGTGTGGAAGTGAAACAGTATCTGCTCCCCGCCGACGCAGCACAGGACGACCTGCTGAAGGTCATCGCAGAGATCAACGCCGACGATGCCATCCACGGCTGTCTGCTGTTCCGCCCGCTGCCCAAGCAGTTTGATGACCGCACCGTGCGTGCCGCACTGGCTCCGGAAAAAGACATCGACGGCATCACCGACGGTTCCCTAGCCGGTGTGTTCACCAACACCGATCTGGGTTACGCTCCCTGCACCGCGCAGGCCTGCCTGGAGATTTTGAAGCACTACAATGTTCCCCTCTCCGGCAAACGCGCCGTGGTGGTAGGCCGCAGCCTGGTAGTGGGCAAGCCCGCCGCCATGATGCTGGACCGGGAAAATGCCACCGTGACCATCTGCAACTCCCGCACCCAGGACCTGCCCCAGATCTGCCAAGAGGCGGATGTGGTCGTGGTGGCCATGGGCCGGATGGGCGCCGTGGGTGCTGACTGCCTGCGTCCCGGCCAGACCGTGGTGGATGTGGGCATCCATCTGAACGACGAGGGCAAGCTGTGCGGTGACGTGCGCTTTGCCGAGGCGGAGCCTGTCGTGGATGCTATCACCCCCGTGCCGGGCGGTGTGGGCACCGTGACCACCTCGGTGCTGGTGGGCCATGTGGTGCAGGCTGCCGCCAAAAAAGCCGGGCTGTAACAACAATTTTCGGATGCAAAAACAGCGCCTGACGGTTTGAAATTTCCGTCAGGCGCTGCTTTTGTTTTTGCGATGGTTTATCAGCCGTGCACTACGAGCAGCAGCAGAGCCGATGCCACGCACTGCAGGATGAGCCAGCGGGCTACGACCTGCTCGTCGCTCCAGCCCTTGTTCTTACGCACATGGTCGTGCAGCGGGGTGCGGGTGTTCTTGAGGATGGAGATGTGCAGGAAGCGCTTCAGGCTGATCTTCAGGATGCCCAGGCTGCCGTCCACAATGAACACGATGGCTGCCAGCAGGAAAGCAAAGGGGTGGCCGCACTTCAGCGACAGGATGGCGATGAAGAAACCCATGGCGCGGCTGCCGGCATCGCCCATCAGCAGGGTGCTGGGCTTTGCGTTGGACCACAGGTAAGCCAGCAGCGCACCCATGAACACCACACCGGCGGTGCTGTAGTCGGCCAGCTCTTCGTGGTAGGCGATCAGGTAGGTGCCGATGGTCACCACCGCCAGACTGGCGGACAGGCCGTCCACACCGTCGGTGCAGTTGACCACGTTGATGCTGGCCCAGATCAGGATGACGATGAGCAGCAGATACACGGCATACGGCAGGGTGAAGCTCCACTGCAGGAACTGCACGCCGCAGCCGTTGAAGTTGAGGTAGGTCACGCCTGCCACCACGGCGATGACAAAGTCGATGATGCCTTTTTTGTATTCGTTCCAGGCCTTTTCGGCGGCATCGTCAAAGTAGCCGGAGAGCATGGAAGCGATGAGCAGCACGGTGTAGATGACATATTCCACCCGGAACGGCAGGAATGCCAGCGACACCAGCGCGATGCACAGCACGAAGATCAGGCCGGAACCGCGGGCCTTGCCCTTGGACAGGCCGCCATTGACGGCAAATTCACGGCCATGGTCGTGGGGAAGCTTGTTGTGGAACAGCGAATCGGTAAGCGCAGTGAGCGCAAATGCCAGCAGAAACGCTGCGGCATCCACCCCGCGCTGCCCGACGACAGACACCAGAGATTCGATCATATTTCTATTCTCCTCATTTCTTTTGCAATTCATGCCTTGTGTTGTTGAGTGTATCACGCCGCACCCAAAAAATCAATCACCGGGCACAAAAAGGCAGCAGATTGACTTTTGTACCATCCGCCTTTATAATAGGTGTCCGGACTCGTTATCTGTTTTTCTGACCCGTAAGGAGGAATCCATGTCCATTACCCTTGAACAACTCTCGGCCAAAATGCGGCAGGGCGAGCAGGTACCGCTGCAGCAGACGGCCCAGATCGTGCTGACCCTGAGCATCCCGTCCATTCTGCAGCAGATCGTGGTCACGGCCATGGAGTACATCGACGCTGCCATGGTGGGCCATATCGGCGCTTCGGCCACCGCATCCATCGGCATCGTCAGCTCCAGCACCTGGCTGCTGCACGGCATGCTGGCCGGGCTGTATATGTCTTTTTCCATTCAGGTGGCACAGTATCTGGGTGCCGACCGGCAGGAGGATGCCCGGGGCGTGCTGCGGCAGTCCATGCTATTCAATCTGTTCGTCGGTCTGGCAGCGGCCGCTTTCGGCATCGGCATCAGCCGGTATCTGCCCGGCTGGCTGGGGGCCGACCCGGCCCTGCAGGCGGATGCCTCGGCCTATTTTGCCATCTGGGCGGCTTCCCTGCCCTTTGCCATGGCCATGGGCACCTACTCTTCCATGCTGCGTTCCACTGGTGACGCGCTGACCCCCGGTCTGATCAGTGTGCTCACCTGCATTCTGGATGTCATCTTCAACTATGTCCTCATCAACCCCACCCGCACCATCCTGCTGGCCGGGCACAGCATCACCGTGTTCGGCTTCGGCTGGGGCGTGCCGGGTGCGGCACTGGGCACTGCGCTGTCCAATGTGGTGGGCGGCCTGCTGGCTCTGGCACTGCTGCTGTTCCGGGACGGTGTGCTGTGCATCCGCCGCCCCGGCTCCTGGCGCATCACAAAGGCCTGCCTGCAGAACCTGTGGAAGGTGGGTGCGCCGCTGGCCGCCGAGCGTGCGGCGCTGTCGTCGGCGCAGGTGCTGCTGGTGCGCATCGTGTCCGGGCTGGGCACTACCGCCATTGCGGCCAACAGCCTGGGCGTGAGCGCCGAAAGCCTGTGTTACATGGCAGGCTACGGCGTCCAGGACGCCTCCCTTGCCATGGTAGGCCAGGCCGTGGGCGCCCACCGGCGGGATATGGCCAAACGCATTGCCTGGCTGTGCACCGGTATGGGCATGGCCATCATGGCGCTGACCGGCGTGGGCCTGTATGTGTTTGCTCCGGCCTTGATGGGCATCTTCACCGCCGACGCCGCCGTCATTGCGCTGGGTGCGCAGGTGCTGCGCATCGAAGCCTTTGCCGAGCCGATGTTCGGGGCCAGCATCGTGGCCAGCGGTGCCATGCAGGGTGCCGGTGACAGCACCGGCTGCTTTGTGCTGAACCTTGTGAGCATGTGGGGCATCCGGCTCACGCTGGCCGTGCTGCTGGCTCCCCGCTTCGGGCTTGTGGGCGTGTGGTTTGCCATGTGCGCCGAGCTGTGCACCCGCGGTGCCCTGTTCCTGCTCCGGCTGGCCCGCGGCAAATGGCTGGACAAGGGCGCGCTGGCCTGATAGATTCTTTTCCATTATAAAACAGCTCCCCGGCCGGGACCGCTGCAATTGGGCAGCCCCAGCCGGGGAGTTGCTGTTTGATTGAGAAGAAAAGAAGAAAGAAAGAAAAGAGAAAAGCAAAAATTACTTGCGGCCGTGCAGGATGGGAGACAGCGGCTTGTAGATCAGTATGCAGAGCACGGCATCCAGCAGGCCCTTGACCAGCGTGAAGGGCATGTTGAAGATGACCAGGCACTTGATCAGGCTGTTGGCCGAAGGCAGAATGGCCTGGTACATGCCAAGAATGGCTTCCAGCGGCATGTGGTAGAACTCCACATAGGCCGGGTAAGTGATGAAGTAGTTGGACGGCACACTGAACACCGCCATGGCTGCGGCACCGGCAATGGCACCAAGGATGGCCGTTTTGCGGCTCTTGCGGTGCTTGTAGATGAAGCCCGCCACCGCCGAGAACACCGCACCCAGCATGAAGTTGCACAGCTCGCCCACACAGGCGGTGGAGGTGCCCTTGATGACGATGTGGAGCAGGTTCTTCATGAAGCTGATCACTACGCCGTACACGGGGCCCAGTGCAAAGGCACCCAGCAGGGCCGGCAGGTCGGAAAAGTCCATCTTGACAAAGCTGGGAATGAGCATCGGGATGGGAAACTCGATGAACATCAGGATAAAGGCCACCGCGCTGAGCATGGCGGCAACGGTCAGGTTGTGGGTCGTATTCTTTCGCATAGGTTTTGTCCTCCCCCGGGGTTCGCCCCGTTCAAAAAATTGATTGGAAAGCCCTTTTCGCATGGAACTCGGAACGGGTAAGACAAACAGAAAAGCGCCCTGCTGCAACAAAAAAACTGCAACAGGGCGCGTAGACACAAACGTTGTCTGCCGTTTCTTGCATCCGGACTATACCGTTGGTCCCGGAGTTGCACCGGGTCAGCACCCTTGCGGGTGGTCGCGGACTTTACCGCCAGTGGGGAATCGCACCCCGCCCTGAAACGAACTTTCTGGCACAAAGTATAGCGTGACGGACCGGTCTTGTCAAGAGGTCAGCACACGATTTGTGCATCTTTTATCAAAGTCATTCTTTTAGGCAGTGTCCCCTGCACGCTCGACGCGCTTGCCCGCATCGCGCAAATATGTTATCATAATCTTATTGTGTAAAAACACCGGAGGTTTTGTATGATTTTCTCGATCCGTGATCTTTCCTTTGAGCTCGGCTCGATGCTGCTGGAGGGCTGGCCCGCCTTTGCTGCCCGGGCCGTATGCGCTCTGCTCATTCTGCTTGCGGCATGGCTCGTGCGCCGCTGGCTGACCCACAAGGGCTTCCCCGCCCTGGAGGCACGCAGCTGGCATTTCACCGGCACGCCCATCCTGCTGCGCAGCTTTGCGGTTCCGGTGCAGCGCATGTGCACGGTGGTGGGCATCTATCTGGCCGCTTCCAGCCTGCCGTGGGCCATTCCCGGTGTGCGCAAGCTGTTCCTGATGGCATTCCAGCTGGTCATGACCCTGTTGGTGTGCGAGGGCCTGTATGCAGCTTCTGAGCTGGCCGATCTGGTGCTGGCATCCTGCAGCCCGGAGATCCGCTCCAACAAGACCCTGCTCTCCCTGCTGAACACCACCTACAAGGTACTGGTCATTGCAGTGGGCGTGGCCGCCGGTGCGCAGGAGGTGGGCTTTCCCATCGGCAGCATCGTTGCCGGTGCCGGTCTCATCGGCCTGACCATCTCGCTGGCGGCGCAGGAAAGCGCCAGCAACCTGTTCAGCGGCATCGTCATCCTGCTGGACAAACCCTTCTCGGTGGGCGACTGGATCACCGTGGGCGATGTGGAAGGCGAAGTGATCGACATCAACTTCCGCTCCACCCGCATCCGCTCGCCGGACAAAACCGTCAATGTGATCACCAACAGCAAGATCTGCTCTGCCACCGTGCAGAACGCCGCCCTGCGCACCATGCGCCCCTACAAATTCACGCTGGGTGTCACCTACAGCACCACCCGCCCGCAGCTGGAAAAGCTGATGCAGGACCTGCAGGCCATGCTGGATGCAAGCCCCCTCACCAACCACGGCACCAACATCGTGCAGCTGGCCAGCTTCGGAGATTCCAGCATCAACATCCTGATCTCGGCCTACCTGCTGACCAACGTCTACGCCGAGTTTCTGCAGATGCAGAACGACCTGAACCTGAACATCATGGACATCATGCAGGCTGACGGTGTGGATTTTGCCTTCCCCTCCACCAGCGTCTACATCGAAAAGAACTGATCGCATCCACGCGCAAAAAGAGCCCGTTTCCGTCTTATCCGGAAGCGGGCTCTTCTGCTTTTCTGTTATTCGTTCACGGCCGTGCAAGAGCTCCCGGTTCCCGTTGCGAGCATTTCAGCTCTGTGCCCGGCAGACTGAATTTTGTTACGGTATGACTTTTTTACAGTGCCACGTCCAGTGCCATCATCAGGGCAAACCCCAGCACGATGCTCACCACCCCGGCGGGTTCGTCCTGCTCCACGGCTTCCGGGATCATCTCCTGCGCCGTCACGCACACCATGCAGCCCGCCGCCGCACTCATGAGCCAGGGCAGTGCCGCCTGCACCCACCCGGCCAATGCGAATGCCGCCAACGCGCCCAGCGGCTCCACCAGACCGGATGCCGCCCCGGCCCCGAACGCCTGCAGGCGGGTGCGGCCGCTGTGCGCCAGCGGCAGGCTGACGGCGGCCCCTTCCGGGATGTTCTGCAGCCCGATGCCCAGGCTCAACGCCAGCGCACCGCTCACGGCATCCGGTTCCCCGCTCAGGGCCAGCGCCGCCGCAAGGCCCACCACCATGCCTTCCGGCAGGTTGTGCAGTGTTACCGCCAGCACCATGCGGCTCTTGCCCCGCTGCAAAAGCTGCCCGGCCATGCTCTCCAGCCGCAGCAGGCCTGCCGCCCCCAGCACCAGCCCTGCCGAGGGCGGCACCCACGCCGCGACGCCTAGCTCCCGGGTGCGCTCAATGGCCGGCAGCAACAGGCTCCACACGCTGGCCGCCAACATGATGCCCGCCGCCATCCCGCTGAGCACCCGCTGGGTGCGCGGTGCCGCCGACCGACGCAGCAGGAACACCCCGGCCGCCCCCAGTGTGGTGCACACCGCCGGGAACAGCAGCACCCCGGCCGCAAAAACGATCTGGTTCAAAACGCATTCCCCCTTTGCCCATTTTATGTTCCGGCAGCGCAAAAGGTGAACGCGCGGCAGAAAAGCCTGCAGGTTTCCCCGCAGGCTCTTCTTCATGCAACAACTACAAAAAGAGGTTTGCGAATGTCAGAACGAGATGTCCTCTTCCCCGTCCTCTGCGGGTTCGGCCCCAAGCGGCACCTTCACTTTTTTCCGGGAAGCAGCACGACAAATCGTCACAGAACTGTCATCTCCACTAAGATTCTTTTCCACGAGCTCCAAAGGTGGAATCTTTACGAAAGCAGTTTACCAAAAAGTGTTCGACTTTTGGCGCAAAATTATAACAAAAGCGTAGATTCTCCCGAAATATTGCAATCTTTGCCTAAAATCCTCTTGATTTTTTTGTAAAAAAGACTAGAATATTTCCTTGCAGACAGGCCCCGTACACAAGGCCCTCTGTGGAGATATTTTTTGAGAAACAAGGAGATTAGAGATATGAAACTCAAGAATGTTGCTGTTGCTGTTGTTGCTCTGGCTCTGGCTGCCGGCATGACCGCTTGCGGCGGTTCTGCTTCTTCCACCGCTGCTTCTTCTACCTCTGAGGCTGTGTCCTCTTCTGTTGCTGCTTCTTCCGAGGCTGCTTCTTCCGAGGCCGCTTCTTCCGAGGCCGCTTCCAGCGAGGTGGAGACCGAGTCTGCTTCTTCTGAGGCTGCATCCAGCGAGGCTGCTTCTACCACTGCCGCCTGAGTCTGAACACTCACACAGGTTGCTTGAAATCTTGCAAAAAGCCTCTGCACTGGTTTTCCGGTGCAGGGGCTTTTTTCCTGTTCAGTGGTTTTTATCTGATTCCAGCAAGGCACGGATCTGGGCAAGGTCTGCCGCAAAATGGATCCCTGCCTGCCGCTGGGCCGAGGAAAGTCCCTTGCAGATCATCTCGTTCAGCAAGGCTTTCAGGCTGTCGTAGTAGCCGTTGAGATTGTAGAGGATGCAGGGCGCATCCAGCTGCCGGAGCGACACCATGGACATGACCTCTGCAATCTCTTCCAGCGTCCCGGTGCCGCCGGGAAACGCCACGAATGCATCGCCCAGCTCGATCATCTTCGCCTTGCGCTGGGCCATATTCTCCGTGACGATGAGTTCGGTCAGACCGTTGTGCTGCAGCTCCTGTTCCACAAAGAACCGTGGTTCCACCCCAGTCACCTGCCCGCCGGCGGCTAATACGCTGTCGGCCAGCAGACCCATCAGTCCGCTGCAGGAGCCGCCGTAGACCAGCGCGTTGCCGCTCTGACCGATCCAACGGCCAAGCTCCTGCACGGCTGTTTTCAGCGCCGGGTCATTGCCCTCGCTGGCTCCCAGATATACTGTGATCTTCATCGGATCGCTCCCTTCCCCGGCGCAGTTTCGGCCGGATGCCCGCTGTTTTTGTTTCAGCATACCACACCCCCGCCCATTGCGCAAGCGACCGACAGGACAATCCGACAGAAGTCGTCGCCCATCAAAACGGACATTTTCACCCTGCAGCACACTACATTTTCTGACAAAGGCACCGCAAAATCAGGCATTTTGCGGCAGTATCTGGCAGTATCTGACACGACGACAAAAAGAAAACTCCACGAAGCATCGAATTTTCTTCGATATCTCGTAGAGTTTTTCTGGTGCGAGGGAGGGGACTCGAACCCCCAAGGATAAACCACACGCACCTCAAACGTGCGCGTCTGCCAGTTCCGCCACCCTCGCATATTCTGTTCGCGCAGCCCCACGGACATCTGAGGTGGGAAGCCGTTTGTGCGGACTGCTTGAATATAGTACCACATTTGCCGGAAATCGTCAAGCGTTTTTCGGCTTTTTCATAGATTTTTTCGGCGTTCATATCTTAATAGAGCCAACAAAAATCCAGAAACAACGTGCGAGGGAGGTTTTAGCATGCGTTTGTCTGTACCACGTCTGCGGCGGGTGCTTCTGGGAGCGGGTTTCCTTGCGGGTATGGCAGCTGCTTTTGCGGCCGGAATGTGTTTTCCGGCGCGCAGTCCGGCTGTCTGCACACAGGCGGATCTGACCGTCCGGCCGGATGCAGCGCCCTTCTCCCCTGCTGTGTCCACGATGGCCACAGCGGAAACGCAGCCCAATGCCGCCTTGCCGGAAAAGTGGGTCTGTCTGACCTTTGATGATGGCCCCAGCAAGACCACGCCGGATGTTCTCTCGGCCCTGAATGCCGCCGGGGTGCACGGCACCTTTTTTGTGGTGGCTACCGACTACAATGAGAAATACCTGCCCCTGCTCACCGAAGCGGCAGCAACCGGGCACCAGATCGCACTGCACTCTGCCTCCCACGAATACAGCAACATCTACCGCAGCAGCGAAGCCTACTGGGCGGATATCGCCCTGCTGAAAGAGCGCATCGCGCCCTATGTGGACGCAGAGAGCATCCGTTATCTGCGCTTCCCGGGCGGCAGCACCAACACGGTGAGCCGCCGCTACGGCGGCAAAGGGCTGATGAAGCAGCTGAAAGCCGAAGTGGAACAAAAAGGCTGGCAATGGGTGGACTGGAACGTCTGCGCCGAGGACGCCGTGGGCGGCCACCCCAGTGCGGACACCATTTACCGCAATGTAGTGCGGGAGACCGGCGAGCAGACACATTGCATTGTTCTGATGCACGATTCCTCCACTACCCGCACCACCGCCGAGGCCCTGCCGGACATTATCCGGTGGTATGCCGACAACGGCTACACGTTCCTGACTGTGGCCGAGGCGCTGCCGCTGGGGTGATGCGCCTTACAGCCACTTTTCCATGCAGCGCCCCAGCAGCACCCCGCCGGATGCCAGCGCCGCCAGCCAGAGCCAGCCTGCACCGCCGGTGACTACCCACCCTGCCGCCATGATGGCGGCAAAGGTGCACACCGGCGGCAGCACGATATGCGCGATGCGCAGCAGCTTCTCCCGCCGGGGTGGAAGCCCGGTGTCAAGCCGCTCAGGATGCACGGCGTCACAGCAGATCTCGTCCCGGTACTTGCCCGGATTGCGGTAAGCTTTATACGGAATGCCATCCAGCGAAAACTCCGGGTACATCCCCTCTTTTTCAAGGCTGAACGGCATCCCGTTGGCCTTTGCATAGGTCTGCAGGGCCGCTGTGAACTCCTGCGGAGTGTTGATGCTGCCCTCCGGGATAAAGGAAAAATGCCTCTGGTGCTGCACCTGTGCCAGCGTGCGGTAATCCTGCAGCCAGCCAGAGCAGAACGCACCCTGTACGGCAGGCTTTTCCATCCGGGTCAGGCAGGCATCCACATCAAGCGTTTCTGCCTGCGGCCGCTGCCGGGCAAGGTCGGCACAAAACTGCATGGCTGCCGCCAGATGCGCGGCCTGCTGCTCCAGCACGGTCTGCTGGGCTTGCAGCGCCTGCTGCAGGGGCTGTTCCCCGCGCAGCACCGCCTTGATGGTGGGCAGCGGCACATCCAGCATGCGCAGCATCCGGATGAGCTTGAGGGTGCGGACATCCCCGGCGGTGTAATCGCGGTAGTCATTGCCCTGCCTGCGCGCCGGGGTGAGAAGTCCCTCTTTTTCATAAAAACGGATGTTCGGGGCGGACACGCCGCTTTGCTCTGAAGCCTGTTTGATGTTCATTCGCTTCACCTCCGCCCTTACATTACACCTTAAAGACGGTTGAAGGTCAAGCTTTTTGCGCCAAAAATAAAATATCCGCAGCATTTCCGCTGGTTTTTGCAAACCGGGAAGCGCTGCGGATATTTTTTCAGGCACAGAACTTACTGCTCAGCCTGGCAGAACAGCGAGAAGGTGCGGTAAGCCATGTACAGGTCGGTCTTGTGGATGACCTCGAAGGGAGAGTGCATGGACAGCACCGGCACGCCGATATCCAGCACCGGGATGCCGCGGTTGGCCACATACTTGGCGATGGTGCCGCCGCCGCCCAGATCCAGACGACCCAGCTCACCGATCTGCCATGCCACATTGTTGGCGTCCAGCAGACGGGTGATGCCGCCTACCAGCTCGGCGTTGGCGTCGCTGGCAGAGCTCTTGCCGCGGCTGCCGGTGTACTTGAAGAAAGCCACGCCGCGGCCTGCATAGGTGCCGTTCTTCGGCTCAAAGGCACCGGCCCAGGACGGGTCGTAAGCGGCGGTGACGTCGGCGGACAGGCAGACACTGTTCTGGAAGGCAATGATGTCATCCTGACCGGCGGCACGGCACAGCAGCTGCAGGAAGTGGAACACATACATGCTCTGCATGCCGGTCACGCCGTCGGAGCCGATTTCTTCCTTATCGGTCAGCACGCAGACGGTGGTGTGCACGGGATTTTTGGTCTCGATCTCGGCCATCAGGGCGGGGTAAGCGTCCACACGATCGTCATGGCCGTAGCCGCCCACCATAGAGCGGTCAAAGCCCACGTCGCGGGCCTTGTGAGCAGGCACCACTTCGATCTCAGCGCGGGTGAAGTCGCGCTCGGTGATGCCGTACTTCTCGTGCAGAAGGATCAGGGTGTTCAGCTTGACAGCCTCCTTGACGTCCTCTTCCTCCACGGCGTCGGAGCCGATGAGCACATTCAACTCCTCGGCCTTGATGCCGTCGCTCAGCTTGCGGTCGTTCTGCTCGGCACCCAGATGGGGCAGCAGGTCGGTGATGCAGAACACAGGATCGTTCTCGTCCTCGCCCACGCTGAAGGACACGCTGGAGCCGTCGGCACGGGTAAACACGCCGTGGATGGCCAGCGGCATGGTGCCCCACTGATACTTGCGGATGCCGCCGTAG
>SKEO01001185.1_pt1 | contig 21692 bp, 18 predicted proteins | sample 4826801 | NCBI WGS metagenome assembly SKEO01 (sample SAMN11008807, study PRJNA524170) | human gut metagenome | biome: Human fecal sample; material: Feces; isolation source: fecal sample from pouch patient p3 | host: Homo sapiens | place: Israel: Tel-Aviv | collected 2016-02-25 | reverse complement strand
TACCTGCTGCGCTGCCCGGACGGCAGCCTGTACGGCGGCTGGACGAACGATCTGGCCCGCCGCGTAAAGGCCCACCGCAGCGGCAAGGGCGGGGCCAGGTACACAAAAAGCCATGGCAGGGACGCCGTGCGCCTGGCCTACGCAGAGAAATGCGCCGATAAAAGTGCGGCATTAAAGCGCGAAGCAGCGCTGAAAAAGATGCCGAAGGCCGACAAAGAGGCCCTGGCCGCCCGGTGGGCCGCCGACAACAAAATTACCCTGCGGATGGCCACGCCGGACGATGCCGCCGCGGTCTGTGCGCTGTACAACTGGTACGTGCGCCACGGCACGCAGACCTTCCAGTACGCGCCGTCCACCGTGGAGGAATACCGCGCGAACATTGCCCATGTGCGGGAGAACGCGCCGTTTATCCTGGCCGAGAGCGCCGACGGGCGGCTGCAGGGCTTTACCTGTGCGCACCTGTGGCATGAGCGCGAGGCGTACTCGTGGGATGTTGAGACGACGGTCTACTGTGCGCCCGACTGCGTCGGTCAGGGTGTCGGCGGGCGGCTGTACCGCGCGCTGCTGGCGCTTTTGAAGGCGCAGGGCTATTACAACGCCTTTGCCCTTGTGGCCGGGAATAACCGCCAGAGCAACGATTTCCACCGCGCGATGGGCTTCAAAAAGATGACAACGGAGAAGCGCACCGGGTACAAGTTCGGCCAATGGCTGGATCTGGATTACTGGGTGATGGTTCTGCACGAAGGCGGCGGGGAGCCGCAGCCGGTCCGCAAGACCCTGACGGACGCGGAAATTGCGGAGGCGATGGGGTAAGGACGGTGTCTTTCCCGTGGACACTTCCGCTGCCGCATACGGGCACGGAGCGGTCAAGACCGCTCCCTACAAAGCACCCGTGAACGTTAGTCCGTAGGGAGGGGTCTTGACCCCTCCGCCGCGGCCTTGCGCGGCAACCCGTTAAACAGGTGGCCACGCGGACCTTCGGCGGCATGGGGGCATGCCGCCCTACGGTTGTAATATAGGTAACACACGTCCCAAAGCCGCGCGGTAGGGGCCGGGCATGCCCGGCCCGGTGGCTGCCCGTAAACACCGGTTTGCCGTACACGGGCACGGAGCGGTCAAGACCGCTCCCTACAAAGCACCCGTGAACGTTAGTCCGTAGGGAGGGGTCTTGACCCCTCCGCCGACCTTGCGCGGCAACTTGTTAAACAGGCGGCCACGCGGACCTTCGGTGGCATGGGGGCATGCCGCCCTGCGGCTGTAATACAGGTAACATCTGCCCCAAAGCCGCGCGGTAGGGGCCGGGCATGCCCGCCCCCTACAACTCCATAAACAAAAAGGTGCTGCTGTCACTTTTCCCGACAGCAGCACCTTTTATTTATCCTATCAAATCGCCCCGTTCTCCCGCAGCCACGCCTCCAGCTCGGCGGCGGGCTTGTAGCCGACGGAGCGGCTGACCTCCTGACCGTTCCTGAAAAGCAGCAGCGCTGGGATGGCGTCGATCTTGCGGGCCATGGCCAGCTTCAGGTTCTCGTCGGTGTTCAGCTTGCCAACCTTGACGGTGGGATGCGCCGCGGCGAGCTCCTCCAGCACGGGGCCCATCATCTTGCAGGGGCCGCACCAGTCGGCCCAGAAATCCACCACGACGGGCATGGCGCTCTGCAAAACCTCGGTGTCAAAATTCTGTTCGGTGATCTTGATAGACATATAGTTGCATCTCCTTTTATAGTAAGCTCAAATTTTTGCGTCCGCATACTGTAAGGCCAGCACCGCGCGGATGTCCCGGCTCGAATGCCCGATGCGTATTTCGTACCGGCCCGGCGCGGCGCACCAGGCGTGCAGCTCGGGGCTGTAACGGCTTATATCCTGCGGCGTCAGCGTAAAGACGACCTCCCGCTCCTCGCCGGGCTGCAGGTCGATCTTCGCAAACCTGCGCAGCGCCTGGGGCACCCGCCCGCCCGGCACCGGCGCGCCCGTGGCGTCGGCCACATAGAGCTGCACGACCTCGGCTCCGCGCATCGCGCCGCTGTTTTTCACCGTCACCCGCGCGGTCACGGTGCCGCCCGGCGTCAGCGTGTCGGCGTTCAGCGCCGCGCCGCGGTAGACGTAGCCCGTGTAGCTCAGCCCGTGGCCGAACGGCCAGCGCACCGGCATTTTGCGGGCGTCGTACCAGCGGTAGCCCACGTAGACGCCCTCGCGGTAGTCGGCGGTCACGCCGTCACCCGGGAAATCCAGATAGCAGGGCGTGTCCTCCAGCCGCAGGGGCCAGGTCTCGGGCAGACGCCCGCAGGGGTCGGCGTCGCCCCACAGCAGGGCGTCCGTGGCCTCGCCCAGACCCTCGCCCGCCAGATACATGCACAAAACCGACGATACATCGTCTGCCCAGGGGCACTCCACCGGGCCGGAGGTGTGCAGCACCACGACGGTGTTCTTCTGCACGGCGGCCACGCGGGCAATCAGGTTGTTCTGGCATTCGGGCAGGCGCATGTGCCGCCGGTCCGCGGCGGCCAGCTCGGCACATTCGGGCAGACCGGCAAAGATGACCGCGGCGTCCGCAGCTTCGGCGGCGGTCACGGCACGCAGGAACTCCGCCTCGTCGCGCTGGTCGCGGTCCGCGGGGAAGCCCTCGATATAATGGATCTTGCGGCCATGCAGGACCGCAGCGTCGATGGCACTTGTGACCTGCGGCGCACGGGGATGACCGGCGGAATAGCGCGGGTGGTCGGCGAAGGCACCAATGTAGGCTACCTTCTGCCCCTTGTGCAGCGGCAGTGCGCCCAGATTGCGCAGGAGCACACCGCTCTGCTTGGCCAGCTCGACAGCCAGACTGCGGTCTGCGGTGCGGTCCGCGGGGGACGGCTGGGTCGATGCGGCCAAAAGCGTGCGTATAATGTTCGATGCAGCGCGGTTTAAAACGGACTCGTCCAGTGCGCCGGACTGCACGGCATCCACAAGCCGCCCCGCGTCCGCAGGGGCAAAATCCACGCCCGCGGCCAGCGTCCGGGCCGGGTCCTGCACCGCGCCCGACTCTGCCAGCACCGCACCGGCAAAGCCCCACGCGCCGCGCAGCGTGTCGGTCAGCAGAGCCGTGTCCTCGCAGATGCGGGTGCCGTTCAGCTGCCCCGCGCTGCACACAACGGCCCGGGGCTGCCCGTCCCGCACGGCAGTCTCAAACGCGGGCAGGTAAAGCTCCTGCAGCGTGCGCTCATCAACACGGCGGTTCAGCGTCCGGCGGTCTGTCTCCTGGTTGACCACGGCCAGCCGCCCCGCGCAGCCACCCACACCCGCGCTCTGCACGCCTTGCAGGAACGCCGCGGCCAGCGCCCCCGTCAGGCAGGGGTCCTCGGCCCAGGTGTCGGCGCTGCGTCCGCTCAACGGGCCGCGCTTCAGGTTCACGTCCGGCACGTCAAGCAGCTGTGCGCTGCCGCTGCGCGCCTCCCGCCCGAGCGCCGCGCCCATGCGGCGGGCCGCCTCCGGGTCAAACGACGCTGCCGCCGCGCACGCCGACGGAAAGCAGACGCCCCCGGCAGATTCCTGACTGTGCAGGCCGTTGACCCGCAGCGCCGGAAGGCCCAGCCGCGGGACCGCCGCGCCGGTGCAAAGACCGGCCTTTTCTTCCAGCGTCAGCGCGTCCACAAGCTCTTGAACGGTAGCGTACATGGGAAAATTCTCCTTTGACAAAGCAGTTTTCAACATTATACCACGACGCGGGTGGAAAATAAAATAAAAAAGTGTAAAATTATAGCTGTGAGGACACAACCTTGTAACAACACGGGGTTACAATACCCCCAAACAGGGAGGAAACGCGGATGAACAACATACTGATCGTGGAGGATGAGCACCTGATCGCGCGGCTGATCGAGATGACGCTGACCCGCGCCGGGTACCGCTGCACGCTGGCCGAGGATGGCCGGACGGCGGCGGATCTCATCGAAACCACCAATTTTGATATGGCGCTTTTGGATATTATGCTGCCCGGCCTGGACGGTTATGCACTGTTGGAATGTCTGCGGCCCCAGGGCGTGCCGGTCATCTTTATCACGGCCAAAAGCGCGGTGAAGGACCGCGTGCAGGGGCTGCGCCTGGGCGCGGACGATTACATAACCAAGCCGTTCGCGGCGGAGGAGCTTGTTGCCCGGATGGAGACGGTTTTGCGCCGCACCGGGCGCGGCGGGCGGGAGCTGTGCGCCTACGACGTGGTGCTGGATACGGTCAACCACACCGCCCGCCAGAACGGTGAGCCTGTGGAGCTGCGCCGCCTGGAGTACGATCTGTTGGAGCTTTTGATGCGCAACCGCGGCGCGGCGCTCTACCGCGATGTGATGTATGAGCGTGTCTGGGGCGGCATCCCCGACACCGAAAGTCTGCGCACCGTTGACACCCACATTGCCCGTCTGCGCAAAAAGCTCGGCTGGATGGACAAGATCGAGACGGTGTACAAGATCGGGTATCGGTTGAAGAAGGAAGATTGAACCGGGAACAGCAGTCCGTAGGGGCCGGGCATGCCCGGCCCGCAGCCTTGCCATTGCCGCCCCTTTATCCTTTGCATCGTAGGGAGGGGTCTTGACCGCTTGACGGCGCACAACGAGCGCCGTCAGCCAGCAAAGCTGGCCCGCTCATGCGGTTGTTTGCCCTGCAGGGGCAAACATTGTTCGCTCCCCGATTTCGCTCCGCTCAACCGTGGGCCCACGCTCACAACCCCGCACCTCCACAGGGCGTCGAGGACGCCGCCCCCTACAACACAATCCGCAGGGCTTCTCATTACCGCAAACGTCCGCGGCGGCCTGGGGGCAGGCCGCCCTACATCCCACTTTACCACATTCCGTGGGGCGGGCCTTCGCCCGCAACTCATTCACGCCACCCTGTAGGGGCCGGGCATGCCCGGCCCGCAGGCTTGCCATTGCATCCCCTTTATCTTTTGTATCGTAGGGAGGGGTCTTGACCCCTCCGGGGGCGTCGGGGACGCCGCCCCCTACATCCTTGGCCGCGAACTTTCCGCCAACCGTAGGGGGATTCATCTCTCCCGTTTCCTCGCCCGCATTTCCTTAACTTTCTTCTTTACATTCCCCGCAAAATACGCTACAATATAAATGTATATTTATAAAAACAAAGAGAAGGAGAGATCGCTTTGTTTACTATCATCAAACGGCGGGAGCTGAACCCCACCGTAACCGAACTTTGCATCCATGCGCCGCTCATTGCCAAGAAGGCAAAGGCCGGCCAGTTTATCATTGTCCGCGCAAAGGAGGACTCCGAGCGCATCCCCCTGACCATCGCCGGGTTTGACCGCGAGGCCGGCACCGTTTCTATCATTTTCCAGGTTGTCGGCGCAGGTACCATGCAGCTCAACTCCCTCAAAGAGGGTGAGGCCGTGCATGACTTTGTGGGACCCTTGGGCAAGGCCACTGAAATCGAAGGGCTGAAAAACGTCTGCGTCGTCGGCGGCGGCGTGGGCTGCGCCATTGCGCTGCCCATTGCCCAGGCACTGCACGAGCAGGGCACCAAGGTCACCGGCATTGTCGGTTTCCGCAACAAGGATCTGGTCATTCTGGAGGACGAGTTCCGCGCCTGCTGCGATGAGTTTATCATTATGACCGACGACGGCTCCTACGGCGAGAAGGGCGTTGTCACCGCGCCGCTGGAGCAGCGCATTGTGGACGGTGCGAACTTTGATGAGGTCATTACCATCGGACCGCTGATCATGATGAAATTTGTCGTCAAGACGACCAAGCCCCACAATGTCAAGACCGTTGTGTCGATGAACCCCATCATGGTGGACGGCACCGGTATGTGCGGCGGCTGCCGCCTGACCGTGGGCGGGCAGACCAAGTTTGCCTGCGTGGACGGCCCCGATTTTGACGGCTTTGAGGTCGATTTTGACGAGGCTATGCACCGCGGCACGATGTACAAGCCCTTTGAGGCACACGCCCGCGAGGCCGAGTGCAATTTGCTGAAGCAGGAGGTGCAGTAATTATGCCGAACATGGACCCGAAAAAGTGCCCCATGCCCAGCCAGGAGCCGAACGTCCGCAACAAAAACTTTAAAGAGGTCGCCCTTGGCTACACCGAGGAGATGGCCGTGAACGAGGCCAAGCGCTGCCTGCAGTGCAAGAACCACCCCTGCCGCAGCGGCTGCCCCGTTGAAATTGATATTCCCGGCTTCATCAAGCACGTCGCCGAGGGCGACTTTGAGGCCGCCTACAACGTGATTGCCCAGTCCAGCGCGCTGCCCGCCGTCTGCGGCCGTGTCTGCCCGCAGGAGCACCAGTGCGAGGGCAAGTGTGTCCGCGGCATCAAGGGCGAGGCCGTCGGCATTGGCCGTCTCGAGCGCTTTGTCGCCGACTGGTACCGCAACAACGTACATACCAAACCCACCGCCCCCGCGCCCAACGGCCACAAGGTCGCTGTCATCGGCGCCGGCCCGTCCGGCCTGACCGTCGCGGGCGACCTTGCCAAGCTGGGCTACAAGGTCACCGTCTACGAGGCCCTGCACGTTGCGGGCGGCGTGTTGATGTACGGCATTCCTGAGTTCCGTCTGCCCAAGGACATCGTCCAGCACGAGGTCGAGGGCCTGAAGGAGCTGGGTGTTGACATCGAGACGAACATGGTCATCGGTAAAGTTCTGACCATCGATGAGCTGATGAAGGACTACGGCTTTGAGGCTGTCTATGTCGCGTCCGGTGCCGGCCTGCCCCGCTTTATGGGCATCCCCGGCGAGAGCCTGAACGGCGTCTACTCCGCCAACGAGTACCTGACCCGCGTCAACCTGATGAAGGCGTACAAGGAGGATTCCCGCACGCCCATCATGAAGAGCAAGTCTGTCGCCGTTGTCGGCGGCGGCAACGTCGCCATGGACGCTGCCCGCTGCGCCAAGCGTCTGGGTGCCGAGAATGTCTACATCGTCTACCGCCGCGGCATGGCCGAGCTGCCTGCCCGTAAGGAGGAGGTCGAGCACGCCGAGGAGGAGGGCATCGTCTTTAAGACGTTGACGAACCCGACGGAAGTGCTGGGTGACGAGAACGGCTGGGTCAAGGGTATGACCTGCGTGGAGATGGAGCTGGGCGAGCCGGATGCGTCCGGACGCCGCCGCCCCATCGTCAAGGAGGGCAGCGAGTTCGTTCTGGACGTTGATACGATGATCATGGCGCTGGGCACCAGCCCCAACCCGCTGATCCGCTCGACCACGCCGGGTCTGGACGCCGACAAGCACGGCTGCCTGATCACCAACGGCCCCGACGGCCTGACGAGCCGCCCGATGGTCTACGCCGGCGGCGACGCCGTTACTGGTGCTGCCACGGTCATTCTGGCCATGGGTGCCGGCAAGGAAGCTGCCCGCGCGATTGACGCCGCGATTAAGGCAAAGGAACAGTAAAAATTAAATTTCAGCCCCCGTACCGCGAGGTGCGGGGGTGTTTTTGTTAAAAAGGCTTCCCCTGAGGGGGAAGCTGTCGCCGCAGGCGACTGATGAGGGGCAACCTTGCCATACTATCCCGTATACGGGCGGCATCCACACGCCTTCCCCTCATCCGTCTGCGGGCGGGGCCGCAGACACCTTCCCCCAAGGGGGGAAGGCATTCTCACAACAAAGGCTGACACCATGTATCATCCATTCTTCCAATTTGTTCTTCCCCGGCTGGGGCAGGCAGCGCTGGATATTTTGCTGTATCTCAACTTTTTACAGCTGCCGCCGCTGCAGCTTGCGGCACAGTGGCCGGTTTTGTACTACGGCCTGCCGCTGGTGCTGATGGCGCTGCTGGCCTATATCAGCCGGGACCCGCTGGGCCTTGGCATCGTCTTTGTCGGGCATCTGGTGACCTTTTACTGCATCGGTACCGGCATTGGGCTGGTGCTGCGCCGCATCGGCGGCACGCCGCTGGCCGCTTGGCATATTTTTTGGCTGGGCGGCATAACGCCGTGGCTGCTGACTGCCGGCATCATGTGGTGGGGCCGCCGCCGGGCGCTGCGCCTCTGTACGACCCGCTACCGCCTTACGACCCGCAAAAAGCTGCCGGGCGGCCAGCTGCGCATCGTGCAGATCAGCGACATTCACCCCCGAAGCTGCGCCGCGATGGATCACACCCGCATCCCTGAGCTGCGCGAGAAGATTGAGGCCTGCCACCCCGACCTGCTGGTGCTGACCGGCGATATTTTTGACGAATTTACCGAGCCGGAGGAGCTGGAAGCCTTCTGTGCCCTGTTCGGTGCGCTGCGCGCGCCGCTGGGCAAATACTATGTGCTGGGCAACCATGACCTGTTCCACCACTGGCGGGAGCCAAGCTTTGGCCGCGCCGAGCTGGAGCGCAGCTTTGCTGCCGCCGGGGTGCGCATTCTCGAGGACACCTCCGTCATGCTGCCCTGCGGGGTGCGCATCGTGGGCCGCAAGGACTACCTGTACACGAACGGCAGCCGTTTTACGGCTGCGCAGCTGATGCCCGGCGGCCCGGATGACCACTACACGGTCTGGCTTGACCATGAGCCGCGGGACTTCAAGGCCGCCGCAGCGGCGGGGGCCGATCTGATCCTGAGCGGCCACACCCACGGCGGGCAGGTATGGCCTGCGGGCGCCGTGGGCATGGTTGCCAAAAACGAGCGCAACTACGGCAAAAAGGTCATTAACGACCATTGCACCGCCATTGTCAGCGGCGGCACCGGCACCTGGGGCTACAAATTCCGCACTCAGGGCCGCACAGAGATTGTCTGTGCTGAGATCACTACCGAAAAGGAAATGTAAAAGCTATGCAGGAACGCGAACGCCTTGGCAGCCGCCTTGGCTTTATCATGCTGTCCGCCGGGTGCGCCATCGGCTGCGGCAATGTCTGGAAATTCCCATGGATGTGCGGCCAGAACGGCGGCGGCAGCTTTATGCTGCTCTACATCCTCTGCCTTTTGGTGCTGGGCCTGCCCGTTATGGTCATGGAGTTTGCCGTGGGCCGCGCAGCGCAGGCCAGCCCCATCTATATGTACCAGCGCCTTGAAAAGCCCGGCCAGCGGTGGGGGCTTTTCGGCGTAATCAGCCTGATCGGCAACATTGCGCTGATGGCCTTTTACACCGTTGTCACAGGCTGGATTTTGTACTATTTTGTCAAATTCCTGACCGGGAGCAACGCCGATTTCGGCTTTGCGCAGATGATCGCCGACCCGAAAGTCAATGTGACCTATCTGTTTGTGGTAGTCGTGGCGGCGTTCGTACTGCTCAGCTTCAACCTGCAGGGCGGATTGGAGCGCGTGACCAAGTACATGATGACAGCCCTGCTGGTGCTGATGCTGGTGCTGGCGCTGCACAGCCTGACCTTTTCCGGCGCGGCGGAGGGGCTGCGGTTCTATCTGGTGCCGGACTTCTCCAAGATCAACGGCACGGTCATCGTGGCAGCCATGAATCAGGCGTTCTTCTCTTTGTCGGTCGGCATGGGCGGCATGGCGATCTTCGGCAGCTATATCGGCAAGGACCGCGCGTTGATGGGCGAATCGGCCCATGTCATCCTGCTGGACACCTTTGTCGCGGTGCTGGCCGGCATCATCATCTTCCCGGCCTGCTTCACCTACGGGCTGGAGGTCACTGCCGGGCCGAGCCTGCTGTTTGACACGATGGCCGGCGTATTCAACCACATGGCGGGCGGCCGCTGGTGGGGCACCCTTTTCTTCCTGTTCATGGTGTTTGCCGCGCTCTCCACCGTGCTGGGCGTCTGCGAGAACATCCTTGCCATGATCCGGGAGCTGACCGGCTGGAGCCGCCCCAAGGGCTGCCTTGTCTGCGGTGTCGGCATCTTTCTGCTGGCGCTGACCACGGCGCTGGGCTACAGCGTGCTGCACTTCCAGCCGTTTGCGCCGGGCAGCGCGTGGCTGGACTTCTGGGATTTCATCGTCAGCAACAATGTGCTGCCGCTTGGCTCTCTGGTGCTGGCGCTCTTCTGCTGCAGCCGCTTTGGCTGGGGCTGGGACCGCTTTGTGGCCGAGGCCAACACCGGCAAGGGCCTCAAGCTCCGGCCGTGGATGAAGCCTGTCTTTCAATTTTTTGTCCCCTGCGCCATCGCCTTTATCTATGTGTACGGCATGGCGACCTTTACCTGGCGGTAACGCCGCCCAAAAAGCCCCGCCGCCCGATTTCCCGGGTGACGGGGCTTTGCGCTTTATTTTGCCAAGCGGCGGTATTCCATCGGCATCAGGCGGAACTGGTCGTAAAACGCCTTGGCAAATTTACCCTGACTCTCATAGCCGACACCGGCCGCTATGTCCTGCACCCGCAGCGTTGTCGTGCGCAGCAGCTCGGCGGCCTTTTCCAGCCTGCGGCGGCGGAAATAGGCAAGATACCCCTCGCCCAGCACATTCTGGCAGTACAGCTTAAAGCCGCTCTCGCTCAGGCCGAAGCCATCGGCCAGCGCCTTGGCCGTATGCCGTACCGAGAGATCGCGCAGTACAAGCGTTTCGGTTTCGCGCACCAGCTCGACCTGCCGCGCGGGGCAGCGGGCGGCCTCGGCGTCATCGGGCAGGCGCAGCAGCTCATACAGCAGCCGCACCGCCGTGTAGCGCAGCTCGCCCGGGGTGGCGTACTCGGCATCGCTCCACTGCTCGTCCAGAATGTCGGTGATGGCCTCGCTGACCGGGCAGCAGTGGACGCCGTCCCGGCAGAAGTAGTCCGCAATACCGCCGATCTCAAGGCCCATCACGGTCAAAAAGCTGTCCGCCTGCACGGCGTCCGGGTCGATGAAAAGCTGCAGCCCCTCATACTGGCCGCCCGGCAGGTAGAACGGCTCGTCCGGCGCAGCAAAGCTGACGGCGGCGTGTGCCTCTGTCACGATGGCGTATTCCTCCGGCCCGTCGGGGATGGCCCGCCGCCCGGCGCGGCAGAAGTCAAAGACCAGCAGCCGCGCAGCCTGCACAGGCAGCGGCGCAAGGTGGCTGTCCAGCCGGGTAAAGCTGAGCCAGATCCCCCCGGCCAGCGTATGCAGCCCCTGCGGGGCTGCCTTTTGTTGTCTTTCCATGGTTATATTATAACAAATAATTTAAAATTCCGCAAATTGTGCTTTTATGGTTATATTATAACATATAATTCAAAAAATCACAAATTGTGCTTTTAAAGTCGTGGTGTTAAAAAGAACAATCCGGCTTATATCCAAAGAATTATGCGTTTAACGCACTGCTAAAATGGCAAAATGTGCGAAATCGGAAAATTGGCATTTTCTGACATTTCATGCCGCAAGCGCCGTTTTTTTAGTCCGTGACCGGCACATCAAGGCCGAACTCTGCCGGGCGGAAGCGCGGGCAGACATTCTCCGATATGCAGATGACCGAGGCCGCCAGCCGGCTGCCGATCTCACAGGCCTGCGGCAGCGTCTTGCCGTAAGTCAGGCCGATGACCGTGCCGGCAAAAAAGGCATCGCCCGCGCCGGTCGTGTCGATGACATTGACCTTTTTGGCCGGGACCGTGCCGCACTCGCCGCCGCTGCGGGCGTAGACGGCGCCCTTGTCCCCCATCGTGACCACCATGCAGGGGATGTTGGCGCTGTGTACATTGCCGGCCAGCGTGCGGCACATCTCGTCCGCGTCCAGCTCCTCATAATTATCTGAGAACATCAGCCCGGCCTCCTGCTGGTTGCAGACAAAGCAGTCGATCTGCTGCAAAAAGTCGCGGCGCTCCATCGCAATGCTCATGTTGGACACCGCCGCATAGACCTTTTTGCGGTACTTTTTGGCAAACTGCAGCACCTGCTTGACGGTCTCCTTCTCAAGGTCCAGCTCGATGGCGATGCCGTCACAGTCCGCAAAGATCTCATCGCCCTGCTCCTGCAGCAGCCGGGTCAGCGGTGTGGTGTCGGGCCGCTTGGAGATAGCGGCGCAGACATCGCCGTCATTGTCAAACACGGCCAGCCATGTGCCCATGCCGTCCGGTACGCGCCGGATGTACCGGGTGTTGACCTTGTGTCTGGCCAGCTTGTCGATGACATCCTGACCGGAGCCGGTTTCATCCACAAGGCTGACAAAGGTGGGGCGCAGCTCCACATTGGCAATATCCTCGGCCACATTGCGGCAGACGCCGCCGTGTACCTGCTCGACCCGGCCGGCATTACGCCCGCCCGGTATGTAGGTGGACAGCGGATACCCCTTAATATCCACAAAAACAGCACCGATCACAACAATACCCATGGTAAAGGTCCTCACTTATATAATTTTCAGACTGTCAAAAAAGCTCTTGTAGGGGCGAGCATTGCTCGCCCGTGCCCGTTTGTCTGTGAAAAGCCTTCCCAGAAACCGCGCTGCTGCGTCAGGTTGGCGGGCGACCAATGGTCGCCCCTACACATTCAACAGGCCAAGCATGTGATTTTTTGACACGCCGATATGATTTTACCTGTATTTTACCATAAGTCCGACAAATACGCAAACACAGGCCGCCCCACATTTTGTATCCCAAAAGCCCCCTTGACATCTGTGTGCGCATACGGTTTAATAGGAGCAAACGGAGGTGCTTACACATGAAAAATCAAACGCAGAAACGCGCGTTTTATGTATTGACCGGCTGTATTGCCGCGCTGGCGCTCTGCATTGCGGCGGCGCTGGCGCCGCTGTGCCGCACCCCTGCCGCGCAGGATGTCAGCATCCCCGGCACGCGGGGCACCATTTACGCCACGGTGCAGCTGCCGGGCAAGCTGGCCCGCAGCGGGGATATGCCGCTGGCCGTGCTTTGCCACGGCTTTACGGGCAGCCGCGCGGGTGACGGCCACTTTGCCCCGCTGGCGCAGGATCTGGCCGCGCAGGGCATCGCCACGGTGCGGCTGGATTTTCCCGGCTGCGGCGACAGCACCGAGCCGTTCACCGCCTATACGCTTTCCCACATGGCCGATGATGTTGAAAGTGCGATCCTGTACATGCAAAGCACCTACGGCACCGGCCCGACCGCGCTGGTCGGCCACAGCATGGGCGGGCGGCTGGCCAGCCTCTACCCGCAGCAAAAGGGCGGCATCGCCGCGCTCGTGCTTTGGAGCCCCGCCAACGGTGCCGGGCTGAACGGCCTTGAATTTTTAAACATCGATGATTTCTCCGCAGTGGAGGCCATGGCCGCCGAGGCCGAGGCCAACGGCAGCGTTTCCGCTTGGGGGGTCGAGCTGAGCGCGACCTATATGGACGAGATGCGCACCTCTGACCCGAACGCCGCCCTGCGGGAGAGCGCCCTGCCCACCCTGCTGACCTACAGCGGCAGCGAGGGCATTTTAAGCAGCACCACCCAGGCCGAAACGATCGCCGCCGTGCAGAGCCTGCCGGACGGTCAGGTCGTGCTGGACCCCTTTGCGGCCGGCAACCACAACTATCTCAGCGATGACCCCGCCACGGCCGCCGCCCTTGACAAGGCCCTGCGGCAGACCACCGTCCGGTTTTTAACACAGTACCTCGGATAAGGCAGCGTTTGCCAAATCGTTTGTTAAATCGTACAACCTTGACCTTGACGCGGTTTTACTGCAGTGCTACAATTATGGCAATACCGCATAATTCTAAGTGCCGATACGGCGAGCGAGGTGCGGCAGCTGCTAAGCCAAAAGCGCAGATAATACTTTGTGTATTATCGAGCATTTTGGCAACGCAGATGCCGTGCCGCAGCCGCCGGAGCGGTGCTTAAGCCGTCAGGCGGGAATTGTGCGGTGTTGCCTTTTATAGTATGTCTTATAACACAGTAGCTTTGAGAACGAGGGGCCGCCCTATGAAACAACCGCGCAAGCATCTTCTCTGTCTGCTTCTGGCTCTCTTGCTTACCGGCGTGCTGCTGGCAGGCTGTGCCGCAGACACCGCCGACGCAAATGCTGACCTGCCGGTCATCACCGTTGGCTGCGATAACTACCCGCCCTTTACTTATGTAGACTCCGACGGAAAGCCTGTCGGCATTGATGTGGAGCTGGCCGACGAGGCGTTCCGCCGCATGGGCTATCGCCCCGAATTTGTCACGATCAACTGGGCTAAAAAAAAACGAGCTGCTTGAAAACGGCGTCATCGACTGCATCTGGAGCAGCTTTTCGATGAGCGGCCGCGCGGACGAATACACTTGGGCCGGGCCGTATATGTACAGCCATCAGGTCGTAGCCGTCATGCCGGACAGCGACATTCAGACGCTTGCCGATCTGGCGGGCAAGACGGTGGTCGTGCAGGCCACCACCAAGCCCGAGAGCCTGTTTCTCGATGGCAATGACCCCCGCATCCCCGAGATACGCGCGCTCCACTCGCTGCAGAAGCGGGAGCTGATCTACAGCTACCTTGCCAAGGGCTATGCCGATGCCGTGGCCGCGCACGAGATCTCGATCCTGCAGTTTATGAAGGACTACGGCTTCGAGTTCCGCATCCTTGAGGAGCCGCTTGAGGCCGTGGAGCTGGGCGTTGCCTTCTCCCGCAGCGATGACCGCGGCATTGCGCAGGCACTCTCCGCCACGCTGGAGGAGATGCACACCGATGGCACCACCCGCAGCATTCTGGCAGGCTACCTTGCAGATCCCGACAAATATCTGGAGGCAGACGGCTATGCAGACTAAACCCCGCCGCGCCGTCCTCGGCTTTCGCCTGCTGACCGTTGTGATCGGTCTGCTGCTTCTGCTGATCATCGGCCTGTATTCGATCCGGACCGACAACTTTGAGGGTGAGCAGAATTTTGCCAGCCGTGTGGACTATATAAAGGATCAGTGCGATGACTACACCAGCCTGTCGCTGGCCACCGAGTCCAAAAGCATGCTGCGCATTGCCGAGGCCTGCGAGCAGTGTGCGCGCGATATTCAAACCGGCACCGATGCGGTTGAGGCGGAGGTGCTGTCCCGCTGTGCGGAAAACCACTACCTGACCGGTGTAGCCGTGCTGGACCGGGACGGCAATGTGGTGCAGTACTTCAGCAAGGAGGGGGCGCTGCCGCAGCAGCTGCTGCAGGAGCTGACCACCGCGCCGCTGCTGGATGTGGCCAACCACCCGAAAAAGACCTACTCCGTCCGGCTGGTCTGTGACGATGACTCCTACCTTGACCTTGCCGCATCGGCCCGGACCGATGCGGACGGCATCGTAGCGGCGTTCTACCACACCCCGACCGATTATGTACACAGCTATAACCTCAACTGCCAGCATCTTTTGGCGGGCTTCACGATCCCCGGCGACGGTACCCTTGTTGTGGCCCGCGGCGATTCGATCATCGCCTCCAATGACGAAAGCCTGCTCGGGCTTGCCCCTGATGCTGTGCTGCCGCTGCAGCTTTTGCGTGAGCACGGCCGCTTTGACCAGATGGTCTATGTGCGGGATGCTAACATACGCTCCCGGGGGTATTTCGGCTATGCCACGCAGGGGCGCGACTTCTATGTCTACGCCTACCTGCCCGAGGGCACGATCTACACCAAGACCATCAAAAACCTGATGTTTACCTCGGTGGCTTATCTGCTCATCGTGCTGATGATCGAGCTGGTGCGCCGCCGCACGCTGCAGAACTATCAGCAGGAAAAAGCCCGGCAGGAGCACGCCTATCAGGCCTCGCTCGAGCAGGCCGCCCACCGGGCCGAGGCTGCCAACATCGCCAAGACCGAGTTTCTGCAGCGGATGAGCCATGACATCCGCACCCCCATCAACGGCATACGCGGCATGATCGAGATCGGCAACCACTACAGCACCGACATGGCCAAGCAGGCCGAATGCCGTGAAAAGATCTGGGAGGCCTCCGGCCTGCTGCTTGAGCTGGTCAACGAGGTGCTGGACATGGGCAAGCTGGAGTCCGGCGAGATCGTGCTGGAGCACCGCCCCTTCAATATGGTCACGCTGCTGACCGGCCTGTGCGATGTGCTGGAAAAGCAGGCCGCCGAGCGTGGCATCACCATCCGCTGCGAGGACATCGCACTGCCCCACCCCGACCTTATCGGCAGCCCGCTGCATGTAAAGCGGCTTGTGATGAACATCATCTCCAACGCCATCAAGTACAATAAGGACAACGGCAGCATCACCCTGACCCTGCATGAGCTGCGCAGCGAGGGCGACAAAGCATGGATCCGTTTTACCTGCGCCGATACCGGCATCGGCATGAGCGAGGAATTCCAGAAGCATCTGTTTGAGCCGTTCGCGCAGGAGCTGCTGGACGCCCGCTCCACCTACGGCGGCACAGGGCTGGGCATGCCGATTGCCAAGGCCCTTATTGATGCAATGGGCGGCACCATCGAGTTCACCAGCCGTCAGGGCGAGGGCACGACCTACTATATCACGCTGCCCTTTGCGGTCGACCACGCAGCGGCACCGCAGCCGCTGCCCGGCGCACCGGCCGACCTTTCGGCGCTGCAGGGCAAGCATATCCTGCTGGCCGAGGACAACGACCTGAACCTTGAGATCGCCGAGTTCCTGCTGCAAAACGCCGGTCTGCGCACGACCGCCGCCCGCAACGGGCAGGAGGCGGTGACGATTTTTGCCGCGTCCGCCCCCGGCACCTTCGATGCCATTTTGATGGATGTCATGATGCCGCAGCTGGACGGCTACGAGGCGACCCGCGCCATCCGCGCCCTTGACCGCCCCGATGCCGCAGCGATCCCCATTTTTGCGATGACGGCCAATGCCTTTACCGAGGACCGCCGCCGCGCCCATGAGTCCGGCATGAATGAGCATCTGACCAAGCCGCTTGAGCCGGACACACTCCTGCGCACCCTTGCAAAATACCTGCAGCGGTGACCCGCCTGCAACACCAAGGCCCTCCCCACCCGGGGAGGGCCTTTTTCATCGGTTCTGCTTGCGGAAGGCGCTTGGCGACATGCCCAATGACTTTAAAAATACGCGGTTGAAGCTGCGGATCGTGCCGAAGCCGCACTGCTCCGCCACCTGGGTGACCGGGATGCTGCTGCCCTGCAGCAGCATGGCCGCATGGCTGACCCGGTACTGGTTTACAAAATCCTGAAAGCCCGTGTGCAGCCGCTGGTTGAAATACGCCGACAGATAGGTATAATTATAACCAAGGTCGCGCGCCATCTGCTCCAGTGTCAGGCTGCCGGTATAGTTCTGCTGCACATAGTTGATGATGCGGGCCGACAGATGGGCGTCCGCGTCCTGCTGGGGGCGCGGGCGCAGGGGGCACTGCTCCAGTGCAGCACCGCAGATCATGTACAGCCCCGCAAGCTTTTTGCACCGGTTGTTGCCCGGCCAGAGTAGCTCCATCAGGGGCGCAGCCTCAATGCGGAACACCGGGTCCGCAAAGGCCCGCTGCCCCAGCTGGGCCGAAAATTCCGGCACCCAATCGTCAGAAAATATCCACAGCACACTTTGGGAGGCCCCGTTTGTGTGGTAGCTGTGGATCTGGTCCGGCAGCACCAGCAGTGCCTCACCGGGGTGGACCGCAAAGGTATCCGTTTCCAGTGTACAGGTCAGAGTCCCGGCCTGCACGGTCAAAAATTCATAGCTGTGGTGCAGATGCGCGGGGAAGCTGAAATTGTGGTCACGCTGGCAGTAGAGATACCCCCGCCGGTCTGAGCGCTCGGCCTCGTAGATCAGCATTGTACGCACTCCTTTTCGACGCAAAATCCAAACTTATGTCTATTATTTTATACACTCTTTCTTGCCAGTGCAAGGGGGTAACAGGTAAAATAGTCTTACGGCAACACCGCACAATTCCCGCCTTACGGCTTAAGCACCGCTCCGGCGGCTGCGGCACGGCATCTGCGTTGCCAAAATGCTCGATAATACACAAAGTATTATCTGCGCTTTTGGCTTAGCAGATGCCGCACCTCGCTCGCCGTATCGGCACTTAGAATTATGCGGTATTGCCTTAAAAAAGGAATTCCGTTTCCAAGAAGGAGAAACCGCTATGTATTACATCGGCATTGATCTGGGCACCTCCGCCGTCAAGCTGCTGCTGATGGACGAGACCGGCCGGATCGACAACATCGTCAGCCGTGAGTACGGTATCGCATTCCCCCACCCCGGCTGGAGCGAGCAGGAGCCTGCCGATTGGTGGGACGCCGTCTGTGACGGTATCCCCGCGCTTCTGCAGGGCTTCGATGCCTCTCTGGTCAGGGGCATCGGCGCAGGCGGCCAGATGCACGGCCTTGTCGTGCTGGATAAGGCCGACAAGGTCATCCGCCCCTGCATCCTGTGGAATGACGGCCGCACCCAGAAGCAGGTCGATTACCTGAACAACGAGATCGGCAAGGACAAGCTGAGCCGTTACACCGCCAACATCGCGTTTGCCGGCTTCACCGCGCCCAAGCTGCTCTGGCTGCGCGACAACGAGCCGGAGAACTTCGCCCGCATCGAGAAGATCATGCTGCCGAAGGACTATATCAACTACAAGCTGACCGGTGTCCACTGCACCGACTACTCCGATGCCTCCGGCATGCTGCTGCTCGATGTTGAGCATAAATGCTGGAGCCGCGAGATGCTAAACCTCTGCGGCGTGCGCGAGGCGCAGCTGCCCAAGCTGTTTGAAAGCTGGCAGCCTGTCGGCACCCTGACCGCCGAGGCCGCCGCCGGGCTCGGTCTGCCGGCCGATGTCATCGTCTGCGCCGGCGCGGGCGACAACGCCGCTGCAGCAGTCGGCTGCGGCGCGGTGGGCGGCGGCAGGTGCAATATCTCGCTGGGCACCTCCGGTACCGTCTTTATCACAAGCGACACCTTCGGCGTTGACAGCCGCAATGCCCTGCACAGCTTTGCCCACGCGGACGGCGGCTACCACCTGATGGGCTGCATCCTCTCTGCCGCAAGCTGCAACAAGTGGTGGAATGAGGAGATCCTGCACACGCAGGACTTTGCCGCCGAGCAGGCCCCCATCACCCCCGACAAGCTGGGCGCGAATGATGTCTACTTCCTGCCCTACCTGATGGGCGAGCGCAGCCCCCACAACGACCCCGCCGCCCGCGGCGCCTTCCTCGGCCTGCGGATGGACACCCCGCGCGCCGCCCTGACACAGGCCGTGCTGGAGGGCGTGGCCTTTGCGATCCGCGACTGTGTGGAGATCGCCCGCGCGCAGGGCGTTGAGATCGCCGCCAGCACCCTCTGCGGCGGCGGTGCCAAAAGTCCGCGCTGGCGCGAAATTCTGGCCAATGTGCTGGGTATCCCCCTGACGCTGCCCCAGACCGAGCAGGGCCCCGGCTACGGCGGCGCCATGCTGGCGGCCGTTGCCTGCGGGGCATATCCCAGCGTGCAGGCCTGTGCCGATGCACTGGTACACGCCAAAAGCACGACCGAGCCTGACCCCGCAATCGTAGAAAAATACAACGCGCGCTATGCCCTGTGGCATACGCTTTATCCCGCACTGAAGGCGTCCTACGCCGCAATGGAGGCACTGCAATGAAGATCTATTCGGTAAATGACCCTGAATTCAAGCCCTACGGCCGTGTTGTGACCGGTCTGGAGGCCGCCAAGGCCGAGATACTGACCGCGCTGGCAACCACCCCGCTGCCCGCCGCCACGGATTATGTTGCAGAGGACAAGCGCCTGCAGGAGCTGCCCGCCGCCGTGGAGGTGTCGGAGCATCTGTTCGGCGGCATGCCCTGCCAACTGGGCTGGTGCAACGGCCACAACACCTACTTAAACTGTCTGGAATATCACCGCGACAGCGAGTTCAACCTCGGCACCGAGGATTTCGGCCTGCTGCTGGCCCGGATGGAGGACATTGAGGACGGCAAGCTTGACACCGCCAAGGTCAAAGCCTTCCGCGCCCCGGCCGGCACGCTGGTCGAGGTCTACGCCACGACCCTGCACTACGCGCCCTGCCATGTCGATGCCGACAAGGGCTTCCGCGTGCTGGTCGCGCTGCCCAAGGGCACAAACACCGCCAAGCCGGACATCCAGAACAACGGCGGCGATGACCCGCTGCTGTGGGCCTGCAACAAATGGCTGCTCGCCCACGCCGAAAGCGCCGAGGCCAAAGCCGGTGCCTATGTCGGGCTGGTCGGGGAGAATATCCATATCTGATTCTTGCCGCGCCGCAGGGGCCACAGATGTCCGGCCCGGCACATACAAACCGCACCCCATTCACGGGCAGCAAACGCAATGTTGCGGGGCGGGCATGCTCGCCCCCTACAGCGCATCACATAAAAGGGAGGAAACCACCATGAAATCCACCAACATTCCTGAGGTCAAGCTCGGCATTATCGCCGTCAGCCGTGACTGCTTTCCTATCGCACTGAGCGAAAAGCGCCGCGCTGCCATTGCGGCCGCCTGCCAGACCAGGGGCGTTGCCCTCTACGAGTGCAAGACCACCGTGGAAAACGAGCATGACATGCAGAAGGCCGTTGCCGAGGTGACCGAGGCCGGCTGCAACGCGCTGACCGTCTTTTTGGGCAACTTCGGCCCTGAGACCCCCGAAACCCTGATTGCCAAGTTCTTTGACGGCCCCTGCATGTTCGTGGCCGCCGCCGAGGGTGACGGCGACATGATCAACGGCCGCGGCGATGCCTACTGCGGTATGCTGAACTGCTCCTACAACCTCGGCATGCGCCACCTCAAGGGCTATATCCCCGAGTATCCCGTCGGCACCGCCGAGGAGATTGCCGACAAGATGGCCGAGTTCGTGCCCATCGCCCGCACCATTCTGGGCGTCCGCGACCTGAAGATCATCACCTTCGGCCCCCGCCCGCAGGACTTCTTTGCCTGCAACGCCCCCATCAAGGGCCTGTATGAGCTGGGTGTTGAGATCGAGGAAAACTCCGAGCTGGATCTGCTCGTCTCCTACAAAGAGCACGCCAATGACCCCCGCATCGAGGAGGTCTGCAAGGACATGGCTGCCGAGATGGGCGAGGGCCATTACTACCCCGACCTGCTGGCCCGCATGGCGCAGTTTGAGCTGACCCTGCTTGACTGGGCCGAGAACCACAAGGGCAGCAAAAAGTATGTTGCCTTTGCCGACAAGTGCTGGCCCGCCTTCCCCTCCCAGTTCGGCTTTGAGCCCTGCTATGTCAACTCCCGCCTTGTCAGCCGCGGCATCCCCGTCTCCTGCGAGGTCGATATCTACGGCGCTCTGTCCGAGTACATCGGCATCTGCGCCTCCGGCGACACCGTCACCCTGCTGGACATCAACAACAGCGTGCCGAAGTACATCTATGACGAGGACATCAGCGGCAAGTTTGACTACAAGCTGACTGACACCTTCATGGGCTTCCACTGCGGCAACACCCCCGCCTGCAAGATGTGCGGCGACCGCGCCGTCAAGTACCAGCTGATCCAGCACCGTCTGCTGGAGCCGGTCGGCAGCGATCCCGACTTTACCCGCGGCACGCTGGAGGGCGACATTGCCCCCTCTGACATCACCTTCTACCGCCTGCAGTGCGACAGCGAGGGCCAACTCCGTGCCTACATCGCTGAGGGCGAGATCCTGCCCGTGGCCACCCGGTCCTTCGGCGGCATTGCCATCTTTGCGATCCCCGAGATGGGCCGCTTCTACCGCCATGTGCTTATCCAGAAGCGCTACCCGCACCACGGCGCGGTTGCCTTCGGCCACTATGGCAAGACCCTGTTTGAGGTGCTGAAGTTCTTCGGCATCGCGGACATTGCCTACAACCAGCCCAAGAGCCTGCCCTATCCCACCGAGAATCCGTTTGCCTGATTCCCGCGCAGCCAAAGCTATTTCCTAATGCCATAAAAACCCCCGACCGCCTGCTTTTGAAGTGACCCCAAAAAGTTAGACAATATTCTGAAGTAAAAATTGTTCAAGCAGCCGAAAGGGCTTGCTGTCTGTGAATTGCAGGCGGCAAGCCCTTTAGCTTTGCCTTGATCCTGCGG
>SKEO01001169.1_pt1 | contig 21913 bp, 19 predicted proteins | sample 4826801 | NCBI WGS metagenome assembly SKEO01 (sample SAMN11008807, study PRJNA524170) | human gut metagenome | biome: Human fecal sample; material: Feces; isolation source: fecal sample from pouch patient p3 | host: Homo sapiens | place: Israel: Tel-Aviv | collected 2016-02-25 | reverse complement strand
CTTTATTATACGCTAAAAAAATTTTTTTTACAATCTATAACAGAGAAAGAAGTTTCTCTACATCTTCCATTCTGGTTGCCCAGCTGGTTGCAAATCGGACTACCGTATGTGTATCATCCTTCTTCTCCCAGAAGCTGAACTGGACATCTTTTTTTAATTCTTCCATCTTACGGTTCTCCAGAACAACAAACTGCTGATTAGTAGGTGAATCTATGTAAAATGTATATCCTTTTTCTTTCAGTCCCGCTTTAAGAACGGCGGCTGTTTCGATAGCATTTTTACCAATTTCAAGATAAAGATCATCTGTAAAAAGCGCATCAAACTGTACCCCCGTAAGTCTGCCTTTTGCAAGCAGGGCTCCATGTTGTTTGACTCTTGTAAGAAAATGCTTTGGCATACTGTTTCCAGTAAACACAACTGCTTCTCCACATAAAGCACCTGCCTTGGTTCCTCCGATATAAAATACATCACAGAGTTTCGCAATGTCCTGTAAAGTCACATCTGTTTCTTTGCCGACCAGTCCATAGATCAGTCTGGCCCCATCCATAAAAAGAGGAAGCTTATATTCTCTGCACACTGCTGAAATTTCTGTCAGTTCTTTCTTTGTATACAGGGTTCCATACTCTGTTGGATGGGAAATATAAACCAATCCCGGAAATACCATATGCTCATGATTCTCATCTCCGTAAAAAGTCTCAACCAGATTCTTAAGATCCGCTGCATTGATTTTCCCATTCTTTTCCGGAAGTGTCAGGACTTTATGACCGGTAAATTCAATCGCACCGGCTTCATGTGTACTGACATGTCCCGTCTGAGCCGCTACAACGCCCTCATACGGCTGTAACATCGTATCAATGACAATCTGATTGGTCTGCGTGCCGCCTGTCAGTAAAAAGACTTCTGCGTCCTCACAGCCACATGCCTTCTTGATCTTTTCTTTTGCTTCTTCACAGTAATGGTCGGTTCCATATCCAGGAAGCTGCTCCATATTGGTATCGATCAGGTGCTGAAGGACTTTTTCATGTGCACCTTCTGAATAATCATTTAAAAAATATAACATCTCTGATTCCTCGCTTATTGTAAAATCGACTCTATTTTATCACCAGGAAGATTTTTTTACCACTGGCAAACAAAAAAATACCCCGCGAGCAACTCGCGGGGCAGGTTCGTATGAATTTAATTTTCTTCTGTAGCTGTATCGGATGTACTTTCTTCGGCATCTTCCGTATCCGGATTCACCATCTTCTGATAAGCTTCATCCAGATCTTTTACATTCATCTTGTTCACCAGATAAACTTTATCCTCAACTACCGCCGCATAGAAGTTTGTATCATATTCATAATACTTCACCGTAGTTTCTTTTCCGTCTGTATCTTTAAAGATAAAGGTATATGCCGGATCTCCTTCTGGAGTATACTCCTCAGTAAGACGTTCCTGTGCGGTCATGTTGATGAGTTTATTGTAGAAAGTCGTGAATGTGGATTCATCGAGGTCTTCGCCATCTAACTTGTAAGTTGTTGTAGTAGTCTCTTCCTCATCATCAGAAGAACTTTCATCAGAGGAGTCTGTATCTGTGGAACTCTCATCCGATGTTTCTGTACTGCTTTCATCTGTAGTATCAGAATCTGTATCGTCTGTGGTATCTTCATCTTCTGCCTTTACGGTTTCCGTTACAATGTTTATTGTATGATCTCCGTCTGCGCTCTGTACTTCCAGGGAATCCAGATCATTGGAAGAAACATAGCTTACTGTCAGGTTGTAGAAATCAGACATTGTACTGTCGAGGATATCTGTCAGAGAATCTTTCGTGATCGTGTAAACTTCTTTGCTGTCATCTACTTTCACATAACGGTCATCGCCGGTCTCATCTCCCACATAAATGGTAAGCGTCTTCTCTACCGTCTGTGTTTCCTGTTCATCCTCGGAAGAGTCTTCGTCTGATGCATCCGCATCTTCTGAAGTATCTGCAGCCGCTTCATCTGTTGTGCTTTCTTCTGTATCAGCATCTGTGGACTCTTCTGAATCCTCATCGCTCTCTACAGCTTCTTCCTCGGTATACTTCACAGTGATAACTGCATACGGATTGTCAAATCCATACTTGGAATCGTCGGTGCAGTTATAATCTACAAATTTATCGTATGCCAGAGATCCTATCGCTGAAGTTACAGTTCCTGCTTTTGTAGTATCTGCCTTCTCTGTAGTTTTACCATCAGACACATTCCAGAACAGATTGTCTGCATCCTGTGTAAGCTCATAACCATTCTCTTTATCTACTTTAACATCTGTGATCGTAGCAGATGTTACGGATGGAAATGTGCCACTCTCCGCAAAATCATACAAAGTTCCCATAAAAGGCTCTATTGAGCTGCTGGATACCAGATAAACATTTTTATCATCATCCTCTTTTTTCACATAGTACTGATTATTTGAAGATTCCATTCCAATCTGAAGACTTGTATCACCATCAGCTGTTGTCAGCGTAATGGTATTCTGCGGATTATCCAGATCATACTGACTCATATCTTCCACATCGGAAATCTCCTGGTCAGCAGTCAGGGATGCAACTCCCTTGACTGCACTGTCAACCGTGTCCTGATTCACCGGAAAATTCGCATCAGATTTTTCTGTCCAGCTATCATCTTTTTTATCAAATTCTACTTTATTCTGGTCTGCGGTAAATGAAACTGCTGTTATATCATCTGCCTCCAGACTTACCAAATCTACACTTGTGTCATTCTCTTCAGTTTCTTTTTCTTCCTGTGAGGTAACATAAAAGTTTACGCCTTCATACGCTGCACACAGCACTCCCAATACGACTACTGCCGAAACCAGTTTGACTGTTTTTTTCTTCATTTATGCCTTTCTCCTTTTCAGCCATACCATAAATCCCATTACCAGGAAGACTACCGGGATGATTCCCATTACCATGATCTTCCAGAAGCTTACATCATAAGCAGTCAGTGTCAGATAGGAAATCTGCAGGTTTTTAGATGGAACAGAAATTGTTGATGTCTCATCCGAGCTGCACATCCAGCTCAGAGAACTCATGATCATCTGCTCATTTCCACCGGATACCATCTGGTTGATCTGGCTGTCCATCAGATTTGAAGAAGTATAATAAACGATCTGTGTCTCTTTGTCATCATCCAATGTTTCTGTAATACTTACACCAAGATCAAACGGACCATCAATATCATCATCGGTTTTTTCAATCGTTCCACTATTGACATCCACTTTGGAATAAGCACTGTCAGAAGTTGTCAGAAGACTGTTGATCGTAACGGTATCTCTGACATCATCTGTCTTCTTGATTCCCTGTGCATAAGGCATCAGAACATAATAACCTTTGGATGCAAAATCAGAGACTGCATCGGTGCTGTTGACTGTCGGTACCAGATAATAAGGCATCTGCGCATAATGCTGCGAATCGCCTTCAATTACAATACCCTCTGTTCTCTCTACTCCATAGTTCTTGAGAACCGCATCAAAATTATCCATGGATTCTTCTGTATAATCAGAGAAGATCATAGCTTTTCCGCCATTTTCAAGATAATCAATGATCGCATTTTTCTCAGATTCGGAAATATCAGAAGTTGGTGCGTTGATTAGCAGGCACGCAGCATCATCCGGGACACTTTCTTCTGTGATCAGGTTCAGAGATTTAATATCAATATTTGCTTTCTGGATATCTTCCTGAAGAGTAGAATCCAGGTCTTTTTCACCATGTCCATCCAGTGTATAAAGAACCGGAAGGTCTTCGGAAGTTACATAGGAAATAGCACTGTCGATCTGTCCTTCTCCATCGAATCCTGTCGTTGTGGACTGATACGTATTATAATCAATCGAAGATTCATAAATACTGCTGTAATTTACAACTTTGCTTCTGTCACCACATACCACGATCAGGCTGTTTGCAGCAACATCATCACTGGTATATTCTGACGTAAATTTCGGATTTACAACAGGATCTTTCTGTTCTACTTTAATATGATCTGATCCTTCTTCATATTTCTCAAGTAACTTTTTAATTGTTTCATCTTCAGAACCGCTCTGTACGACCTGATAAATCGTTACATCTTTATCCAGTTTTTTCAGGAAGTTCTTTGTATCATCAGTGATACTGTAAAGTTTCTGAGCACTGACATCCACTTCTGTATATTTGGATGGAAGGGAACCAACGATCATATTTACCACAAGAACGATCACTACAAAAACAGCACTGATAACAACACTGTAAGAACCGTTCTTGATGTATTTTTTATTCATGGAATCCTTTATTTTCTGTTTTAAAGGTTTCTTTTCTTTTTTGGCTGTCTCTTTTGCCGGATTTTCAATCTTATCTGCTTTCTTTGCTTTCAGTTTTTCCGTAAATTTCATTGTCTCCCACCTCCTTAATTCCAACGTCTCTTGGCAATCGACTGTACAGTCAGGAACAGGCAGACTGCAATCACAGACACGAAATACAAAACGCCTTTGACATCAAAGATTGCATTTGCAAAGTTGTCAAAATGGCTGCTCAGGTTGAAGATATCCAGAATTTTCTGGATTCCACCTGAGAAAAAGCTGGAATTTACAACATAAACAATGACAAGTGCGATCTCCCCAACTACACAGATGACTGCTGAGATCAGGAAGTTTTTGATCATTGTATAGATTATGATCGCTGCTGCCAGAATCAGAAGTCCAAATGTAACACAGGTAGAAAGTGCTCCTTCTGAGAAGAAAGAAGAAATTCCATTCATCATATAAAAAGCAAACAGAATAACAAATGTCAGTACTGCCGCAATTACCTGACTTTCTGTCAATGAGGAAATAAACACACCAATTGCAAGATTTGCACATCCCAGAAGGAAAAATCCAAGGATCGCAGTGTATGCTGCTCCCAGAGATACTGTTCCGAATTTTGTCATGAGCAGTGGATACAGACACATAATCAGCATCGGAATCGCAAAGATCGTAACCAGTGCAAAATATTTACCAAAAACAATTTTTTCAATAGACACCGGTGCTGTAAGAAGCAGCTGGTCTGTTTTCTGTTTACGTTCTTCTGCAAGAACTCGCATTGTAAGGATCGGTACACTAATCAGAAATACAAAGGTCAGTGCACTTAATGTGTACTCAAAACGAGGATATGCTGCACCAAGCTGATATGCCGAAAAATAAATACCTGTCAGAAACAGGATAAAAAATATGAACAGGTAACCGATCATAGAAGTAAGGTAACTTCTCAGCTCCCTTTTATATACTGCGATCATTTATTTTCCCCCTCCTTTTTGTCTGTCTCTTTTTCGTTCTTTTTCTTCTTATCATCTTCAGTCAGTTCAAGGAAGATTTCCTCCAGAGATACTTTCTTAGACTTCATTTCCAGAATCGGGCAGTGTGCATCTGCCATCCTGAAGAACACTTCTTCGCGGATATCCATATCCTCTTTTGTAGAAAGTGTTACATTCCATGCATGTTCTTCCTTCGCAGATGCGACAGTGATATCTTTCACACCATCAATCTGTCCAAGTGCAATGCGAATATGATCTTTATTACCTTTCACAAGCAGATTTAAGGTATTGGAACCTTCTGCAAGTTTTCCAAGGTTTTCCGGTGTATCACTGGCAACCAGTTTTCCATGAGAAATGATCAATACATAATCGCAGACAGCACTGACTTCTGACAGAATATGCGAACTTAAAATAACCGTATGTTTCTTCTTAAGGCTCTTGATCAGATCACGGATCTCAATGATCTGTTTCGGGTCAAGACCTACGGTTGGCTCATCCAGGATGATTACTTCCGGATAACCAAGAATTGCCTGTGCAAGTCCAACTCTCTGTCTGTAACCTTTGGACAGATTCTTGATCAGACGGTTTTTCATATCGGTAATCTTTACCATTTCCATGACTTCTTCTACCATGGATTTTTTTTGATCTTTTGGGATTTTTTTGAGATCAGCAACGAAATTCATATATTCGCCTACTGTCATGTCGAAATAAAGAGGCGGCATCTCCGGCAGATAGCCGATGCATTTTTTTGCCTGCTCCGGTTCATCCAGTATGTCATGACCATCAATGGTTACCGTTCCCTCCGTAGATGCTATATAACCAGTAATCATATTCATAGTCGTAGATTTACCAGCTCCGTTTGGCCCCAGAAAGCCGTAGATTTTGCCTTTCTCGATTTTAAAAGAAAGGTGGTCAACTGCCGTATGGTCTCCATAGCGTTTGACCAGATTGTTTACTTCAATCACAAGTCTCTCCTCCTTTTTCTTTAAACAGAATATTGTATTCTGCAAATATTTACAAAATAAAAGATGCCTCCAGGTGAAACAGAGATAGGGGGTACCTGGAAGCATCTTCCATAATGAGCCGGCTTTAACGTCTGCTCTGAAAATATTCTATGAGGAAGTTGTGATAAAAATTGGATAAATCTGTGATGATTTTGTGAAAATAAAACGTATTTTTGAAATAGTTTTTCTAAAAACAGTTTCTGTTTATGAAAGAGGCTCTTTCAGAGGTGTTCCTGCCTTACGCGGATAGCGGCCCGGTGTTGGTTTCATTTTCTCGATTACAACGAGAGAACGCTGGATTTCAGAATCCGGAAGATTAAAATAAACCACATCCTGAATCTTGCCGCCGAGGATCTTAACTGCTTTTTCTGCCTGCTGCAGTTCTTCCTGAACCGTGCCAGACTTGTAAGAAATAAAATTTCCGCCCACTTTTACATATGGAAGACAGTACTCAGACAACGTAGCCAGATTGGAAACCGCGCGGGATACGCACAGATCATACTGCTCACGGTATGCTTTATTTTTGGCAAATTCTTCTGCCCTGCCATGAATTGCAGTAATATTTTCCAGTTTCAGAAGAGCAAAGGTTTCTTCGAGAAAATTAACTCTCTTCTTCAATGAGTCAAGAAGACAGGCTTCCAGATGCGGAAACGCAATCTTAAGTGGTACTCCCGGAAATCCGGCTCCTGTTCCGATATCCATAATTTTGCTGACTTTTGTCATATCTACTGCCTTCACACAGGCAAGACTGTCCAGGAAATGCTTTACCAGCACTTCCTGAAACTCGGTAATACCAGTCAGGTTCATGACCTTGTTTTTTTCTGCCAGATATTCATAAAAAGCAATAAACTGCTGTTTCTGTGTATCATTCAGAGCAATTCCGAGTTCTTCACACCCTTGCTCCAGTACTTTCAGATCATAAGACAATATTATATCCTCCTATTCTCAGGAATTTGAATTTCTTCTGTATTGTTCAAGATAAACCAGCAGTACAGAGATATCCGCAGGAGATACGCCTGAAATACGAGATGCCTGTCCGATAGAGATTGGACGGTATTCTTCCAGTTTCTGCCTTGCTTCGATACGAAGACTGCCAACCTTTTCATAATCCAGGTCTTCCGGAATTTTCTTTGCTTCCAGTTTTTTGAACTGCTCTACCTGCTTCAGCTGTCTCTTGATATATCCTTCATATTTCAGATTGATCTCTACCTGCTGCTTCACATCCCATGGAAGCTCCGGTCTTTCTTTGTCAATTGGTGCCAGATCTTCATAGTTCAGTTCCGGTCTGCGGATCAGTTCTGCAATCGTTGTTCCGGATTTCAGAAGTGTACTTCCTTTTTCTTCCAGCAATTTCTGGACCTCCGGTGTTCCGCCGATCGTTGCATGTTCGGTACGCTCGATTTCTTTCTGAATTGCCTCTTCTTTTCGAAGAACTGCCTGATATGTTTCTTCATCGATCAGACCAACCTGATATCCTTTTTTACGGAGACGAAGATCTGCATTATCCTGTCTCAGCAGAAGACGATATTCTGCACGGCTTGTCATCATTCGATACGGTTCATGGTTTTCTTTTGTAACCAGGTCATCGATCAGTACTCCAATATAAGCTTCGGAACGGTCCAGAACCAGCTGTTCCCGGCCTTTTACCTCCATAGCTGCATTGATTCCGGCAATCAGCCCCTGTGCTGCTGCTTCTTCATATCCGGAGCTTCCGTTAAACTGTCCGCCACTGAACAGGCCTTTGATCTTTTTGAATTCCAGCGTCGGATACAGCTGCCGTGGATTGATGCAGTCATACTCAATTGCATAGGCGTTCTTAACAATCTTTGCATGTTCCAGTCCCGGAACAGAATGGTACATTTCATCCTGTACATCTTCCGGAAGAGAACTGGACATACCTCCAATATACATTTCATTCGTATAAAGTCCTTCTGGTTCAATAAATACCTGATGACGTTTTTTATCCGCAAAACGAACGACCTTGTCCTCGATAGATGGACAGTATCTCGGTCCGGTACCTTCAATCATACCGGAATACAATGGCGAACGATCCAGATTATTACGGATAATCTCATGCGTTTTTTCGTTTGTATAAGTCAGCCAGCAGGACTTCTGCTGGATCTGTACAGACTCCGGATCCGTTGAAAATGAGAATGGAACTACTCTTTCATCGCCAAACTGCTCTTCCATTTTGGAATAATCGATCGTATTTCCGGCAATTCGTGCCGGTGTTCCTGTCTTGAAGCGGAACATCTCGATTCCAAGCTCTTTGAGTGAATCTGTCAGATAATTGGCCGCCTGCAGTCCATTTGGTCCGGTATAATTGCTGACATCACCGTAGATACATCTTGCTTTCAGGTACGTTCCTGTACAGAGTACAACTGCCTGGCAGTGATAAACTGCACCTGAATAAAGCTGCACTCCTTTAATTTTGCCTTCTTCCACGAGAAGCTTTGTGACTTCTCCCTGTTTAATGGTCAGATTTTCCTGATTTTCCAGAGTCTTTCTCATCTCTGTGCTGTAGGCCTGTTTGTCTGCCTGTGCTCTCAGTGAATGAACTGCCGGTCCCTTGGAACTGTTCAGCATCTTTGACTGAATAAAAGTTTTGTCGATATTTTTTCCCATCTCTCCGCCAAGCGCATCCAGTTCTTTTACCAGATGTCCCTTGGAGCTGCCGCCGACATTCGGGTTACATGGCATTAAGGCAATACTGTCTACGCTTACCGTGAACATTACTGTATCCAGCCCCAGACGTGCACAGGCAAGTGATGCTTCACAGCCTGCATGTCCCGCTCCTACTACAACAATATCACAGGTTTTTTCCAGTGTTTTTGTCTCCATTATTTATCTTCCCTTCTTATTTACCAACGCAGAATTTGCTGAAAATCTCGTTTACAAGGTCTTCTCCCACAGATTCACCCACGATGCGTCCAAGACTCTCGTACGCATTCATCAGGTCAATGGAAAAGAAGTCCTCGGACATTCCCATAGCAATACTGTCCATTACAAGCTTCAGGCTTTCCTTTGATTCTTCAAGTGCGGCCTTATGACGGGCATTTGTAATATATACCTCATCGTTAAAAGAAAGCTCTCCATGGAAAAACATCCGCTTGATCTCATCCTCCAGCTGACTGATTCCGGTTTCTTCCACAACAGATACCGGAATGACCGGGCTTCCTGTTTTTTCCTTTAATTCTTCAATATCAACAGCCGCCTCAAGATCTGTTTTATTGTAAATTACGATACTCTTCCGTCCGGAAAGTAATTCCATGATCTCGCGGTCATTATCATCCAGCGGCAGTGAAGAATCCACAACATAAAGGATCAGATCTGCGTTTTCCGCCATTTGTTTTGCCTTACCGACTCCGATCTTTTCGACAACATCTTCCGTTTCACGGATTCCAGCGGTATCGATCACGCGAAGCGTGATCCCGTTCAGAGAAATATATTCCTCCAGAATATCTCTTGTCGTTCCGGCAATTTCTGTAACAATTGCCCGGTCTTCTCCAACCAGAAAATTCAGAAGAGATGACTTTCCTGCATTTGGTTTTCCAAGGATAACCGTCTTGATTCCTTCCTGTATCATTCTTCCATCGTCCGCTGTTTTCAACAGTTCACTGATATTTTCACTCTCTTTTTCCACAATTTTCTGCAGTTCCTGTGGATAGTCTGTGAGGTCAAAATGTTCCGGATCATCCAGTGCCGTTTCTATATATGCAATCTGGTGAAGCAGTCTTGCACGAATTTCTTTAACAGCCCGCTGTACAGAACCCTTTAACTGTTCGACAGAACTTTTGAGTGCCATGGAATTCTTTGCCTGAATGACATCCATAACTGCCTCTGCCTGAGACAGGTCCAGCCTTCCGTTCAGAAATGCTCTTTTTGTAAACTCTCCCGGTTCTGCGATCACCGCACCATTTTTTAGAACAGTTTCCAGAACGCGTTTCATGGCATATACACCGCCATGACAATCTATTTCTACGGTGTCCTCACCCGTATATGTGTGAGGTCCTCTCATGATCATAACCAGTACTTCATCTACAACTTCTTCTCCATCATAGATAAATCCATAATGAATGGTATGGCTGACGACTGTACGAATATCTTTTTTTCCGTTTTTGGAACGATAGATCTTCGCGATCACATCCATAGCATTTTCGCCACTGATACGGACAATACCAATACCTGAAGCACTCATTGCTGTAGAAATTGCTGCAATTGTTGCGTCCATATTTCCTCCTAAGGATATATCTGCTGGCGCAGATATTATTCTAATATTTAGAATACCTACGGATTGTTCCGTGCTACGCAAGCTCATGTGGATTTAGAACTTTTCACCCTGGTATTCTATCTAAAAAAAGATGTTACCCCAGGTAAGCACACACGTCAAGACGTGTTATTCACGCTTTCACCTAGAATAACATCTTTTTTAGATTCATATATTAATATCTTTTTAATTTAACAACTACATGACGGTAAGGTTCCTCACCTTCACTGACTGTTTCAACAAATTTATTTCCCTGCAGTGCAGAGTGGATGATTCTTCTTTCATATGGATTCATCGGCTCAAGTACAACAGGTTTTCTGGTCTTTTTCACCTTGTAGGCAATTCCTCTTGCAAGGTTTTCCAGAGTCTCTTTACGACGTCTTCTGTAATCCTCTGTATCAAGTTTGACACGGATATAATCGGATTTGCCTTTATTTACAACAAGGCTTGTCAGATACTGGAGAGAATCCAGTGTCTGTCCTCTCTTACCGATAAGGATGCCCATATCTTCTCCTTCAAAATCAACTTCCAGACAACCGTCTGTTGTATTGTATTTTGAAGTGATCTGAACTTCTCCAAGATCCATGGAACCAAATACATCGCGAAGGAATACAAGTGCTCTCTCTTCAATATCTTTGATTTCTTCCGGATCTGTAATGATTTCGATCGGTTTTGATGCTTTTACCTGTTTTTCTTTCGCCGGTCTTTCTTTCTGTTCTTTTACCGGTTTCTCTTTTGCAGGTTTTTCTTTTGCAGGTCTCGGCTGTTTTTCTTCTTTTGATGCTTTTGCGGTTTCTGTCTTAGTCTCCGGTTTCACATCGTTCTGTCTGGAAACGGATTTCGGTGCAGATTTCTGTGTTTCTTTTACGGTATCTTCTTTAAAAGCATTAATTTTAACAGAATCAACGATTTTTTCGATTTCTTTTTCTTCAGAATTATCATATACTTTACGAGCTTTGATAATTGCCGGTTTACTTCCGATTCCAAAAAATCCGGAACTTCCTTCGCTGACTACCTGAATATCAAGCTGATCACTGGATACACCCAGTTCAATACATGCCTTTGTAATTGCCTCGTTCTTTGTTTTGGCTGAAAACTGCATATATTCATCCATAGTAAAAACCCGACCTTCCTTTCCTTATTTCTTCTTATTACGTTCTTCGAAATCTCTTACAAGATTTGCCTTGGCTGTGATACTTCCGGCTTTTGCATGAGATGCATTCTTGTAAGCTTCTTCTACTTTTTTTGCACGATTTGCTTCATCAGTACCACTCATGCCTTTTTCAATCTTATTGATGTTTCGGGCACTCTGATGAGCCTGGTTTGTGATCTTCTGAGGCGGAAGTCCTTCTTTTGCTCTCTTGGCTTCCATTTTTCTCATATTTTCATTTACGAGGTCATCGATATTCATCTTATTCAGATGGCGGTTGATAAGCAGCTGCTGAATACTTCTTACTACCGCACTGGCGATCCAGTAAATACCAAGACCTACCGGGAAGGTAAAACAGAAGAATGCGGACATAAGAGGCATTACTGTGTTCATCGTCTTCATGGAACTTGCCATGGCATTGTTATCATCATTGCCATTCTGCGTCGCTGCCTGTGGCATAAGCTTCAGATTCAGCATCTGTGTAGCCCATGAAAGAAGCGGAATTGCAAGAGCTGCAATAATAAGGATCAGTGATCCTGTTTTGATATAACTCAGTGGCTGATCAGCAATGTTCAGAACACCAAATGTCTGCATCTTCTGAATTTCAGAAGCAGTCTTGCTGATCTGATCTGAAAATCCAGAAAACTGGCTGATATCCTGTAAGGATTTCCACTGTGATGGAGACAGAGCATACAGGAAATCTACGATAGAATCTGCATTATCTGTAACCTGTCTTACTCGTGTCATTTTGTTATCTGCAATAAAATTATTGATGATATCTGTAAATCCATCTACTGCAAGGATCTTTGTGCAGACACCATTGAATACATTGTAAACACTGCCAACATATGCAGGAATGTTCTGGATTACCTGATACAGAGCATACAGAATCGGCAGCTGGATAGCAAGCTGTACACAGCTTCCTGTCGCAGATACACCATATTTCTGATATACTGCCTGTGTTTCTTCCTGCATCTTCATCATAGAATCCTGATCTTTTTTACCCTGATATTTCTTCTGAATTTTCTGAATCTCAGGCTGCATGATCGCACTCAGTTTAGAAAACTTCTGCTGTTTGATCTGCAGAGGAGTCATACAAAGATAGATCAGAATACTGAAAATGATAATACAAAGACCAAGGTTCTGGATTCCGACCATATCCAGTACTTTGTAGATTGCATTCATGATCCATCCCATTACAACTGCAATCTGACCAATGATCGGGGTACCACTCTTAGTAGCCAAAATCATACTTTCCAATTTTCTAGTTCCTCCTGGATAATCTTATGAAGCAGTTACCTGAAACCACCTCATCCACCTTATGGTACGGGATCATATCCTCCATGAGAAAAAGGATTACAGCGTAATATTCTCCATACTGCAAGTAATCCTCCCTTAAGCGCACCATATTTTTCGATTGCTTCCAAACCATATTGAGAACATGTGGGAATATAAGGACACTTCGTTCTCTTCATCGGTGAAATATATTTTTGATAGAGTCGTATCATTTTAATAAGAAGTTTCTTCATCCGTTCCTCCTGCAATTGCATGCTTCTGTGCCAGATTCATAAAGGCACTCTCAATCTCCTGATAACTTCTGTCCTTTGCAGAATTACGGGCGATCACTACAATATCAAGATTTCTGTCAAATTTTTCTTCATTTAAACGATAGCTTTCTCTGATCAACCTGGTGAGTCTGTGGCGAACCACACTATTCCCTACTTTTTTACTTACTGATATTCCCAGACGATTCATCATGTGCTGATTAGGCAGCACGTACATCACCAGATACCGATTTGCTTTTGATGTTCCACGCTTGTAAACCTGTTGAAAATCTCTGTTTTTCTTTAAGGACTCTGAATATTTCATCGAATCCTCCTTTTTTCATTATAGAAGAAAAGACCACATCAACTGCGGTCTTATATCTTTAGGCTGATAACTGTTTTCTTCCTTTTAATCTTCTGGCAGCTAATACTTTACGGCCACCCTTTGTGCTCATACGAGCTCTGAATCCATGAACTTTAGCTCTGGATCTTTTCTTTGGCTGAAATGTCATTTTCATAGGTAAAGCACCTCCTTTATCTATTATAGCGTATTCGTAATATTTTCCTAGAACATCATTTCAATTATATTCATAATGCCCCTGTTCGTCAAGCCAAAATATTAAAAATCTCAAGAAATATCAGCATTTCAGCCAATTGTGGATTAACCCACACATCTATGTGGAAAGTTATGGTTAACGTAAAGTTATCCACTTTTTGTGGATAACTTGTGGATAACTCTAATTTTTCCTGTGTTTTTATCCCCATTTTTCGACTGTTTTTTACACAACATACTCAAAAAAACCTTTATTTTACATCTTTTTCAGTGTGGATACACTTATACACAATCCCCATAGTCATTTTTCCACTATTTCCTATGTTATGTAAACTTATGGCATTTTATCCACCATTTCATGGTTATACACATGTGGACAAAGTGGAAAACTATCCCCGTAACATGTGAATTTTCCCCCTTTATACCCCCAATTAACCGTTGCTAATCACGCGAATTTATTATAATATATAAAAGGATATTTATGTCTTTTGACTTATACAATAAACTTTCAAAAAACCAGGAGATAGAAACATGGATAAAGTGATTGAAAATTGGGATAAAATTCTGCAAACCGTTAAAGCAGATTACGATGTAGGCGATGTTGCCTTTAATACCTGGCTGAAGCCGCTAAAAGTCTATGATGTCAAGGATAATGTGATTACGATTCTTGTTCCTTCAGAACAGGTTGTTTTAATAAACCTTCTTAATAAGAAGTATAAGCTTCTCCTTCAGGTTACTATTTGCGAAATAACCGGCATGGATGAATGCGAAGTCAAATTCATATCTCCTGATGAGGCACCCAAAAAAGAAGTTTCTTCTTATGATAATGCTGCAGCAGAAACAGGTCTTACCGATATTGACCGTCGCTGTGAAGAAGCTCACCTCAATCCCAAATATATTTTTGATACCTTTATCGTCGGTAACAATAATAAATTTGCACAGGCCGCAGCCCTTGCAGTTGCTGAATCTCCGGGAGATACATACAACCCGCTGTTTATCTATGGAGGTGCCGGCCTTGGTAAAACCCATCTTATGCATTCCATCGCTCATTATATTATTGAGCACGATGAAAACAGCAAAGTTTTGTATGTTACCAGTGAAGAATTTACCAATGAACTGATTGAAACGATCCGAAACGGAAACAACTCAGCAATGTCTAAATTCCGTGAAAAATACAGAAACATCGATGTTCTTCTTGTCGATGATATTCAGTTTATTATAGGAAAGGAATCTACACAGGAAGAATTTTTCCATACCTTTAACAGTTTGCACAGTGCGAAAAAACAGATCATCATATCTTCTGATAAACCGCCAAAAGATATGGAAATCCTGGAAGAACGTTTCCGTTCCAGATTCGAATGGGGGTTGATCGCAGATATCACCCTTCCGGATTATGAGACACGAATGGCTATTCTTCATAAAAAAGAAGAACTGGAAGGCTATAATATCAGCGAAGAAGTCATCAAATATATCGCAACAAATATCAAATCCAATATCCGAGAACTGGAAGGTGCTTTCAACAAAGTCATGGCCAGCTCCAAACTGGAAAAGAAAGAAGTAACCCTGGAACTTGCCGAACAGGCATTAAAAGACATTATTTCACCGGATGAACAGAAGGTGATCACTCCAGATTACATTATTTCTGTAGTTGCTGAGCATTATCACGTAACCGTTGCAGATCTCTGCGGCAATAAACGAAGCTCCAAAATCGTTATGCCACGACAGATTGCAATGTATCTGTGCCGTGATATTATAGATACTTCGCTCAAAACAATCGGCAAAAATCTGGGAGACCGTGACCATACCACAGTTATGCACGGGATAGAGAAGATTGAGAACGAATTAAAGACAAATGATAACCTCAAAAACTCCATTGATACGTTAAGGAAAAAAATTAATCCACAAGGTTAAGAGACTTTTCCACACACAATTTTAACTTTGAAAGTCGTTTATACACGGAGTTATACAGTAAAGAAATCCCCGTTTTTCAAGGTTTGAAAGACTTTTTCACATATTCACACCCCCCTAAGGCGGCTACGGCGGATTTCTTTATATATTTTTATTTATAAAGCCAATTCTGAAACAGGAAGGGAGTTATACACATCATGAAAATCATCTGTTCCAAAAGTAATCTTTTAAAAAGCGTAAATATATCTTTGAAAGCTGTACCATCCAAAACAACAATGCCAATTCTTGAATGTATTCTTATGGATGCAACAACAAACCAGATCAAATTTACTACCAATGACATGGAACTTGGTATTGAAACAATCGTTGATGGTCATATTGAAGAAAAAGGTATGGTTGCTCTTGATGCAAAAATCTTCTATGAAATCATTCGAAGACTTCCGGATAATGATGTAACCATTACCACAGACAGCAATTTCGTAGCAACGATCACCTGTGAAAAAGCCAAATTTACAATTCCGGGCAAAGCAGGCGAAGATTTTGCATATCTTCCGGTGATTGAAAAAGATGAATCACTGACTCTTTCTCAGTTTACTTTGAAAGAAATGATTCGTCAGACAATCTTTTCTATTGCAGTTAATGAAAATAATCGTTTGATGACCGGGGAATTATTTGAAATTAAAGACAATTGTCTAAAAATTGTTTCTCTGGATGGTCATCGTATCTCTATCCGTAAGATGCCTCTGAAAAAAGATTATTCAGATCGCAAGATCGTTGTTCCAGGCAAAACATTAAGTGAGATCAGCAAGATCCTGTCCGGTGAAATTGACGATCAGGTAAGTATCTATTTTACAAAAAATCATATTCTGTTTGAATTTGATCAGACGATGGTTGTTTCCAGACTGATCGAAGGAGAATATTTCCGCATTGATCAGATGCTTTCCAGTGATTACGATACAAAAGTCAGCGTAAACAAAAAAGAATTTCTTGACTGTATTGACCGGGCAACACTTCTGGTACGAGAAGGCGACAAAAAACCAATCGTAATCGAGATCAAAGATAACAGCATGGAACTGAAAATCGATTCTGCTATGGGTTCCATGAATGAAGAGATTGATATTGAAAAAGATGGTAAAGATATTCTCATCGGATTCAACCCGAAATTCCTGATCGATGCTTTGAAAGTTATTGATGATGAAGTAATTCATATGTATCTGATGAACCCGAAAGCACCATGTTTTATCAGAGATGATGAAGAAAACTACACATACCTGATCCTGCCGGTAAATATCAGTCAGAATCAGAATAGATAAAAATAGAATCAGTCCAGATAAGAGGTGAATGATTTGGAAATCAAAATCAGAGATGAATTTATAAAACTCGGACAGGCTTTGAAACTTGCCGGAGTCGTAGAAGACGGAGTGGAAGCAAAGTATGCGATTCAGGATGGTCTTGTTCAGGTAAATGGTGAAGTTGACCAGCGAAGAGGCCGTAAGGTTTATGAAGGTGATGTGATCACTTTTGAAGATCAGGAAATCAAAGTCATCAGATAATTATGTATATAGAATCGATAGAACTTAAGAATTTCAGAAATTATCAGGATCTGCAGCTGGATTTTGATAAAGGAACCAATATTTTTTACGGAGATAATGCACAGGGCAAAACCAATATTCTGGAATCTGTGTATATTTGCGGGACAACGAAATCACATAAAGGAAGTAAAGACAAAGAAATCATTCGTTTTGGAGAGGAAGAATCTCATATTCGAATGATGGTAAAAAAGGATGAGCTTTCTTATAAGATCGATATGCATCTTCGTAAAAATAAGGCAAAAGGCGTGGCAATCAATGGATTACCGATTAAAAAAGCCAGGGAATTATTTGGAATCGTAAATCTTGTTTTTTTCTCACCGGAGGATCTGAATATCATCAAAAACGGACCTGGTGAGAGAAGAAGATTTATGGATCTGGAATTATGCCAGCTTGACCAGATATATCTGACGGATCTGGCAGGATATAATCATATCGTAAATCAGAGAAACCGTCTTCTGAAAGATCTTTACCAGAATCCTTCTTTACGGGAAACACTGGAAATCTGGGACATTCAGATGTTGCAGTACGGAAAGAAGATCATTGAAAAAAGACGGGATTTTGTCAGAGACCTGAATGATGTGATTCAGGATATCCACCGTAATCTGACGGGTGGAGAAGAACATCTTGAGGTCATTTATGAACCGAGTACAGAGTCAGAATGCTTTGAAGAAACTTTGAAAAAAAACAGAGAACGTGATATGCGGATGAAAATGACATCTGCCGGTCCACACAGAGATGATCTGTGTTTTATGGTAAACGGGATCGATATCCGAAAATTTGGTTCACAGGGACAGCAGAGAACAGCGGCCCTGTCTTTGAAACTTTCAGAAATCTATCTGGTAAAAGAAAAAATCAAAGATACGCCGATACTTCTTCTGGATGATGTACTTTCAGAGTTGGACAGCAACAGACAGACATATCTGCTGGACAGCATTCATGATATACAGACACTGATCACTTGTACGGGACTGGATGATTTTGTGAGCCACCAGTTTCATATCAACAAAGTTTTCAAAGTGGTAAAAGGAGAAGTGTTTAACCCTGTAAATTAAAGCATTTTTGTGGTTATCATATTTTGACAAGCATTATGGCATATGTTACACTGTTTTTAATATTGGAAAGTTGGTGAATGCATTGGATAAAGAGGAATTTCGGATCAAACTTGAAGAAATAAATCGCCTTGTAGAAAAGAAAAATTACAAGGATGCTATGGAAGTGGTAGACAGTATTGACTGGCGTCGTGTTAAGAATGTTCGTACCTTATGTGTTGTTGGAGAAATCTATGCAGCAAATAAAAGATACGAAGACAGTAAGGAAATCTTCCTTCTGGCTTATCACAGAGCACCGATTGGCAAAAATATTTTATATCGCTTAATTGAAGTATCCCTCAAGATGAAGGATATCAGCGAAGCAGAAGAATTTTATGAGGAATTTCTGGAGGTTGCACCAAATGATAACACCAGATATATCCTCAAGTACAAAATCTGCAAGGAAAAACAGGTTTCTCTGGATGAACAGATCAGAATCCTGGAAGAATACAAAGAGAAAGAATTTACAGAGCGCTGGTCTTATGAACTGGCAAAACTGTATTATCAGAATGGAGATACTCAGAAGTGTCTGAGTCTTTGTGATGAAATGGTTCTCTGGTTCAGTGACGGAAAATACGTTATGAAGGCACTGGATCTCAAGAACAGAATGGGAATGCTGACGGGAGAAGAAAAAGAAAAATATGACAGTCAGTTTATTCCAAAACTTACACCTGTAGAAGATGCGGATTCTATCAATGAAGAAAAGCCTGCGCAGGAAGTGAAAACTGCAGAAGAGGACGGACCTGTGATCGAGAGCGTAGCAATCGATGAGAGAGATGTCAACAGTGCAGAAAGTCTTCAGGAAAAAATTTCGAAAGGTATCAGAGATATCTTCAGTGGAAACAAAAAGAAAGAAACTGAAGAAGATTTCATGAAAGAAGAACAGGAAGCTCCGGAAGAAGTCCAGGAGGAACTTATCAAAGACATTTCTTCTGATGAGACTGATGTGAATGTTCCGGAACTTGAGCCGGAAGATGCAATGATCCATCCGCCTAAGAATCCAGGACAGTCTGTTTTCAGCAATATGGAAGAAATGATCGAGCAGGTTACCGAAGAGGAAATCAAGAGCGGTCCGGAAGAACCGACTGCCGGAGAAAATACGGAGATACTGGAATCAGAGGATACTCTGGAAGCAGCTGAGCCTGCTGAAAATGTTGAAGCTGAGAAGGAAGATAAAGCGGCTGAGAATACAGAAAAACAGCCGGTTGAAATGAAAATGCCGGAGCTTGAAATTCCGGAATCCATGAAGAATATGAATTTGGATAATCCTGAAGAAATAGAAATTCCAAAAGCACCGGATATCTGCCTGCCAGGTGCAGAAAATGCATCTTCAGATGATTTTGAATTTAATCTTGAAGATACGATCCTTGCAGCTGCGTCTGCCCAGGGAATTGAAATTCCGAAAGGACCGATTCCGGCAAAGAAACCAGCTGAAGAGGTTCAGGAAACTGTTCCGGAGGACGATGAAGAATATATGTCCGAAGAAGATCTTCAGAGTGCAGAGGATGAATTTATGAATGGTCCGGCAGGAAAAGCAGCCGAGCCGGAACAGGATGAAACGGAATCCGATGAGAATGATCAGGAAGAACCGGAAACAGATGAATTTGATTCTCTGATGGAAGATGATGAAGATTTCGGAGAAGAAGACGGTTATGAAGATGAGGATGATCTGCTGAAAGGAATGGATTTCCTCAATGATATTGATAATGCAGAGACAATGGAGATTCCTGTCAGAGAAGTTAAGAAATCCAAACCTGCGAAAAAAGCAAAAAAACCGGTTTCAGAAGAAGAAGAAATGGAACAGCTGATCGATTCTATGCAGCCTAAGAAAAATGCAGAAGATATCATTCCGAGGGAAAAAGTACTTACAGAGGATGAAGAGAAGCTCTTTACATACTTTGCAAAAGTACCTGGACTGAAAGAACAGATCCTTGATACGCTTTGTGATGTACAGATGGGTGCTGCAGATAAAACATCCAGAATAGGTAACGTGATTGTTATGGGTGGTCGTGAAACCGGAAAAACCCGCCTGATCTCAAGTCTGATTCCTGCAATCTGCAAAGAGCTGAATCTGGATGCATCCAAAGTTGCCTATGTATTTGCAGATCAGATCAATGGCAAGAATATTGCAGAGATCGTCAGCAAGATGGCAGGAGGATTCCTGGTTATCGAAAACGCAAATCAGCTTACCAAAGAAACAGTAAATCAGCTGAACAAAGCAATGGAATTCCGTACAGACGGTCTGATCGTTATCATCGAAGATGAAAAGATCGGTATGCGTAAACTGATTGCGAGATTCCCGAAATTTACATCCAAATTTACATCTATGATCAATATTCCGGTATTTACCAATGATGAGCTTGTTAACTTTGCAAAAGTGTACACAAGAGAAAATGGATATACTATTGATCAGATGGGTATGCTTGCACTGTATAATCTGATCAGTACAAGCCAGAAAGAAGATCAGCCGATGAATGTAGGCGCTGTCAAAGAAATCATTGATAATGCCATTGCAAAATCCAAAGGCGGACTTCGCAAGCTGATAGGCAAGAAGAAAGTCAATCCTGACGGATACATGGTACTTTACGAGAAAGATTTCAGCTGAAAAATTAAAATGAGCATAAGCAACAGGAGGAAATTATGACCAGACCTTATCTTGGAAACCCGAAATATACCATTGAAGTTCTTCAAAAGTACGGATTTGTGTTCCAGAAAAGGTTTGGTCAGAATTTTCTGATCGATACCCGTGTTCTGGACAGGATCATTGAGGCATCTGAAATTACAAAAGATGATTTTGTACTGGAAATCGGACCAGGAATCGGAACGATGACTCAGTATCTGGCAGATGCGGCCAGAGAGGTTACTGCAGTTGAGATTGATGACGCGTTGATCCCGATTCTTCAGGATACGCTGAAAGAGTGGGATAATGTATCTGTGATACATGGTGACATCCTGAAGACAGATATCCGGAAGATTGCAGATGAAAAGAATCAGGGACGTCCGATCAAAGTTGTGGCAAATCTGCCGTATTATATAACAACACCGATCATCATGGGACTGTTTGAAAGTCATGTGCCTGTAGATTCCATTACGGTAATGGTTCAGAAAGAAGTTGCAGACAGAATGCAGACAGGTCCCGGATCCAAGGACTATGGCGCTTTATCACTGGCAGTACAGTATTATGCAAAACCGGAGATCGTGGCAAATGTTCCGCCGAACTGTTTTATGCCGAGACCGAAGGTTGGCAGTGCAGTGATCCGGCTGACCAGACATCAGAATCCGCCGGTACAGGCAAAGGATGAAAAGCTGATGTTCCGTATTATCCGCGCTTCTTTTAACCAGAGAAGAAAGACACTGGCAAACGGATTAAAAAATTCACAGGAGCTGCAGTTTACCAAAGAACAGGTTGAGCAGGCAATCACGGAATGTGGACTTCCACTAAATATCCGAGGTGAGGCTCTTACCCTGGAACAGTTTGCTGCACTGGCAGATATTTTTGTAGATATGAAATAATAAAAATAACAACTATAAAAG
>SKEO01001167.1_pt1 | contig 21916 bp, 20 predicted proteins | sample 4826801 | NCBI WGS metagenome assembly SKEO01 (sample SAMN11008807, study PRJNA524170) | human gut metagenome | biome: Human fecal sample; material: Feces; isolation source: fecal sample from pouch patient p3 | host: Homo sapiens | place: Israel: Tel-Aviv | collected 2016-02-25 | reverse complement strand
GTCCATGTCTGACTATTATCTAACAGTATGTGAAAACTAAAGAACCGCCGTGTACCGAACGGTATGCACGGTGGTGTGAGAGGTCGGCTAATCAATTAATGATTAGCCTCCTACTCGATTTAGGCTTTAAGCCTGTTCAGCACAGTGGAGTTTCTCAGAAGAGAAACGGAACTTTGATGAACAAATAAACCACCGGCTAGGCCGGTGAGTCAGCATTGCTTAAGCTTACAGTAAAAAACCTCCAGTGATATAATTATGTTGGTTCGCCAACCACATAAAATCAAAGGAGGTTATCCAAATGGATATAAACAGTTTAGCACATACGAAATGGAATTGTAAGTATCATATTGTTTTTGCACCAAAATATAGAAGAAAAGTAGCGTATGGGAAGATGAAACAGGATATTGCGAATATTTTAAGTATGCTATGCAAAAGAAAAGGTGTAGAAATAGTAGAGGCAGAGATATGCCCAGACCATGTGCATATGCTTGTAAAGATACCACCAAGTTTAAGTGTTTCAAGTTTTGTAGGGTATTTGAAAGGAAAAAGTACACTTATGATCTTCGAACGCCATGCAAATTTAAAATACAAATATGGAAATCGCCATTTCTGGTGCAGAGGATATTACGTAGATACTGTAGGGAAAAATGCAAAGAAGATACAAGAATATATTCAAAATCAATTACAAAATGATTTAGAGTATGATCAGATGACACTAAAAGAATATATTGACCCGTTTACGGGTGAGCCAGTAAACCAAAATAAATAAAATAAGCCCCATAGGGCTTAATAAGTAAATGACGGTACAGTTGGCGAACCAAATTCGATGAGTCTTTAGACTTAGCGTCGGTAATAAGCCCTTATAGGGCTAGTACAAACCACCGGCTAAGCCGGTGGTTTTGATTACTTTATAGGAAAGTTCGCCTTTGGCTCCTTTCCAAAAGAAAAATAGCCCACATAAAAGTGGGCAGAGCAAACAGATGATCATGGTTTTAGAAAATATAAAAACCTTCTTCACCAAAATCATCACCAAACACATCTTCATTTAGAAAACAATCCATATCCAGCAGGTCATCCTCGCTCATATGGCGAATGTCCTCGGATGTCATACCTTCTGGGGGATTTGAAATATATTTTTCGCGTAGCTCTTTGATATTCTTTTTCATGGTAGGGTTCCTCCTTTATATGAGGATTATAGCATAAAAAGAAGTGGTCATGCAGAAGAACGCTTTCCACGGGAGCGGGACATTGCTTTCTCGTATAATTCTTCAAGAGGTACGCGGCGATGGTTATGATATATTTCTAGGATCACCATCTGTTGTTTACAATGAGGACAGATCAGAGGATCATAGCCAAAAGAAGAAAGGATCGCAGTACGCCACCGGTTAAAACAACGGAAAGTATGCCGTTTTTCTTTCGAAATAGCGAGATGGAGTTTTTTATCAATGGAACGATGTCTGGCATAAAGGCCGCCATAACGGATCATCTTGAAATGTTTTTCAGGGATGTGCCGGATAAGGCGTTTGATAAAATCCATGACAGGAATGGTTTCTTGAACGTATTGATCATCTTCGTGACGATTGTAATGGAAAGAGACAAGATCACCGGTATAAGAATCGACCCTGGAAGTGGCAATGACAGGGCGACCAAGATACCGGCCAATATATTTGGTAACAGTCTTAGGGTCACAACGGTTGGGTTTGGCATAAACATAGAAGCCGTGTTCATGTTCCAGATAACAACGGGCAGAAACTTTTTTAAAAGAAGGACCGATGCGGAGCAACATTTCCTTGAGGAGAGCAGTACGGAAAGCATTGCGAAGGAAAGTATAGTTGAAATGAGAGACATTACGCCAGAAAGCATCATCACTGTAACCGCCTTCAGAGATGAGACAATGGATATGAGGATTCCATTTAAGATCCCTGCCGAAAGTATGCAGGACCATGATAAAACCAGGGGTAAAGTTTTTGTGTTTGTTCATTTTAGAGAATAAGCGAAGGACAACACTGGAGACGGAATGAAAGAGACAGTTAAGGAGAGAGCGATCCTGCAGGAAAAAATCACGGAGGGACGCATCAATGGTAAAAACGCAATGACGGTGTCTGACATTAACGAGCTTAAAGGACATAGAGGTAGTGCGATCCATGGAATATTTATTACCGCAGGTAGGGCAGAAACGGCTGTGACAACGGAAAGGAACAAACTTGAGATTTCCGCAGTGGATACAGCCATACATGGCACCACCATAAGAAGGATCACCACAGTTGATCATCTTATCGATATTTTCCATCTCAGCAGGTCTGGGATGAAGAGTATATTTGATTTCTTCATAATGATCTGTAAAGATCTCTTGTAGGATATTCATGATTCTATTATGAAGGAAAAAGACAAAAAAAGAAACCCACCCCTCAAGAATGAGGGAGGGCACTGAAAAAGTAGATTATACCGTCTATATTTGGTACAATGTATCTATCAAATATAGGCGGTGTTTTTATGATCGAACAACAGCAGAAATTGATGCTAAGTCCATACATGGAAATATATGAATTAGTAATCCCGAAAGATAATCTTCTCCGGCAGATAAAAGAATTGGTTGATTTTAGCTTTATTTATGATGAATTGCTTGCTAATTATTGTCTGGATAACGGACGAAATGCAGTTCCACCTATCCGAATGTTTAAATATCTTCTTTTAAAATCAATTTATGATTTATCAGATGTTGATGTGGTTGAACGTTCTAAATACGATATGTCTTTTAAATATTTTTTGGACATGACTCCAGAAGATGAAGTTATAAATCCAAGTTCATTGACAAAATTTCGGAAGCTGCGTTTAAAGGATATGAATCTTTTGGATATGCTGATTACCAAAACAGTTCAGTTAGCATTAGAAAAAGGAATTATTAAGTCAAAATCTATTATTGTGGATGCTACGCATACAAAATCAAGATACAATCAAAAGACTCCCCGTCAAGTACTCCAGGAACAATCAAAAAAACTGCGCCGTAGCATCTATGAGATTGATGAAACAATGAAAGAAAAATTTCCTGATAAAAACACAGAGGATTCTTTAGAAAAAGAACTAAAATACTGTAAACAGCTTATTGATGTTGTAAAAGGAAATGAAGAAATTTGCAGTTATCCAAAAGTGCAGGAAAAATTAAATCTACTAGAAGAATCTGTCACTGATGACATGGAACATTTAGAAACTTCAAAGGATGAAGATGCAAAAACTGGTCATAAGACAGCCGACACTTCATTTTTTGGATATAAAACACACATAGCAATGACAGAAGAACGGATCATCACAGCTGCCACAATCACCAGCGGCGAAAAAACAGATGGCAAAGAACTGCCAAAACTTGTACAAAAAAGTAAAGCTGCTGGGATACAGATTGAATCAGTCATTGGAGATATGGCTTATTCTGAAAAGAAAAATATCGAGGCAGCAAAAGAAGGTGATTATGAACTGATAGCAAAACTAAATCCAATTATTACACAAGGTAACCGAAGAAAGGAAGATGAGTTTGAATTTAATAAAGATGCCGGAATGTATCAGTGTAAAGCCGGACATTTAGCCATTCATAAATATTTCGATAAAAGGAAAAAAGATAAAAAAAACAAAAACCCACGTATGGTCTATTTTTTCGATATTGAAAAATGTAAATGTTGTCCTTATCGTGATGGCTGTTATAAAGAAGGAGCCAAAAAGAAAACATACACAGAAACAATCATTTGCGATTCCCACAGTGAACAGGTTAAATTTCAGGAAACTGAGCATTTCAAAGAAAAAATGCGGGAACGCTATAAAATAGAAGCTAAGAACAGCGAACTAAAACATCGGCATGGTTATGACGTAGCGTCATCATCAGGTCTTATTTGTATGGAAATGCAAGGAGCAATGACGATCTTTGCAGTAAATCTTAAGAGAATAATTAAATTAATGAATGAAAAATAAGAACTTTGGCCGAAAAAGACAAGCAATTTATATTTTGTCTAACAGAAAATCCACCAGAATCATAAAAACTCTGATGGATTTTTTCTTTTTTATTAAAGTCAAAATAAAAATGGTATGTTTTTCAGTGCCCTCCTTGTTTGAACAGGGGGAAGCGTTTTGTACCACCATAAGATGGAAAAGTTAAAAAATTAAAATAGCCGCCTGTGTGTTCAGACGGCTATTTATTAGTCAATTTGATTTTTTGAGAGTTTTAAAGTATAATTAAGAAAAATATTTATCATTTTGATATACAACAGATTGTGATTTAATTTTGTTATGTAGGTGGTGGGATGATGTATAATCCACAGATAGAAACATTTATAAAGGTTGCGGACGCAGGAAGTTTTAACAAAGCGGCAGATGAATTGTATATCACGCCGACTGCCGTTATTAAGCAAATCAATTTGCTTGAAAGCTCGCTTGACTTGGTTTTGTTTGAGCGTACGCACCGTGGGTTGATACTGACTAACGCAGGCAAGTCGCTTTATCAAGACGCTAAGTACATTATCGGCTATTGCAAGGACAGTGTTGTCAGGGCGAAAAATGCAATGAGCGAGGGCGAAAATATTATTCGTATCGGCTCGTCACCTACAACTCCTGCCCAATTACTTATGCAAATGTGGCCGAAAATTCAAGAGCAATGCCCGGATATAAAATTTGAAATTGTTCCATTTGAGAACACACCCGAAAACGCAAAAGAAATACTTGCGAATTTGGGAAAGAACATTGATATTATCGGCGGAATATTTGACGACACAATGCTTAAACTCAGAAAATGCGAGGGCTTGCAATTATCCCGTGAGCCGTTTTGCTGTGCAGTATCCATTCACCACAAGCTTGCACAAAAGGATAAACTTCAAATCAGCGATTTATACGGCGAAAATTTAATGCTTATGCACCGTGGCTGGAGCAATTATGTTGACCGATTGCGTGACGATATTTGGCAAAATCATACGCAGATACATATTGTTGATTTCGATTTTTACAATATGAGCATATTTAACAGATGCGAAAACACGAACGATGTTTTGCTTGCGATACCGGGTTGGGCAAATGTTCATCCTTTGCTGAAAGTTATTCCTGTTGAGTGGGAATACAGTATTCCGTACGGTCTTTTACATTCGATGACTCCAAGCGAAAATGTTCGATGGGTTTTAGATGCGGCTAAGAATATAGTTAAAACTAAATAAGCAGTTATAATCCAAAGGTATATACTGAACAACAAAACGAGACTTCATTTGAGGTCTCGTTTTTCTTATAATATAGTTGAAAAGAAAAACTAAGGAGTGGTAGAAATGAAAAAATTAAAAGCATTGCTTATAAACGGCAGTCCGAGAGCAAAGGGCTGTACTTACACGGCATTGACCGAACTCAAAAACACATTGGAGCAAGAAGGTATGGATGTTGAACTTATCCATGTAGGGCACAAGGATGTGCACGGTTGTATCGCTTGCAGAAAATGCAAGGAAATCGGCAAGTGCGTATTTGATGACATTGTAAATGAGGTTGCACCTAAATTTAACGAGGCAGACGCTTTTGTTATCGGAGCACCTGTTTATTACGCATCTCCTGCCGGCGGAGCAATCGCATTTCTTGACAGATTATTTTTCAGTACGAATTTTGATAAGACAATGAAGGTCGGTGCGGCTGTTACAACCTGTCGCAGAGGCGGTAACACAGCATCATACGATGTGCTCAACAAATATTTTTCAATCAGCTCTATGCCGATTGCCACAAGTCAGTATTGGAATATGGTTTACGGCGGTCAGGCAGATGAAGTTTTACAGGACAAAGAGGGCTTGCAGACTATGAGAACGCTCGGCAGAAACATTGCTTTTATGGCCAAGAGCATTGCACTGGGCAAGGAGCAATTTGGGCTTCCCGAAAAAGAACAAATTACATTTACAAGCTTTCATCATTAAAAGCAAGGAGTAATTATGGTATTTTATTTCACCGCAACGGGCAACAGCCTTTATGTTGCAAAGTGTATTGAAGAATATCCTGTCAGCATACCGCAGGCTATAAAAAATTCATCAATCTATTCAGACAACCAAATCGGTATTGTTTGCCCTGTTTATTGCGGCGAAATACCGAATACGGTAAAAGAGTTTTTGAAAAAATCGAAGTTTGAAACAAAATATATGTATCTCATTTTAACCTATGGCAACAGTGCAAGCGACTGCCCCGAGTTTACATATAACGAGTTTAAGGCTCTCGGTATCAACTTTGATTATATAGATACCGTTCACTGCGTTGATAATTACCTGCCTGTTTTTGATATGGCAGAAGAAAAGAAAATTGACAAAGATACAGATGCTCAAATTGCACATATAATCAAGAATATCAGACTAATGAAAAAAGGTGTTCCAACTGCAACAGACGCAGACAGGAAACTCCACAAGCAAGTGGCAACGCTGAATAAAATCATTCCGTCATTTAATAACGGCAAGATGATTAAAATAACCGATAAATGTATCGGCTGTAAAGTGTGCGAAAAGGTTTGCCCGACAGGCAATATAATTGTGCTGACGGATTACGCACAAAGGCGAAGCAAAAAATGCGAATACTGCCTTGCCTGCGTTCACGCTTGCCCTCAAAAGGCAATTATCATTAAGCACGAGAAAAACAAAAACGAGCGATACAGGAATGAAAATGTATCACTCGATGAAATAATAAAATCAAATTTTCAGGATAGGAGAGAAAGCTATGAATAATTTTATTTTTGAAAATTCGTCAAAGGTATATTTTGGCGAAGGCTGTGTAAAGGAATATCTTTCAAATATTCTTTCAGCTTACGGCGACACGGTTATGCTCTGCTACGGCGGTGGCTCGATTAAGAAAAATGGCATTTATGACGAGGTTATAACCGTACTCAAAAAAGAAAACAAGGCAGTTGTTGAGTTTAGCGGTATTCCGTCAAACCCGACATACAGCAAGGTGCTTGAGGGGGTTAAGCTTGCTAAAGAAAGCAACGCCGATTTGATTCTTGCAGTAGGCGGCGGAAGTGTTATGGACTGCTGTAAGGCAATTTCACTCGGTGCAAAATATGACGGTGATATTTGGGCTGACTTTTGGGCAAGACCGGGTGTGATTGATTTTGAACCGTTGCCGCTTGGTATGATCGTCACTGTTTCAGGCACGGGCAGTGAATGTAACGGCGGTGCCGTAATCACAAATGAAGAACTTAAAATCAAAACGGGCAAAGATTATCCTCAGCTTAACGCAAAATTCGTTATGCTTGACCCGACATATACTTACAGCGTTCCTGAATTTCAAATGGTATCGGGTGCTTTTGATACTCTTTCACACATTATGGAAATCTATTTCAGCGAGCCGAATGAAAGCAATGTATCGGACGATATATCCGAGGCTCTTATGAAAAATGTTATCACCAATTTGCGTGCCGCTATCAAAAATCCCGAGGACTACACAGCAAGAAGTAACCTGATGTGGGACGCAACAATGGCAGAAAACCGTATCATCAAACTTGGCAAAAAGACGGATTTTGAATGTCACCAAATGGAGCACCAGCTCGGCGCATACACTAACTGCAACCACGGTGCAGGTCTTGCCGTTCTTCATCCTGTTTATTACAGACATATTTGCAAGGCAGGCGAAAAGAAATTTGCTCAGTTTGCAGTTAATGTTTGGGGCATTTCAAAGGACGGCAAAACAGACGAAGAGCTTGCAAAAGCAGGTGTTGAGGCCCTGGCAGATTTTATTAAGGAAATCGGTATGCCGACAACCTTTAAGGAACTTGGAATTGATGAAAATATCAACCTTAAAGAAATTGCAGACTCATGCGGCATTGTACCGGGTGCATACAAAAAGATGACACACGAAGAAATTCTTCAAATTTTTGAAGAATGTAAGTAAACCCTTGACCTAAAGTAAACTTTAGATATTAAAATTTAATTATCAAGCAGAAAAGGAGTAACTATTATGGAATTTACAAAATTAAATAACGGTGTTCAAATGCCAATGCAGGGTATCGGAACATTTTTGCTCACACCTGACGAGGCAGAGGCATCTGCAACCTACGCTCTCAAAAACGGATGTCAGCTTATAGATACAGCAAATGCTTATTGCAACGAAAAAGCAGTAGGCAGAGCAATGAAAAACGCTGGCATTGACCGTAAAAATATTTTTCTTGAAACAAAGCTTTGGCCGTCATTTTATGAGCAGGACAATGCAGTAGACAAAACTCTTGAAAGACTTCAAACAGATTATATCGATTTGCTTTTAATTCATCAGCCTGCCGGAAACTACATTGCAGGATATAAGCAAATGGAAAAGGCATACAAGGACGGCAAGGTTCGTGCAATCGGTCTTTCAAACTTTAACGAAGAGCAGATTTGCGAAATCCTAAATATCTGCGAGGTTAAGCCGTCTGTTCTTCAAACCGAAGTGCACCCGTATTATCAGGAAAATGAGCTAAAAAAATTCCTTTCTCACGAGGATATTAAAATTCAGGCTTGGTATCCGCTGGGTCACGGTGATAATGCGCTTCTCAATGAGCCGCTCTTTAAGAGCCTTGCGAAAAAATACGGTAAGTCGACAGCTCAAATCATTCTTCGTTGGCATATTCAGGAGGGCAACATTATTATTCCGGGTTCAAAGAACAGCGACCATATCAAGGCTAATTTTGATATTTTTGATTTTTCACTCACTGATGAAGAAATGGCAAAAATATCATTACTTGATAAGGGCGTAAGATATTATACCTCAACACCGGAAATGCTTAAAAAGTATGTCGAGATGATACCGCCTGTTGACGAACAAAAATAATTAAACTAAAGGAGATTAAGATTATGAAAAAATTAACCTCAATTCTTTTGGCACTTGTGCTTGTGTTTTCTTTCGCAGCTTGCTCTAATAATTCGAGCGACAATTCAAATACAACCTCAAGCACTTCACAAACTGCGAATGCTCCGGCAGATACTTCAAAATCCACCGATGAAAATATCCAAAATTCTAATACAAGTTCAAAAATATTAGTTGTTTATTATTCTGCAACAGGTAGCACAAAAGCTGTTGCAGAAACTATAGCCGACACTTCCGGAGCAGATTTGTTTGAGATTACACCTGTTGACCCTTACACAAGTGATGACCTTAACTGGACTGATGACAACAGCCGTGTAAGTGTTGAGCACAACGACGAAAGCGAGCGTGATGTACCACTTACAAAGACTACGCCTGATAATTGGGCAGATTATGATACAGTATTTATCGGCTATCCGATTTGGTGGGGCATTGCTGCTTGGCCTGTAAACAATTTTGTTAAGGGCAATGATTTCAGCGGCAAAACCGTTATTCCGTTTTGCACCTCATCTTCTTCGGGTTTAGGTCAAAGCGGTGACCTTTTAGCAGATATGGCAGGCACAGGCAATTGGCAGGACGGCGAAAGATTTTCTTCAGGTGCCTCATCAAGCAAGGTCGAATCTTGGGTAAACGGTCTTGACCTTAAATAAGTTTATCAAATCTATAGCTGTGCTTTTGGCGGTTACTGTTACGGTGATACCATTATGTCTTGGCTTTTCGGCGAACATTAAATTATTGGTAGTGTCAAATAAGTTATGAAAAAACAGAGCCAAAGAAAAAGACTCAAAAGAACCTTGAAAATTGCAGATATTTATTCCAATAAGCTCTCCGAGGGCTTAGGGCGTTGCCCTAAGAACCCACAAGGGACCAGTCCCTTGACCCATTTTCGGGCGTTGCCCGAACCCATCCTCGCCGGAAGGCAGGAAAAGGGCGCAGCTGTCCCTTTTCTGCTGTACAGGATAATCCGGGAACTTTATGTCAATAGACTTTCGCGGCATATCCTCACAGCCGGCAAGGCCGTCTGCTCCGGTATTCCACGGTTCTATTGACAACAGTTCCGCTCCGGTGCAGCAGTACTGTTTTTCTGCATATTCAGAATGGTCTGTTGCCCAAGAAAGATTAAGAGCTGCCATTTGCCGGGCATGTTATCAGCTCCCTGAAGTGTCTCTACTTCATTGAGCACTTTATACCCAGCATGTTTGTGTGGACGCAGAAAGTTATAGTAAGCCACCCATAGAGCCAGGTCATAGTTGGCGCCATCGATGTTATCAAATCCGTTTGTGCTACGGTAGGAAGCCTTGTATGTGCGGTTCAGCCGTTCGATCATCTGCTTGAAAGGACGGTATTCTTTAGAAACGGCATCGTCGTTGGTAAGTCCAAGAACCTGAGTAACTGTGAAACTAAAGTCTTTACCAAACTTCTTTGCGAATTCCATTGCAGCAAGAGGATAAGCACTGTAACCATCCGCAACGAATTTAAAGTTTTTTGTGAGCTTTGAAAGTCCGTGAAAAGCCATACGCATGGCAAGTATGCAGGGACCAACACCGCGGTTATCGGACACCTGATAGCCTAGAATGGAACGCGTGGCGGCATTCATGATAAGCCAAACGTAAGTTTTGATACCACGAATCTTTATATAGGTCTCATCGGCAGTGAGGATATCACCCTTTTCGTAAGGATATTGATCGACAAAGGGCTTGATACAGATAGCTGCAGTCTTGCAGTAGTTGGCAATCTGCTGGTGGGAAATGCGGATGTTATAAAGATCTTTCAATGCCTGCGAGGTTTTTCTTAAGGATAATCCAAGGTTGATGTGCAGGGTAAGACACAGAGACATCACATGGGCATTATGCTTTGAAAACCTTAGTGAAGAAGCATTCTTGGGAAGAGAGGTTAAGTCCATAGCGAAGAAATCCACAGTGAATTCACGGTAGATGTAATGGAGTTTATATTTGTTTTTACCATAATCTTCAGCAAGGTCTTTCTGATCCACTTTTTTAAGATTATGGAGATAGTAAGGACATTTTGGATTGACGCATTTATGTATGCGGAAGAACTTACGGTCTTTTTTGGGGACGAGGGTATTTCCGCAGTGAGGACAGGTAAGGCGAAAAGGTGTTGTAACGACTTCACCGGAGCAGAAGGTCTGACCACAGATTTTACACTGGTATTGACCGTTACCTCCATTATTGTCGTATATGTAGTGATGTGGAGCCCCACACAAAGGGCAGGTGGTATCTCCCGGAATGGATTTACCATTACGGCGCTGAACTGGTTTGACAGGCTTACCGTATTTCCACTGATAGTATTCAAGAAGAAACAGCCAGTCCTGTTTGATAAAGGTTTTGATGACAGGAAGCTTATCGATCTTAAATTTTTGATACTTTGGGGAATGGGAATCATCAAAGCTCCACTGCTTAAGTGGGATATATCTGCAGATAAAGTGAATCAGCCAGCAGTTTTGCTGATAAAGTTGATGGCATAACTGAAGAAGATAAAGTATAATGTTCACGAGCATTGTCTCCTTTGTGTAGTGAAGGTTTGGTCGCTGACATTATACCAAAAAGGGAGGACAATGCTCTTTTTATTTGAACCTCCCGTAAAATCAAGAAATTTGAACTATAAACAGGTGGTGAATTTGACACTACCAAATTATTAAGAGAGGTAATATTATGAAAATTCTTTTTATTAACGGCAGTCCGAACAAAAACGGAAATACTGCTAATCTTGCCTCAATTCTTTTGAACGGCAAGGAATACGAAACACTTAATTTAACTGACTTCACAATCGGCTCATACGGTCAAACTTTACCTCATGACGGACTTGACAGAGTGATTGAAAAAATGAAAGAGGCTGACACAATCGTTATCGGTTCTCCGCTTTATTGGCACAATATTTGCGGCTCTGTTCGTAATGTTTTAGACCGTTTTTACGGCAAGGTTGACGAGAGCGAGCTCTTAGGCAGAAAGCTATATTTTGTATTCCAAGGTGCGGCACCCGAAAAGTGGATGCTTGACGCAGGCGAATACACAATGAAACGCTTTGCCGCACTTTACGGTATGAAATATATGGGAATGGCAACGAATATTAAAGAGGCTAAAGATTTAAGCAAAAACATATGAACTCTAAAATGAAATTGAAGTTAAAGCCGATAATTGATATTTTAATGACATTTGCTCTGCTTCTTTTGATGTCCTACGAGCTTTTAGGCTCAACTGCACACGAGGTAGTCGGCGTTGCTATGTTTGTGCTTTTTGTTGTTCATCACGCACTCAATATAAATTGGGCAAAGCATTTAGCGAAAGGCAGGCAAACACCTATAAGAATTTTTCAAAATATTCTTGTTTTGCTTGTGCTTATATCATTTGTCGGCTCAATCGTCAGCGGGGTAATTGTTTCAAGGCATCTGTTTGCATTTTTGAATATAAAATCAACCTATGCAGCGAACAGAATCCATATGCTTTCTGCATATTGGGAATTTATATTTATGTCGCTCCACCTCGGACTTCATTTCAATATGATTTTGCTAATGATAAAAAAGAAAAAGCAACTCTCACCAAAAGTGAAGACTGCTTTCAAAATAATATTCATACTCATTTTTGCATACGGAATTTACGCATTTTTCAAACGAGATATAGCATCTTACCTGTTCCTTAAAAATCAGTTTTTCCTCCTTGGCGATAACGAACACCTTCTGCTTTATCTCTTTGACTATATGTCAATAATGTTTTTCTTTGCAACATTGAGCCACTTTGCTTTTTCAATATTAAAGTCGAATACAAAAAGCGGGTCTTAGGGTGTCCCTAACGAGAAAATTACCGTTTGGATAACCAAATGGTCTGCTCGCTAAGATTATGCATTGCAACTTGGCAAATAAAATTTAAGGCACAGCCTACGGAAATTTTCTCCGTAAGTTGTGCCTTTTTCTCATTTATAAATCACTTGTTCATTAACGATTTCTGTTGCTCTGTTGCGAATATTATTCATTTTTTGCACCCACAACATCATATTTTCGGCTTTGAGTTTTTCCGTAACTTGTTCCTGCTCAGCAAGTGATTTTATTGTCTGTTCAAACAAATTCTCTGCCTGACGCTCAACATCGGCAAGGTAATTGTAAAGCTCACCCGATGTAAGAAGATTGTAATAAAGCACTCGATGACTTGATTTCAAATAGCGTCTGTGCCTCATTGCCCACACACTGATTTGCCTTTGGTTTTCATCAGGTAGCGTAAGAGTTGGCAAAAGATAATCGCCTTGTTGCGAATAACTACCGCCTATATTTTCAAAATTTGTTTTCATATTGAAGCCTCCTTGGATTTGGTAACTTCATTATGCTGAATACAAAACGAAAAGACAAATGTGTGGATTTAAGAAACAGAAAAAGGCTCTGACCTTTTACAGTCAAAGCCTCATCTGCCATTGCAATGCCTTAGTTTTATTAAGTTTTATCATACTGCCTTATCAAACCTCAGCATTCTCCAGTCTACTTTTGTTCTTATCTATTATCATTATTTGATGGGTGGTTGATGTATCAAATGTTCATAATGAATCGCCACCAATTCCGCATAAGTATCAGAATAATCCTCTGCCCAATACAGATGCAGTATTTGGTCATATATGGTATTCTCTTCACCTTTAGCTCCCGGAAGCGTCAAGTCCAATGGTCTCTCCGCTAACTGCAACAATCTATTGCTTAACCTGAACGGAATATGAATTCCCAAGCAACAGGAAACGACATTCTCTTTTGTGAGATTCTTTCCTTTCTTCATATTGCTGACAGTTGTATTATCAAGTCCGGTTACCGACTTAAGCGTTCGAAACGATACACTACAAATCTTCTTATCCATCAACGTCGCAAGTGCTTCTCCGAATTCCATGCCATTTATCGCAGCAAGCATCTCTCGCGCAATCTCGTTCACAAGACCAAGGCTCAATTTCTCATCATCCGACAATGCCGAAAGCTCATCATAATAATTGAAGGTCTTGCTTGCCATAGAACTCGGCAGGGTAATGTAGTGGAGCTCACCCGTCTCTTTATCCATTACAAACTGCAGGAAGCACTCTTCCTCATGTGCTTTGGCATACTCCGTAAAAAACAGTTTTCCCTTATCATCTCGTTCCAGATATTTCTTATCATAAACACAGAGCTTATTATCCACATATGCGAAACAATCGGTATCCACCATGCAGGCAAGGGCCTTGCTCTCCGAATACCATTCTTTGAGCTTTGCTTTTTTGACGGATGTTGTGATAGTTTTTCCTTCCATCACTTCATCTGTCAGCACAACTCCCACCGATTTCAAATTACTGTCGGTGTCCATAGATACCGTTTCGACTTTCGTCTTATGCTTCCTGTCAAATTCATTCTCAGGATATGGATCCTGCCCGCCCGAAAGAAGAAAATACCGCAAATAAGCATCCACTAACATTGCAAGCCTTGATTGGCGGAAATTCTGGTGCTCAACAACAATAAAAAATTCTGTTGCCTTACTATTATCCACGCTCGCCTTCAGTTCATCAAATTTACCATGTGCCTCTATGGTTTCCTTCGTGACTTTCTTTGCTAGCATTTCGCGCAAGAGCCTCTCATAGCATCCCAGTCTGCGAACCACTCGCTTGATCCTTGCGTTTTCAGCCCCCTTCATCAGGTCAGATATATACTCGCGGAAAGACTTACCCGGAATGATTCTTGCATTACCGGCTTGCACATCATGAAGGAAAACATTTGCATACTTTTGTTCCTCTGCTGACAACATGGAAAACGACTTATGCAAATCAGTCAACGTCTTGTCCAGTGTTTCTTGATCATACTCGCCCTGAATCAGCTTGAGGAACTTTTCAAAACGAGTATTCATATACTCAGCATCAATCTTTGTCGTGTCATACTCCGTGATATGAATTTTTACATCATACGGAACATCCCCGCCGTGACCTCCGCCACCACCTCCTGCCATCTCCTTATATCTTGCTAACAGGATCAGATACGTCATTTCATCGAATAGCATCTCGATATCCGTTCCGTCTTCAGCAGAATACACTCGCTGTTTCCAGTTGAAGCCCTGTATCTTAGCTGCCTGAAGATAGGTGTCGAATTGATTGAACGCCTTGGCAAACTTTCGTTTCTCAGACTGTTCCTCTGGCAGCTTCTCAAAGTTGTTAATGGCACCAGCATCAAATATTTCCTTAATCTCTTCAAATGTCCTATTAAGATTACGCAAATTCCTTGGCAACTTGTCCACGAATAACCCTGTAGGGACATTGCCGGAATAAGCCTCTACCGCCGCTTCGATGTTTTTCTCCATCGTATTCGGCCTTCGATAATATTTTATGATACCAAAAGGCTTCTCTGATTCGTTGAACAGTCAATTGGTTCTCGAAAATGCCTGGATTAAGTTTTCATACTCCATCACCTTATCCAGATAAATAGTATTTACCCACTTTGAATCAAAACCGGTCAGCATCTGATTTACAACGATTAAAATATCTATTTGCTGATTCGGCTCCAATCTTTCATACGGTTTCTTATGTGCAAGTCTCAGGCTCACATCCTTCCTGAACTTGTCATACGTCGGTATTGTAAATGTCTGGCCCAATCGATCCCGATAATCTTCCAACATATCCACGATACCGTCTTCCTTATCCAAAGATCCGGTACCGCTTTCGTTATCGATAGTAGGATCAAACATTGCCGTTATCATAAGCTCAGGTATTTCTTTTTTCATAAGCCGCCAATATCGTACCGCTTCTGGAATACTGGATGTCGCAAATATCGCATGGAACTTACCACCACGACTGTATATAAGCCATTTCTTCTTAATATCCGAAATAACCCCCATGACGTACTCATCCGTCTGGTACTGCTCATTCGGGATGAAATCCTCTATGCCTTTTACCCACTTATCACCAACCTTCTTCCCATACATTTTCACCTGGGAGGAGTCCATCCATTTGTAGAAGACCTTCTTTTTCTTTTCATCCTTCATAACATCTTCTACTGTATCAGCCTTAGCTTTTTCCAAGGCCACCTTCTGGCGGAGCTCATCATCGTCATATATCTTGACCATATAAGGATCAAAGCCAAGGACATTCTTATCTCGGATGCCATCCGCAAGTGTATATCTATGGATTTCGCTGCCGAATATGGTTGTGGTCGTGCTGTCTTTTTTGATATTGACGTCCTGAATCGGCGTACCAGTGAATCCAAAAATAATAGAATGTTTGAAGGTATCCTTTATCGTCGTTAACATGTCACCGAAAGTAGATCGGTGGCATTCGTCAATGATTATGACCAGCCTCTTAGATCTGATCTTTTTAAGATCTGCATCCTTTAATCCCTCCATATCCTCTGAAATATTGCTGAGTTTTTGGATGGATGTAACAATAAGCGTATTATCATGATCATCGCTTTTTAGCTTTGATATCAAAATATCTGTATTCTCCGTAGCTTGTATGCTCTCGGTTTCTGTAGCAAATGACCTGTACTCTTTGAGCGACTGGATACCCAGTTCTTTCCTGTCCACAAGGAATATAACTTTATCCGCATCATGGGAACTGGCAATCAACTGAGCAGATTTGAAACTTGTCATCGTCTTTCCGCTACCTGTTGTATGCCATACATGACCGCCCCGCTGTGTCTCCGGCGTGTCCTCTTTCCAGTTTCTCTTCGTCACCCGATCAGCGATACCGATTGCAGCATAATACTGATAACTTCTCATTACCTTAAGCAGGTTGTCATCTGTATCAGCAATCGTATAGAATCCGATCAACATATGAGCCATAGGAATATTTAGAAGTCCTGCCATAACCTTATCCCACTCATTGATAGGCACATTGTCAAAGTCCGCCCAATGGAAAAAGAACGCCGAATTGAAAACACCATCCTCTCCCGGATTTGCAAAATAGACCGCTTCCTCAGGCTCCATTGCGACGAATACCTGTATCAGAGAAAAGATCCCCCGGAACACACCCTCATGCGAATACTTTATAATTTGGTTATATGCATCGCTTACCGGAATGTCACTTCTCTTAAGCTCGATATGGATGACGGGCATACCATTGATCAGGAGCATCAGATCCCCTCTTCTGTCATTCAGAATAGGCGATTTCGTATTGAAATGCGGCTGTTGTACAATCTGATATCTGCTTTCACCATATGCGATTTCTTGACGGTCATAAATCTTCAGGCTGACTTCTTTTCCAAAGTGCAGTTCATCATCCGGATTGTCTCTGGTAATAGATACACTCCGACCGTTGATAAAGCTGTTCAGCTTCAGTGGTGTCCGCAGATTGATGATTTGTTCCATGATCTGTTGCATCTCGCCATCCGTCAGCGGACACTCATTCAGACAGTTTCTCTGTCTGTTGTTATTGAACAGAATATCCGCCCAATTTTTAAGCAGATCCGCCTCCGATGGATGACGGATCACCTCTGACTCCCATCCACGCTCTACTAAGACGCCTATGACGGCTTCTTCAAAATCGCTCTCTTTATCAAAGATCACGTCCGGCACCTCCCTTTATACAAACATTTTCTCCATGCACGCACTCTTTATATGCTTTATCTTCTCCAGCTCTTCCTTCTCAATTTCGATAAGCCGATCCATCTGACGGAAATATTCACCGATTTGCTGCTGTTCCTCTATTGTCGGCGCAATATAAGCACTCATTTCCAGGAATGCCTTCGGCTTCAATGTCCTAAGCTTCTTGACCGTACCCTCCATACTCCGTGAAATTTCCTTGATGAAGCGCGGATGTCTTACGATACACTCCATAAAGGTTGAATCCTGATCAGTGCAAAAAATCTTGTATATCGGAGATACACATCCCTTGCCCAGAGCATTCCGATGAATCGCACCATATATTACATTCGCCGGATTATAGATAATATCATCATACTCCGTCTTCAGGTACTTTTTATTTTTCTTATCCAAAATCAGAAAATCTCGTTGATTTGTTTTTCTATCTTCCGGTCGTATTACACCTTCCTCAATAGTAAATGAAAGCTGTGGATATTCTTCCGAAATTGTATCTATACAATGACGTTCCCAGAATATTTCTGAAAAATGGCAGTGCCGCCATGGTTTTTTATAACCCATAAATCGCACAGAAGGCACATTCTCATTTCCTTGAGGAAACATTTTATCGAGCATAGCCTTCCTTAAGCTCAGTAATCTTTCGATTTCACGCTTATGATTAACAACAAGCCGATCTAAGTTTTCAAAAAAATCCCCTATTTCTGTCTGTTCATCTACGTTTGGGACAAGAATATTCTGCGCCAAGAACTCTAGAACAACAAGTTCGTTCATCATTGTTCCAGCCTTGGTTGAATTTATTAGGATTTTTCGCATTATTGGTTCATAGTGGATATAGTTTTTCCAGAACGAAACCGGTATAGGCGAAATTGGTCTTAAAGCAGTAAATCTTGGAGACATTATTCCAGTCCCTATATCATTTGCCACAAATCTACCAAAACGAAATTCCTTGTTCGTATGCCCTTCAAATGCAATATCTCCTTCTCGCAAGACTTTGTAATTTGATAAGGATTTTTCTGAAGCCCCGTTTCCCTCATCCTTAAAAGACATAGAGGCAATAGAAATTGTCCTCTCAAATCCAATCAAATCAACATTTCTTTCGTTATTATTTTCATATAAAGAGCCAAGTTTTTTGTATTCCCAGTTTCCTTTAAAACCATCCAGCCTTATTTCTGGTATTTTTTTATCGTCACTCATTATAATTGACCCCCTAAGATAGCATTGAATTCTTGGAGACCTTCTGCATCAGCTACCCTCTCTGCCTTAAGCATATTAACCATATCAATTAGACAACTCTTTGTACTAATCTTTTCAGTCTGCAGTTCATGAAAAGTAGTGGCATACTTCTTAGCTATATACTCCATTGACGAAATGACTTCAAAAACAATATTAGAAGAAAGCATTTTCAGATTACATACCAATGGTTCAATCCACTTTTGCTCCACAATTTGCAAAGCTTCTTTCTCAGAAAGGCCTTCGATAGTCTCTTTTGTCTTTATATGAAGTGCTTCCCTCTTCTGCTTCAAATCTTTTTTGGCGGCGCTTTCTTCGTCAGATAAGCGCAGAGCAGATAATAACTTCCCCTCATACGAATCTTCTGGGAACTCATACTCCATCTTTAGTTGCTGTATTCGACTTGTTAATGACGGCTTCTTGCAAGATCCGTCCTTGTTCTTTTCGATTTTATCCCAGTCCGCATCCATACAGGTTTTGATAAATGCCAGTTGCTCTTTTTTCGGCATGGTCATATACTTGTTCAGAGCGTTAATCTCCTCGCTCTCCACGCCCTGCAATATTTCATCGCAGGTCGCTTTCAGTTCCTTGGAAACAAACGCATCATTACTATCATTTAAGAAGCTGCCCTGTTTTTCATCCTCATCAAGGGAATCAATAATCTCCGTATACTCCCCAGTAATCTCTGACAAGCGTTCTTCCAAAACCTGTATTGCTTCAACCTCATCTGGCATGAGCATTTCTTGTACAAGTTCAAATGGTAAGATATGCCCCTTCCATCCATCCTGTACTTCCGTCACTTCATCATCGTCATCATTTTTGTTGTTTTTCTTAATGACCATATTGGGATCTACTTGAGTAATAACCTCGAATCCTTCCGTCTGAAGCATCTCAATATCTGCAGATATGATCTCCCAGTATTCAGCAAAAACCTGATAAGCTGCATATCTGTCCGCTAACTTGATGGGATCTATTCTTCGAAAAATATCCTCTGTAATCTTCTCTTTTTCCTTATCTGCGACCACATCCAGCACACCATCTACTAGGTCTTCCTGAAGCGTCTCGTAAAAGCCATCGAATGCTTCGATAAATGCGACTCTGTATGCTTCAACTGACTCAAAGGAATCTATCGTGCCATTGATATCCTCTGTTCTTGGCTGAAGGTATCCCTGAGAAGCCTCCTTAAACAGTGCTTCTCTAAGCCCCGGAAACGCATCCCAGTAATCATCAAATTCATCAACTTCACTTACGGGAATACCGCCAAACATTGTCGCACGGATATCCCATTTTTCCGGGTCATCTGTGGAATCCACATATCTCGGAATGTTCAAATTATATTCATTCTCCCTGATTGTTTCCTTAGACACCAAAACCGAATACTTCTCTATAGCTGATCGGTTTTTAACTGCATCTACGATTTTCTTTATATCACAAGCTCTCAATTTGTTATTTTTTGTTGCCTTTATAAAACCCTTGGACGCATCAATGATAAGAACATCCGAAGTGGGTCTATTCTTCTTCAGAACCATAATGATTGTCGCAATATTTGTTCCGAAAAAGATATTCTCCGGCAAACCGATAATTGCATCAATACGGTTTTTCTCAATCAGGTTCTCACGGATTTTTGCCTCTTCACCACCACGAAAAAGCACACCATGAGGAAGGACTATGGTCATGATACCGTCATCTTCCAGGTGATAGAGATCATGGAGCAAGAATGCAAAATCCGCCTTGGCCTTTGGCGCAACGCCAAAATCCTTATATCTTGGATCGAACTCTTTGTCCTTCGGATCCCACTTCTGGGAATAAGGCGGATTGCTGACCACAGCATCCACCCTCACAAGCTCATAAGTAGTCTCTTTCTTGTTCTCTTCAAAGAAAGGCCAGTCGTCCTCCAGCGTATCTCCGTTTCTCACATTGATATTGGCAGGCTTGATTCCTCTCATGACCAAATTCATTCTGGTCAAGTTGAATGTATTCTCTTTCAGTTCCTGCGCGTAATAATCAATCTTTCCATCACCGCTAATATATTTTGCCGCTGATCTGCCGATGTTTATTAGCAGCGACCCCGAACCGGATGTAGGATCATATATTTTGATCTGTTTCCTGTCCTTAAGATGCTCCGCTACGATCTCGGACATCAGCACAGATACCTCATGTGGCGTATAGAACTCACCAGCCTTCTTTCCGGCATTTGCCGCAAAGTTGCTGATCAGATATTCATAGATGAAGCCAAGGACATCGTAATCCTGCTTGCCGTCCATTGGAATCTTCTTGATCAGCTTCAGGAGCTTCTTCACTGCCTTAGTCTGCGAGCCGGAAGTCTCTCCCAGTTTCGATAACCCCGTCTGAAGGGTATTGAAGATTTTCTCAAATACCTTCTTGTAAACCTCATCGATATTTTGATCGAAGTCGGACAGTGCATCCCTGACATCCTTCACATCAAAATCATTTCCCTTTGCCAACCATGTTGAGAACAGATTGTCATAGGCAATGAAATACCCAAGTGTCTCCCGCACGTGCTTCGCATACTTGACGTCCTTTTCGTCAACCTTCTTGATTTCATCTTCACTGAGTTTTTCCTTTTGAAACAGATTCAGCTCACACTCCGACAAATATTTGTAGAAGATGAATCCAAGGATGAAATCCTTATACTCATTAGCCTCTATCTTTGACCGCATCTGATTAGCTGATTCCCAAATCGTTGATGCAAGTTGATGTTTATTCATTATGTTTTCCTCCTGTAGTGCCTATATTTTATAAGCATTATTTATCGGCCGCTCTACCACTACGTGCCCATTCCTCAAGTTCTGAATACTTAAATTTCCACGCTTTGCCAATCTTCATTCTTGGAATATCTTTGCCCTTACGAATCCAGTCGCGAATTGTGGCTGGCTTAACACCCAGGAATTCTGCTGCTTCTTTTGTACCTACCCAGTTTTCTTCTTTTACATTCACAGTCATAGTCTCCTCGCTCCTATAAGGCACAATTGTCCATATTCAATTGTACCTTAGCTGTTGTCATTTTTCAATGGTTTATAATATTTTATATTTGTTTGCGTGGTTACATTTCAAAGCACAGTTTTCTTGTTTCATACCTTGATTTTCCATTAGTCAGAGTCACTTTCACAGACTTCAAAAATGAATTCCAGCAGATGCTCCTCAAAGACCAGATCGAACTTTTTCTGCTCGGTAAGCTTCCCACCTCCATCGTAATTCGCTGTCTAACCGTCTCATCATCAATTTATTTTATTAAATCTTGTAGTAATGCCACAGTTATTTACCTCGTTCTTTCGTTTATGTTTATGTTTTTGCTTTTATATTGTAGCTTATAC
>SKEO01001157.1_pt1 | contig 21985 bp, 11 predicted proteins | sample 4826801 | NCBI WGS metagenome assembly SKEO01 (sample SAMN11008807, study PRJNA524170) | human gut metagenome | biome: Human fecal sample; material: Feces; isolation source: fecal sample from pouch patient p3 | host: Homo sapiens | place: Israel: Tel-Aviv | collected 2016-02-25 | reverse complement strand
AGGATGCCTTCTTTTTGGTGGGCGATAACAGGATCGAACTGCTGACATTCTGCTTGTAAGGCAGACGCTCTCCCAGCTGAGCTAATCGCCCATAAATCGTTGACGGAGATTATTATGCCATAGTCTCGCGTAAGATGCAAGAAGAAAATGAGTTCGGGGATGAGGAGTGGTGGTGCAGCGCATAAAAACAGGGGAGCGCCGCGGAGTATAGATGGTAGCGATGCCCGAAAGTCGTATTCAAGTCACCAGTCACTTGATACTCCCAATCCCTGCTTTCACACATGCGTCATTTATCGGACTGCAAGAAAGATTTCTCGGCAACGCTTTTAATGACGATACGAGAGAGTCGGATGTCTCCTGGTTTTTAGTCACTAGTCACTCTTTATCCCGGAAGTCCAACGCCAAAAGGGGCCGCTGACTCTTTGAGTCAGCGGCCCCTTTGTTTACGCTTTCGTATTACGCAGCGTGAGAATTATTTTTCTTCTTTGGCTTTGCGATCTGCGATTTCCTGATCATAGGATTTCTGGATGCGGACGTAGTTTTCACGGCGCTGTTTGGCATCGCGTTCGGTCTTTTCGAAGAGTTCTTCCGCTTTGTCTGGGAAGAGCTTCGCCAGAGATGCGAAGCGGACTTCGCCCATGAGGTAGTCGCGGAAGTTGCCTTTCGGTTCGCGGCTGTCGAGGTGGAATGGATTCTTGCCCTGTTCCAGAAGCTCTGGGTTGTAGCGCCAGTTGCACCAGTAGCCACATTCGACGGCGCGTTTTTCTTCTTCGGAGGATTTGCCCATGCCGGCTTTGAGGCCGTGGTTGATGCATGGCGCATAGGCGATGATGAGGGACGGTCCCGGATAGGCTTCTGCTTCGCTGATGGCTTTGAAGGCCTGATTCATATCAGCGCCGAGAGCGATCTGTGCGACGTAGATGTAGCCGTAGGAGACGGCGATCATGCCGAGGTCTTTCTTCTTGGTCTTCTTGCCGGAGGCTGCGAATTTGGCGATGGCAGCAGCCGGAGTGGACTTGGAGGACTGTCCGCCGGTATTGGAGTAGACTTCGGTATCAAGGACGAGGACATTCACATCTTCGCCGGAAGCGAGGACCTGATCGAGGCCGCCGAAGCCGATGTCGTATGCCCAGCCGTCGCCGCCGAAGATCCACTGGGATTTCTTGACGAAGTGATCCTTGAGATCCAGCAGTTCTTTGTATTCCGGATGCGCGGAAACCGCAGCGGTGAGGGCCGCATTGAGCTTGTCGGCGCGGTCTCTCGTGCCTTCGCCGAGGTCTTTCTTGGAGAGCCATTCTTCCATGGCGGTCTTGACATCGCCTTCCGCTGCCGGGAGGAGAGCTTCGAGCTTTTCGGTCAGGCGGCTTCTGAGCTTCGCTTCACCGAGGTGCATGCCGAGGCCATATTCCGCATTGTCTTCGAAGAGGGAGTTCGCCCAAGCCGGGCCCTGTCCTTTGCTGTTCTTGGTATATGGCATGGATGGGGCGCTTGCGCCGTAGATGGAGGAGCAGCCGGTCGCATTGGAGATCATCATGCGGTCGCCGAAGAGACGGGTGACCATATTGATGTACGGGGTCTCGCCGCAGCCTGCGCAGGCACCGGAGAATTCGAAGTAGGTCGGTTCGAACATGGCGCTTCTGAGGTTCTTTTTGCCGAGCGGATTGTCTCTTGCCGGGAGGCTCTTTGCATAGTCCCAAAGGTTCTGCTTGGGGAGCTCTGTCTCTGCCGGCTGCATGACGAGGGCTTTCTTCGGTGCCGGGCAGGTATTCGCGCAGATGCCGCAGCCGTAGCAGTCTTCCGGATCGACGACGATGCGGTACTTGAGTCCTTTGACCGGGCCTCTGAAGTCTTTGACGATGAAGCCTTTCGGCGCATTCGCTGCTTCGTCTTCGGTGACGAGGAATGGACGGATGGCAGCATGCGGGCAGACGACGCCGCACTGGTTACAGCCGATACAGTTTTCCGGGATCCATTCCGGGATCATGATGGCTGCCGATGGACGTTCGTACTGGGAGGTGCCGGACGGGAAGGTGCCGTCTTCGATGCCTTTCCAGGTGGAAACCGGGAGGTCGTCGCCTTCCTGACGGTTCATGACGTCGCAGACGTTCTTGACGAAGTCCGGACGGCTGACCTTGGCGATGGAGCCGCCGGTGGTCGCATGTTCCCATTCAGATGGTACTTCGACTTCGACGATGCCTTCCATACCGGCGTCGACGGCTTTGTTGTTCATGTCGACGACGTTCTGGCCTTTTCTGCCGTAGGATTTTTCGTTGGAGTCTTTCAGGTACTTCACGGCATCCGCATCAGGAATGATGTGGGTGAGGTGGAAGAAGGCAGACTGCATGATCATATTGATGCGGCCGCCGAGACCGATGTTCTTTGCGATCTCAAAGGCATCGATGATGTAGAATTTTGCTTTGAGGGCAGCGAGCTTCCGTTTCATGGCTGCCGGCAGGACGCGGTCCAGATCTTCTTTTCTCCATGGGGAGTTCAGAAGGAAGATGCCGCCCGGCTTGAAGCCGCGGAGAAAGTCGTATTTATAGATGTAGGACGGACGGTGGCAGGCGATGTAGTCAGCCTTGCGGATGAGGTAAGGCTTTCTGATCGGATCGGGGCCAAAGCGCAGATGGGAGATGGTGACGCCGCCGGATTTCTTGGAGTCATAAGCGAAGTAGCCCTGTGCATAGAGGTCGGTGTGGTCGCCGATGATCTTGATGGCGCTCTTGTTCGCACCGACGGTTCCGTCAGAGCCGAATCCCCAGAATTTGCAGGAGACGAGCTTGGACGGGATTTCCGGTACCGGGAGCGGAGCGAGGGAGAGGTTCGTCACGTCGTCTTTGATGGAGAGCGTGAAGTTGTGGCGCGGGGTCTCTTCCTTCAGGTGCTCATAGACAGCCATGATGTCTTCCGGAATGACGTCCTTCGAGCCTAAGCCGTAGCGGCCGCCGCAGACTTTGATGGCGCGGCCGGAGGAGGCGATCGCAGATACGACATCCAGGTAGAGCGGTTCGCCGATGGCGCCCGGTTCACGGGTGCGGTCGAGGACGGCGATCTTCTTGACGGTCGATGGGATCTGGTCGAGGAAGTGCTTGACAGAGAATGGGCGGTAGAGGTGTACATTCAGCACGCCGACTTTTTCGCCGTGGGCATTGAGCGCATCGGTGACGTCCTTGCAGATGTCGGTGACAGAGCCGATCGCGATGATGATGCGGTCAGCATCGGCTGCGCCGTAGTAGTCGAAGAGATGGTAGCTTCTGCCGGTGATCTTGGAGATCTCATCCATGTAGCCCTGAACGATGTCTGGGAGGGCATTGTAGAAGGGGTTCGCTGCTTCGCAGTGCTGGAAATAAACGTCCGGGTTTTCTGCGGTGCCGCGGATGACCGGATGATCTGGATTGAGAGCGCGGGCTCTGAAGTCCGCAAGGGCTTTCTGGTCGATGAGCGGAGCGAGCTCTTCATAGCCCAGGACCTCGACCTTCTGGATCTCATGGCTCGTGCGGAAGCCGTCGAAGAAATTGATGAAAGGTACGCGGCCTTTGATGGCAGCAAGATGGGCAACGCCTGCGAGGTCCATGATCTCCTGGGCATTCGCTTCTGCCAGCATCGCGCAGCCCGTCGCACGTGCGCTCATGACGTCCTGATGGTCACCGAAGATGGAGAGTGCGTGGTTTGCAAGAGCTCTCGCTGCGATGTGGAAAACGCCCGGGAGCAATTCGCCTGCGACTTTGTACATGTTCGGTACCATGAGCAGCATGCCCTGAGATGCCGTATAGGTGGTAGTCAGCGCACCGCTCTGCAAAGAGCCGTGGAATGCGCCGGCTGCGCCGCCTTCTGCCTGCATTTCGACGACGTGTACGGTGTCACCGAAAATATTCTTCTTGCCGTGAGCGGCCCATTCATCCACTTCTTCCGCCATCGGCGAGGAAGGGGTGATCGGATAAATAGCAGCTACTTCTGTGAATGCGTAGGAAATATACGCAGCAGCTGTGTTGCCATCCATTGTTTTTACATTTCTCACAGATCAACACTCCTTTGTATGGGAAATCTGTTCAAGGGGAGCAGAGGAGATGAAGGATGAGAAAGGCGGTGCCTTTCCGGCCACGGATCCCTGCTCATCAGTCACTTGGTTTTTATACCTTTGCCTTTACTCTTCCCTTGCAAGATACCTGAAAATTAGGTACAATGGTTTTATGATAATTTTGCATAGATGGATTCACTTTATTCTATACTAAGTCATAGACCATGGACATTTCCAGGGCATCCGAATAGATACATTTCTATTATAGAATAAAGATATGGATTTCACAAGAAAACGAGAAGGAGAAAGAGATCAAGAGCAGCTGATGAGCGTACTGCTTTTTTATGCGGAGCATCATGCCCCTTGGAACCAGCGGAGCCTCTCGCATGGGATCGAAGGCATTCCGCCCCACGGACTCATCCTGAAGATGCCTCCTTATCTTTCTTTTTACTCTTTCATGGAGGATCACAATGGATTATCGTCATCTGAAATATTTCATGGAAGTCGCTGAACAGAAGAGCTTTTCGAAAGCAGCGCGCAATCTTCATATTTCCCAGTCCGCCATCAGCCGCATGATCAAGTCGCTGGAGGATGAGCTGGGGGTCGTGCTTTTCATCCGCAACGCAAAGACGGTAGAGATCACAGCGCCGGGGACCATTTTCCTGAACTATGCGAAGCGGTGTCTTTTTATTTTTGAACATCTGAAGTCGGATTTTGAAAATGAATTCAACCTGAAGCAGGATACCATTGAGATCGGGCTGCCGCCGATCACCGATGCGCATGTCTTTGCAAAGCTTCTGGGCGAATTCAAGAAGAACTATCCGCAGATCGCCATCAAGCTCTATGAGCACGGTTCGAAGGTCATCGAGACCTCCGTCCAGGAGGGGATCATCGACGTCGGTATCATCTGCACCATTCCGAATAACGAATTCGAGTCCTTCTTCCTTTCGGAGGATGAGATGTGCGTCGTCATGCCGAAGGGCTATCCGCTCGAAGAGCACCATGTCGTCCCGATGAAGCTGCTCGCAGACTATCCGCTTGTGCTGTACCGCGATGATTTCAATATGCATGATGACATCATGTCGAACTGCAAAAAGATCGGCTTCACGCCGAAGATCGTATTCGAGACGAGCCAGCGTGAGCTGATGCTGCAGACGGTCGCGAGCGGCCTTGGCGTCGCGATCCTGCCGTCGCGCCTGTGCCCGGCAAACAGCGAGGAAAACAAGGTCGTCACCCGTGTGATGACAGAGCCGCGCATGACGCATCACCTCTATGCCATCTGGAAGAAGGGCCGCTACCTCTCCCGTGCTGCCCGCCTCTGGATCGAATTCACCAAAGACCATCTGACGCTTTTGAATGACCCGCGTAAGATCGATGATATGATGAGGAAATAGGATTTCCATGGAACAGTGGAAAAGGAAAATACAGTGGAGAGAACGTAAATATCTCTACCTCATCATGGCCATGCTGCTCGGCATGGTCATTTATCAGCAGTTTTTGATCACCGACCTGCAGGGACGGATGATGAATATCGAGGCGTCCTGCTATGATGACCAGCTGAATGACATCCGCTATGAAGCGGAGGAAGCGCTTCGTCAGAATGAAGAGCAGGGAAAGGATATCTATCTTCTGCAGAAGCACAGCGCGGATCACCGCTTCCGCCTGCTGGAATTGGAATGGGAAAAGTAGTGGTCGGTAGTCTGTGACTAGTGACTGGAGACTGGAGACTGGGAGACGTTAGACATCAGATGTAAGATATCTGTAGTCTAACGTCTCCAAGACTCCAAGTCTCAAGAGGGCATCGCCAAGATGTATACTCCGTGACGCTTTTGATTTTGTACGCTGCACCTTCCCTTTTCACTATGAGCGAGAATGGAAGGTGCAGCGCCAGTTCATATGTATTGTAAGATCAACATAAAGGTGACTTCTATGGCACAGGATCGGTTTATGGCTTTGGATGCGCTTGCCTTGATGAGACACAGCAATGCTTCATGGAAGCTTCTCGCTTCTGATGATGCAGCTTTCTGCTGTGCCTTTTTTATCAGGAATTTTTAGCGGGCAATGTGAGAAATCTGCCGGAAGCACGTCTTTTGATGGACATGCGTCCATTTCTGAAAGAGAAGCATGCCCTAGCGAAGGAGCCGCAGCCGGAGGAGGAAGCGTTCGAGGGGGAAGCGAAGCAGTATCTGCGCCGGTGGTCGGATGAGGAGCACCGCTGGCTTCGCCGTTTCTATCGAAACCACATGACATACTATGACCTCACGACTTCGGGGCAGAAGGCCGTAGAGTGGCTGGAAAATCTGCGCAGTCGGAGCTTCATCGGGACGGAGTCGCGCCTCCACACGTTCTTCAATATCTTGCACGAGATCGAGCATAAGGCGAATCCGGATAAGAAGGCGCGCTTGGACTACCTTAGAAAGCAGCGGGCGGAGATCGATGAGAAGATCCGTCGGCTCCGCGAAGGCGGGGAAGTCGAAGTCTTAGATGAAGTGCAGATCAAGGAGCGCTTCATGGAAGCCATGGACATCGCGGCAGGGATTCTTTCTGATTTCCGAGAGGTCAAAGATAAATTTCAGGGCATCTATAATGATTTTCGCAATGAAGTGAACGAGTGGGAGCAGGGCAAGGGGGCGCTGCTCTCGCAGTTCATCGCGGACAGGGAAATCATCGAAGAGTCAGAGCAGGGCAAGAGCTTTTCCGCCTTCTTCGACTACCTGATGGCGTCCTCGCAGCAGGAGGATTTCGATCAGACGATGCGAAAGATTCTCCGCTTGAAGGCACTTGCCGGTGAGACGAACCGCTACAATCCGCTCCACGTGCGCCGTGCGTGGGTGGACGGCGCAGAAGACGTGCAGCAGACGATCGGCAAGCTATCGGAGCAGATCCGCTGGTATGTCAATGAGAACAATCTGCAGGAGAAGAAAAATATCTATTTCCAGGTGAAGGAAATCGAAAAGAAAGCGCTCGCGATGAAGGGGAGAGAGCCGAAACGGGAGAAGGAATTTATGTGGCTTGATGAAGCCGCGCCGGCGATTTCTCTTCCGATGGAGCGGTCTCTTCGCATGCCGCCCGCGCAGATGGAGCTCGCTCAAGACGCGCTCACGGTGGGGGAACACGTGGGGAGTCTGGAGGCGATTTTCAACCAGGTCTACGTGGATAAGGCGGTCCTTCGAGCGCATATTGAGGACATGCTCGAGACGCGGCAGAAGGTGACGCTGAAAGAAGTCATTGATGCCTATCCGCTTGAGAAGGGGCTTTTCGAGCTCTTGGCGTACATGGAAATCGCTAAGAGCGAGGCGTGCCATTTCACGCCCGTCAAAGAACGGATCTTCTTCCAGGGAATCGATGGCCGCAGCCGCTATGTCACGATGGAACGTATTGTTTTTGAAAAGAAGGAGCCATGATGGAAAAAGAAGACATCACATTTTCTACCGTACTGATCCAGCTTCTCTCAGGGATCGTGGTGAAGGAAGCGGCCCCGGAGAGCTGGAATACCATCCTTTCGCAGCAGTATCGCATCAATGAATATATGGAAAAGATCGGGCTTTTGCTTGTCATTGACGAGGATGGCGGCTACGCTTTCCTAAAGCAGAAGGAGACGGATGAGCTGCCCCATCTCGTGAAGAAGCAGCCGCTGACATTCAAGATGAGTCTTTTTCTTGCGCTTCTTCGTAATGAGATCAATGAATTCGACGGGGCGAACGGGGACAGCATGCTTGTCGTGAAGGATGAGGAAATGGTCGCTCGCATGAAGCCATATTTCCCAGATATGTCAGATGAAGTGAAATTTGCTGACTCCATCCGTGCCTGCTTCAAGAAGGCGGTTTCCATGAAGATCCTCTCGCCGGTGAAGGACAATGAATTTGCCTATGAGGTGCAGCCGATCCTGCGCCGCTTCGTGGATGCGGCCTGGCTCTCGGAATTCAACCGGGCGCTCGACAAGTACATGGAAGAGAATGGCATTTCCTTAGAGGATAAGGCAGAAGAAAAGGAGGATACCCATGAATCTCTTTGATACAGACGGCCGCATGGAAGATGTGGGCCCGGGCTACCGCATGCGGCGGCTCGAAGTGTACAACTGGGGCACCTTCGACGGCGCAGTCTGGCCTTTCGAGTTGGGCGGCAATACGTCGCTCCTCACCGGGGAAATCGGCTCGGGAAAGTCGACTCTGGTCGATGCCATCTTGACGCTCCTCATCCCGCAACCGAAAATCAATTACAATAAGGCCGCTGACTCGGGGAGCCGTGAGCGTTCGCTCACGTCCTACGTGCGCGGTTACTATGCGAAGAGGAGCAATGCATCCGGTGAAGAAGAGCCGGTCGCGCTCCGTGATAAGAATAAGTACTCCGTCATCCTCGCCGTCTTTTCGGACGTAGAGAAGGACAGCTACGTGACACTTGCGCAGGTCTTTTTCTTCCAGCTCGGGAGCGAGCGTCCGGCCCGCTTCTTCGTCGTGGCAGAACGCAGTCTCTCCATCAAGAAAGATTTCGGCGGCTTTGGGAATAACATCAGCGACCTCAAGAAGCGTCTGAAGAAATCACTCTATGTGGAAGTATTCAATGACTATACCTCGTATGCGGTGAAATTCAAGTCGCTCTTCGGCATTGTGAGTGATGACGCGCTCGACCTTTTTCAGCAGACCGTCTCCATGAAGAAAGTGAATGGGATCACCGATTTCGTCCGCAAGAACATGCTTGGTGATGTGGACAGGACGGAGATGGAAGAGAATATCCAGCACCTCCTCACCCGTTTCCATGACCTGAAGAGCATCCATGATGCCATCGTGCGTGACCGCGAGAAGATGGACCTTCTTCGCCCTATCGTGAAGGCGTCGGATACCTATGATGCCTGCCTTCTCAAAGAGAGCGAGCTCTCCCTGATGGAAGAGGGGGTGCAGCCGTATCTGGCGCGGGAGGAAATCAAGCTCCTCACGGAAGCGCTTACAGAGAGCAACCGGCAGCAGGAAGAAATGCGTGCTCGCCGCACGTCCTTTGAGGCGGAACTCACCCACGTCGGGGAAGATATCGACGCCAAGAAGAAGGAAATGTGGCAGAATGGCGGTAACCGTCTGCATGATGCGGAAAAAGAACTCAAGAATTGCGAGAAAGATCTCGCGCAGGTGATGAAGCAGGCGGAGAACTACCGCGACTATGCGGATGTGCTGGGGCTTTCTGTGCCGGTGGTGCTGGAGGATTTCCTGACTCGGCGAAAAGAGCTCGAAGACCTGCTGGGCGAGCTCAAGGCGGAGTACGAGGCACTGGATGCGAAGAAATTCGAGGCCGACAGCAAGGAGCGAGAGATCGCATTCCAGATTTCTGAGGACAAGACAGAGCTCGCGTCCCTCCTGAAGCGAGATAGTAATATCCCGGCCCCCTTCATTGCCATCCGCAAAGACCTCTGCTGCGACCTCAAGGTGGCGGAGAGAGACATGCCATTTGCTGGGGAAATTATGGAAGTGAAGCCCGAGGAGCAGAAGTGGGAAGGGGCACTCGAGAGGCTTCTCGGGGAATTCGGCGTATCGCTCCTCGTGCCAGAAAGTCTCTATGGCAAAGTCATCGACTGGATGGAAAAACATTTTCTCGGCCGCCGCATGGTGTACTACCGTGTCGACGAATACACGCCGCCCGTCTCGATGACAGACCTGCCGGAAACGTCGGCGGCGAGGAAGCTTCATATCAAGCGTGACTCGCCGTATGCGGGCTGGCTTGCCTCCGAGCTGGTGCACCGCTTCGATCACGTGTGCGCGGAAACGACTGCGGAATTCAAGAAAGCCCGCTTCGCGCTGTCGCTCGAAGGCCAGATCAAGACGCAGGGGCGCCGCCATCAGAAAGATGACCGCCACGCTCTCCATGACCGTCGCTATTACGTGCTCGGTTTCTCGAACAAAGAAAAGATCGCTCTCATCAGAAAGGAACTGGAACGCCTCGAAGGGGAGCGCGCTGAGCAGAGGAAAATCGTGCAGCAGATCGTGGCGGAGAGAGAGTCCGTCATCCGAAAGCGGAATGCCGCAGAAAACCTTCTCGTGGTGGATAATTTCAAGGACATTGACTGCCAGTATTTTGCAGACCGCGTCGACAAGCAGAAAGCCATCATCCAAAGCCTCAAGGGCCATTCGAATATCCTCGTTCGTCTCGACCGCGAAGTGAAAGCGCTCGAGAAAGAGAAAAAAGAGATTGAGGAGGCTATTCGTGGCGCAGACGGTGAGCTGGGCGGACTTGTGCGCCAGATCCAAGAATACGAAGATAAAAAAGCCGCAGACGAGAGAATCCTCTGCGGCGCGCCAGAGCTCATCCGCCGCGAAGGTTTCGACCTATTGGATAAGCACCGTGAAGACTGCATCAAGAAAGGTTTCTTCACGCTGAAGTCCATGACCGAAAAGCAGGGAATGTACAATAAGTGGATCCGGGAAGAAAAAGAAAAGTGGGGCGCGAAGAAGGAGCAGAGTGGCTCGGCCATGTCGTCTGGCATGTCGAAGTACCTGCAGTACCTCTCACTCCATAATGAAAGTGACCCGAATCTTACGAACGAGCTGAACCGCGCAAACAGGAGCGAGTACAAGGAGCTCTACCGCCGCATTGGCGAAGATGATCTGCCGAAACTGCTGCCGAAATTCAAGAAGCGACTTCGTGAGAATACGATCCAGGATATGGCGATATTCCAGTCGAAGCTCCTCTCGAATCGCGATGTCATCCGGGAGCGCATTGAGGAAATCAACCGCTCGCTCTACGACATCGACTACAATGTGGGGCACTATATCGAGATCGAGTGCATCGAGTCACTGAACAGTGAAATCAAGCATTTCCGTCAGCAGCTGAAGGCCTGCACCGACAGTGCCATCACGGGCAGTGATGATAACTATAACGAAGAGAAATTCCTCGAAATCGAAAAAATCTTGTCCCGCTTCTCTAAGAGCCGCCCGGGACGAGCGGAAGAAGATAAGAAATGGACAGCGATGGTGACCGATGTCCGGAACTGGTACACCTTTGCCGTCTCCGAACGCATCCGTATGGAGGATGGCAGATGCGGCGAAGAGTACGAGCACTACACCGACTCCTCCGGTAAGTCCGGCGGGCAGAAAGAAAAACTCGCCTACACGATCCTGGCGGCCAGCTTCGTATACAGCTTTGGCATCATCGGCAGCCGTGCGCTTCCGACCTTCCGCTTTACGGCGATCGACGAAGCCTTCCTGAAGAGCTCGGACGAGTCCGCTCGCTTCGGTCTCGAACTTTTCCGCAAAATGGGACTGCAGCTTCTTGTCGTGACGCCGCTCGCCAAGATTCCGACCATCGAGCCGTACATTTCCCACCTAGGCTTCGTCTCGCAGAATGAGAAGCGCCAGTCGCAGATCCGAAACCTCTCCATCGGTGAGTACCGGAAGGAGCTCAAAGCCCATGAGAAGAAAGTTTGACGAGCCGCTCAGAAAGAAACTCTCGCGCCTGGAAGCCAATGGCAAACTCTACGTGGCGCTCGCAGAAGGGAGCGAAGTCCCCTATCTGAGCATGCCGCTTAAGCGGCCGCAGGATATAGAAACCAGCTGGGACGAGCTTCTCGCCTGGCAGGACTTCTGGCGCAAAGCGCCGAAAGCATCAGGCGGTCAGCCCCTCTGGCATGTCGAAGAAAAACGAAAGCAGACGGTCTCCTTTGGGAAACAGCTGATGCCTGTCCGCGTCTTCATCGATACCCCGGAAGACGCCATGGCACTCCTCGGACTCACGAAGAGGAAAAAAGAATTTCTGGCCGGCCTTTCAGCTGTAGAAAGCCAGATGCCCTCTCTCCGTGACTGGTACCTCACGTATTTTGTCCGGATTTCCGTGGAAGATTTCTTCCCCGTGGCGCTATCCATTGCCCGCTTCATGCTGGAACAGGAGCAGCGGGAAGGATACCTTCGCGAGATGGCGATCCCCGGCGTCGATACGAAATTTCTGGAGAATCACAATTTCCTGGTGCGGACTCTCTGGAATGCCCTCTTCCCGGAAAATACCGCTGAGAGTAGTGACGAACTCTGGGAGAAACTCTTCGTACAGAAAGTCCCGACGCCCTCCATCTGCGTCCGAAGCCTCGATGAGCACCTGCGCTTTGCCGGCGTCAGAAAACTCTTCCTTTCGCAGGATGATATCGCCGATTTCCAGCCACCGCACCGCCGTATCTTCATCACGGAGAACAAGGTGAATGGCTATACCTTCCCCGATGCCGAAGACAGCCTCATTCTCTTCGGCATGGGCTATGGCGTCTTGGAAATGGCAGAATCCGCAACTTGGTTAGCCGATAAGGAAATATACTATTGGGGCGATTTGGACCACGATGGATTCAATATCCTGAGCAATCTTCGAAAAGTATTGCCGGAAATGAAGATTCATTCCTTTCTGATGGACAAAGAAACGCTTCTGGCCTATGTGGATCCCAAAGTGAAAGATACAGGAAATACCATCGCCATCCCGGACTATTTGACCGTCAGTGAGAAAATGGCATGGAAATTGATTCACGATAACGGTTGGCGATTGGAACAAGAACGGATTCCCCATGAGGAAGTGGAATGGGCCGTGGAGAGTCTTTTGGCCGGGGAGGGAAAATAGGGGAGAAAAGGTTACTCAGGTTTCCTTAACCATTGCATTTTTTGTATTGATAAATGTCGAACCATATGGTAATATATAGATATAGAAGAATATCGATAAAGTAGCCTGCGACTGGTAAGATCATCATTTTTTGGGCGTATCTTTCCCACTAAGGAAGGATACAAGAGGGGCTCGACTGGCGGTCTGCTTCACCATAAACATGACAAGCGGACAAGAATTACGTTTAGGAGAGTGCAGTACCTAACCCTTAACACCTGATCCCTGGTCAATGGGCACCTAGTTTTTTCTGCCATCTGCAGAGAAAGGAGAATATCATGACACTTCATATCTATTATTGCCCAGCTTGCGATTCTTTTGTATTCAAAACCGGCGAAGCCATGGCTGTTTCTTGCTGTGGTGAAACATTGCAGCCCTTGGCAGCAGGCACCAGTGATGGAGCCAGAGAAAAACATGTACCGGTGGTGACTCACGAGGGGGATCTCCTTCACGTACAAGTGGGGGAAGTGCTGCATCCTATGTTGGAAAACCATTATATCCAGTGGATCGCTTTGGTGACCGAAGAGGGATTCCAAGTGCGCTATCTGAAACCGGGAGAAGAACCGAAAGCCGTCTTTGCTGATGCGCCTCATGGCGTGGTGTATGAATATTGCAATCTGCATGGCCTTTGGAAATGTGAATTTTAAGGAAATACTGATTACATCGTTGTCCGACTTGGCTCTTGTATTTTCATGCAAGGCGAGGAATAAGCCGCCGCGAATAGCGAGCTATGTAAGGCGGGTTATGACGAAGCATGGCATGAAAATACATGCCAAATCGGACTCTGCGATTGCATCAGCGTTTCCTTCAGAGTCGTGATTCGTGACTGGTGACTCATCACTGGGAGGTTCTCTCAGTGATGAGTCACCAGTTTTTTGTTGCTCAGGTCACGCAAGGTTCTCGGGGCCTTCAAATGTGTCGCTGGCCGTAACCGTTATTTTGATGGATGGGATTTGTGCTGAATGTTCTCAAAGGTTCGAGACTTTTAGGGGGATTTAGCGAAAATCCCGTCGGTCGAGATGACGATAGAAGTTCATACATTCAGAAAATACAGGGAGCATGAATTATGGAGCAACCTTTAATTAAATAGAAACGGAAAAAGAACGATGCCAATTTGGCGTCGTTCTTTTTTGATGGTATTAAGGAAACGCTGATTCAATCGCAGAGTCAGCTTCCACAAGAATTTTTATACATAGCTTCGTCATAGCCTTCCTTAAATAGCTCGCTATTCGCGTCAGGTTATTCCTCGCTATGCATAAAAATTCAAGAGTAAAATCTGACAACGATTTAATCAGTGTTTCCTTAACCGTTGGTTGTTGTGATTCAAATAACCAATAGCAAACGACCAACAACTCATGATGTAGGAGATAGGAATGATCCAATGGATGCTATTTCGGAAATATACCCATTCCCCATATAGCGTTTTAACATGTAGTGATCAGTTGGTTTAGGCATTGACGAAACCGGGGGGGTGGTACTGTCTAAATAAGAATTTAAGCACTATTATTCACAGGCGGAGAAAATGGAAAGTGAGAAAAGAGATATTTTCTCAAATCATGAAAAGAAAAATTTTTCCGGAGTGGATAGTGCGGAAGAGGGGAGGCATGCGTATGGTATGAAATGTTACTGGTGTGGGAAAGAGTTTACTCCGCTAAAAAATTGGCAGAGATATTGCTCGCCAGCCTGCCGTGTAGCTGCCAATCGGAAACGACTGCCCAAGGATGAAGTGCATACGCAGGAAGCCGTACTCATTCGTTCATTTCGGTGCTTGCAGTGCGGGGAAGTGGTCAATGTCTATGATCCATCCGATAACCGTTTCAAATTTTGCTGTGTCCATTGTGAGAAATTGTACTGGAAACATCCGGAAAAGAAAAGGGAAAAAGGCATTCGACAATTCCAGTGTCACGCTTGTGGAAAAAACGTCATTGTCACGGACCCTTTGGACGGGAGGCGTTTCTATTGCAGTGAGACCTGTCGGGAAGCCCAGCACAGAGCCAAACAAAAAGTGATTCGAGAACAGAAGAAAAAAGGATAAGTGCTTAGGGATTCGCTTAATCTTTACGAACCTATCCTACTCCCTGAATTCATTGAAAGAGAGGGCATATCATGAATCATATTTACAAAGTCATTTGGAATAAAGCGAAACATTGCTATACCGTAGTTTCTGAAATTGCTAAAAGTCATAGTGATAGCACAAAGAGAGTTCGTATGGGGACTACAGCAGCATTGATGGCTGTTGCGGTGTTGACTGGATTTGCTATGCCGGCACAGGCTGCTGTGTCCATTGGAACGGACGGGACTGTAAAAGCGGAGGCAGCAGATATTAATGCATTAAATAATCTTCTTAAGAATGGAGTAACTACGACTACAGATGGCAGTGTTACTGTTGGTGGATTAACTGTTAAGAAGAATGGGGAAGTATCTGTTAATAGCCCAGATGTAGTCTATGGAAAAAATGCTAAAATCACATGGGATAGTAATAATACCATGGGACAGATTAGCATTGGAAATAATGCAACGGCTATCACCGGACATGGTGGACAAGAAAGAGCTTTTGCTTATGATGGGGATGTTAATCATGCAGCAGGGGCTATAGCTATTGGGGCTAATACCTATGCTCGTACTGGCAGTATTATGATTGGCTCCCATGTATACAAAGGAAATATGGGGGATGTTAAAAATATTGATACAGACAGCTTCAATACCGGTAGCGATGGGGCCTATGGATTTACTGTAAATAGTACCACTATTGGAACCAATAGCTTTACTCGTGGAAATTTAGCAACGACCATTGGGGATTATAACATCCAGTCGGGTAAATCTATAGGACACGGTTTTAGTAGCTGGGTATATGGAGCACAGAACTTTGGCGCAACAGTGATTGGGGCATTGAATAGTAATGAATCTCAATCGGCTGGTTCTGGTATGTCTGGCATAGCCAATAGCATCGTTGGGGTGGCGAATAAAGTAAATAGCTCTAATGGTACCTTGGTATTTGGTGCAGGCAATGAAGTAACCAATTCTTTAAGTGGTATTTACGGTGTTGATGACACAACTTCTTTAAGAGATGCTAAAAAAGCACAGGATGCTTTGAAAAATGCAGTAGCTGAATCTGATGCAGGGGGAGCAGTACTGGCCATTGGTGGTGCTAATAAAGCAGACTGGGCACAAAAATCGCAACTTATTGGTGTAGGGAATACATTGACTGGGACAAGCAGTGCGGTTTCCAAGTACGATATGATCAATGGTTACAAAAACGAAGTGACCAATGCGACCCATACATCTATCATTGGTTCTAATAACAAAGCCAAGAATATCCAATCAACTATCGTTATGGGGGATAGCAATACATTAGAGGGTCGAAAAAATGTGATTTCTTTGGGGAATAAAAATACTGTTGTTGTAGATGATGCGGTGGCTATTGGGAATGGTACGACGGTAAGAGCAGAGAGCGGAGTAGCTATCGGAGTAGGTTCTGTAGCGGATCGAGTAGCTGGCAGCGAAAAAGGAGCACTCGGAGCTTTTGCACCGGCTAACATCCCGACGACAGAAAAATCCACTTGGACTTCCACCAAAGGAGCTGTTTCTGTGGGTGATACGGCGAACGATATCACTCGCCAGATTACCAATGTAGCAGCTGGAAGTGAAGACACCGATGCTGTTAATGTGGCACAATTAAAACAAGTCGCTAGTCAAGCAGAAAGAGCTAAGACAACTGTTTCTGATGGGACCAATACCACTGTTACCTCTACAGTAGCGGAAGATGGACATACCGATTATAAAGTCAATCTGAATAAGGATTTGACCGGTATTGAATCTATGACCAATGGTTTATCTTCTATCCGCATGGGAAATGGTGGCACTGTAACAATCAACAATAGGGTTACCATTGATCAGAGCGGCAAAATTAGTGGTGTGGCTGCTGGTGAAGTGAAAGAGGGATCTACCGATGCAGTGAATGGTAGTCAGCTCCATGCTGTACAACAGGAAGCAGGAAAGCATACAAAAGTAGTCAATGGTAGCAATGTTACCGTAGAAGAAACAGATCAAGACGGGCAGAAGACTTATAAAGTAGGCCTGAATAAGGATCTTCTTCTTGGTGATATCACTGGCAAGAATGTAAGCATTAGCGGAACCAATGGCACCATTGAAACGACTGGCTCTATTGCAACAAAAGATAAAATCTATGCAGATAATGGGGCTAAACTGGCAGATATTGATATTACTGGAGATACCATCTCTAATGGTCAGTCATCTGTAAAACTGGATAAAGAAGGAACTGTTACTATTAATGGCAAAGTATCCGTGAACCAGAATGGAAAAGTAAGTGGCGTAGCTGCTGGGGATATTTCTGAAAAATCTACTGATGCTGTCAATGGTAGCCAGCTCTTTGCAACCAACCAGCAGGTAGTGCAGAATGCCCAGAGTATCAGTAAGCTGGACAACCGCATCAACAAAGTCGGTGCTGGTGCAGCCGCTTTGGCAGCGCTCCATCCGTTGGACTTCGATCCAGATGACAAGTGGGATTTCGCAGCAGGCTATGGCAATTACAATGGCGAAAATGCAGCTGCTATCGGCGCTTACTATCGTCCGAATGAAGATACCATGTTCTCTGTGGGCGGCAGCTTCGGTAATGGTGAAAATATGGTGAATGCAGGTGTCAGCTTGAAACTGGGCCAGGGTAACCATGTTTCTACTTCCAAGGTAGCTATGGCGAAGGAAATCAAAGACCTCCGAAAAGAACTGGAAGGTCTGAAATCGGCTCTGTTGGATGCGAATGCAGGAAAGAAACTGGATACGTCTAAGCTCCAGCTCTTCCCAGATGTACCGAAGAATCACTGGGCTTATGAATATGTATCTACTTTGAAAGGCAATGGTGCGCTCACTGGTTACCCCGATGGAGAATTCAAAGGGGATCGTCCAATGACTCGTTATGAATTCGCTACCATGCTCTACAAAGCCATGCTGGAAGGGGCTACTCTGTCTGATAAGATTCTGAAAGAATTTGCACCAGAACTGGAACGTTTCACTGTGGATACAGTGCATCAGGACAAAGATGGCAAGCCTACTGTAGAAAGAGTTCGTACGGTAAAGGCAGAGAAATAGTATTCGTTGTTGGCTGTGAATCCTAATCACTAATTTGTAAAATAGCCAAAGGAAATTCCCTCTGAAGAAATGATTGATATTTCTACAGAGGGAATTTTGTTTTGGGAAGAGGTAGAGAAACATCGATTAAAAAAACTGGTGACTTGTGACTGGGAGGTTTTCCCGATGACGGGTCACCAGTTTTTTATGGCTCATGTTACTCAGGGGCAGCCTTTGGGGCGTGCTGCCCCTTGATTGCGTGCGAAAGAGGGGCGCGGGTTCTGAAGGTTCAAAAGGTTCACAGGTTTTTCATCTTTCGCTTTAAAACTTCGCGGCGCTTAGATCCTTCGACTCAGTTCTCATATTCCAGATTAGCCATTTTCTAACATACGACGCTTTTCTCCGCTCAGGATGACGAAATGCGCCGCACCGCTCCCGTTGAACCCCTTGAACCCACTGAACCCATAGAACCCGCTGATCTCTGGCTACGCTCCCCACTTCGTACTTTTTCAGTAGGACCGGTTGAATGACCAATCATGAAATATGATACAATAAGAAAAAGTGATTTCTAAGGCAGCACTGATCCTGCGATCGGATCGGCGCTATCTTCGAATTCGAAAGAAAAGGAGTGAAGGAGGCGTTTCCGCTTGGATCCATTTGTTCATCTCCACGTCCACACCGAGTACAGTCTTTTCGACGGAACATGCCGCATCAAGGAGCTTGTCTCTTATGTCAAGTCTCTCGGGCAGACGGCGGTCGCGATCACGGACCATGGTGTCATGTACGGTGCGGTCTATTTATATAAAGAGTGTATCGCGCAGGGCATCAAGCCGATCATCGGATGCGAGGTCTACGTCACGAGGAAGAGCCGCTTCGAGCGGGCGAAGGGTGAGAAGGAGAAGCTGGGGCATCTGATCCTTTTGGCAGAAACGAATGAGGGCTATCAGAATCTCATCAAGATCTGCTCGAAGGCGTGGACGGAGGGCTATTTTCATAAGCCGCGGGTGGATCATGAGCTTCTGTCCAAGTATCACAAAGGGCTCATTGCGTTGTCGGCCTGTGTTGCCGGCGAGCTTCCGCAGGCGATCTTAAACCGCGACATGGATGAAGCCAGAAAGGTGATCCGCTACTACATTGATACGTTCGGGAAGGAGAACTATTTCCTCGAGCTGCAGAATCATGGTATCCCGGAAGAAGCGGATGTGCGTCCGGTGCTGGCGTCTTTGGCAAAAGAGTATGGGCTGGGGCTGGTCGCGACGAATGATTTCCACTATACGAAAAAAGAGGATGCGAAGAGCCAGGAGATCAAGCTCTGCATCTCCACGGGGAAGACACTGGATGATCCCTATCATTTCCATTTTCCGAATGACGAATTCTACTGCAAGAGCGGAGAGGAGATGCAGGCGATCTTAGGCGAGTATCCGGGCGCTATTGAGAATACGGCAAAGATCGCAGAGCGCTGTCATGTGACATTCACCTTTGGCGACCACAAGCTCCCGTCCTTTGATGTGCCGGAAGGCGAGACGTCCAAGTCATACCTGCGAAAGCTCTGCGAGGCGGCGATCCCGGAGCGCTATCCGAAGTCCACGGGAAAAGAGCAGGAGCGTCTGGATTATGAACTCGGTGTCATCAATCAGATGGGATTCTCGGATTACTTCCTGATCGTCATGGACTTCATCCGCTACGCGAAGACACATGGCATCCCGATCGGGCCGGGGCGTGGGAGCGCGGCAGGAAGCATCGTCGCCTACCTCCTGCACATCACGGAAATCGACCCACTGCGTTTCGACCTTCTCTTTGAACGCTTCCTGAATCCGGAGCGCGTCTCCATGCCGGATATCGATACTGACCTCTGCTATCGCGGACGCGGGCAGGTCATCGCCTATCTTGCCGAGAAGTACGGCGCCGAGCAGGTGGCGCAGATCATCACCTTCGGTACGCTTGCGGCGCGCGCCGTCATCCGTGATGTCGGCCGTGTCATGAATCTGCCCCTTCGCGAAGTGGACAAGATCGCAAAGATGGTGCCGAGCGGCCCGGGTGTCACGCTGAAGAAGACGCTGGACGGCTCGAAGGAATTCAAAGACCTCTACGAGTCGAATGCGACGGTACGCACCCTGATCGACCACTGCCTTGACCTGGAAGGGCTTTCCAGAAATTCCGGCACGCATGCCGCCGGCGTCGTCATCTGCTCGAAGCCCGTCGATGAGTACGTGCCGATCCAGCTCACTGCGGACGATTTCATCCAGACGCAGTACGAAAAAGATCAGGTCGAGCAGCTCGGCCTTCTCAAAATGGATCTCTTGGGGCTTAGAAACCTCACCGTCATCCATGATGCGGTCGAGATGATCCGGGCAAACCGCGGTGTCACCATCGACATCAACCGCATTCCTTCTGTCGACGAGAAGACGTGCGAGATGCTCTGCGCGGGCGACACCACAGGCGTTTTCCAGTCCGAGTCCTCCGGCTTTACGAATCTTCTGATGAAGCTCCACCCGGACCGCTTCGAAGACCTCATCCCGATGGTCGCCCTCTACCGTCCGGGACCTTTGGGCAGCGGCATGGCGGAAGATTTCATCAAGAGAAAACATGGAGAGATCCCCATCGAGTACCCGCATCCATCCCTGGCTCCCATCCTGAAGGAAACCTACGGCGTCATCCTCTATCAGGAACAGGTCATGCAGATCGCCTCTGTCATGGGCGGTTTTTCCCTCGGCCAGTCCGACATGCTCCGCCGCGCCATGGGACACAAGGAGCCGGAGATCCTGCAGAAGAACCGGGATACCTTCGTCACAGGCGCCGTGAAGAATGGCGTCGATGAAAAGACGGCGAATTACGTCTTCGACCTCATGGTCCACTTTGCCGGTTACGGCTTCAATAAATCTCACAGCGTCTGCTACGGATGGATCGCCTGGCAGACCGCCTACCTCAAGGCGCACTACCGCGCTGAATTCATGGCTGCCATGATGACCTGCTACAATGGCGACAAGAACAAGGTCAGCCGCTACATTTCAGATACCAGAAGAGCCGGTGTGGAAATCGCCGCGCCGGATGTCAATCTTTCGGAAGCCTATTTTTCCGTCAGCGGAAATAAGATCCTCTTCGGACTCGATGCCATCCAGAACGTCGGAGAGAATGCCGTCGAAGCCATCATCAAAGCCCGGAAGAAGGGCGGCCCTTTCACGTCCATGTCGGATTTCTTAGAGCGGGTCGAAGGCAAAGGTCTCAATAGCCGCGCGTGTGAAAGCCTCATCCGCTGCGGTGCGATGGACGGCTTCGGCTACAACCGCTCTCAGCTTCTCGCCGCACTCCCGCAGGTCATGAGTGATGTCGCCGCTGCGAAGAGTGACCGGGAGAGCGGACAGATGTCTCTCTTCGGTGGGGACGAGATGAAAAGCTCCGTCGTCTATCCTGATCTCGAAGACATGGACGCGGATGAAAAGATCGACTGGGAAAGGAAGCTCTTAGGCTTCTACGTCAGCGGTCATCCGCTCGAAAAGTACAAGAAGCAAATGGCCGCCTGCACGCCCATCTACCAGATCGAGACCGAAGGCAGCCGCTACGACGGGAAGACGGTCACCTTGGGCGGCACTGTCATCCGTGTGAAGGGCATGGTCACCAAGAAGGGCGCGCCCATGGGTTATGTCACCATCGAAGACTATGAAAGTGAGATCGAATCCGTCCTCTTCCCCTCCGTCTGGGAAGCCGCGCGTCCCTTCCTCACCGAAGACGCGCCCATCTGTATCCGCGGCCGCGTCCAGTCGAACGAGCGAGAAGTCAAGATCTTAGCCGACAGCATCATACCGATGGCCCAGTTCCAAAAGACCGTCCGCATGCCGGTCGATGAAGTCCACCTCTACGTCGATCCCCGCCATGAGACAGACAAGGTCAGTGCTGCCCTCGCCAGAGTCCTTGCGAAATACCATGGCGATACACCCGTCATCCTCCACCTCATATCCTCAAGGCAGGAGATCCGCATGGTGCCCCAATTCTATGTCGACTTTTCCGAAGAAGCCGAAGAAGCGCTGAAAGGGCTCCTCGGCAATGCGGCGGTCGAGGGAAGAAAAAATTAGTCGCATGCAGAGAGAGCAGCATCAAAAAAGGGGCTGTGAAGAAATGAATCCTCATTTCTTCACAGCTCCTTTTTGCTTTGCTTTCATTTGGTTCAGGGTTCAGGTGGCGGCTTCGCCGCCTTTTTTTTAGAAGATGGTATTCTCGTATCGCAGCCTTCCCCTCTAGGGGAAGGTGCCCCGCAGGGGCGGATAGGGTGACTAT
>SKEO01001149.1_pt1 | contig 22082 bp, 25 predicted proteins | sample 4826801 | NCBI WGS metagenome assembly SKEO01 (sample SAMN11008807, study PRJNA524170) | human gut metagenome | biome: Human fecal sample; material: Feces; isolation source: fecal sample from pouch patient p3 | host: Homo sapiens | place: Israel: Tel-Aviv | collected 2016-02-25 | reverse complement strand
CCGCCCGGAAATCCCCCGTAGTATTACGGATAGGGTAGACTATGCCCTATCGGATTGTTGTGTTTCGGTATCAATTCGGTGTTCATTTTCGCCGGTTCTCCCTGATGTCGTTCCTGCCCCTGGCTCTCACAACGGCGTTTCGCTCCCTTTGGTACGCTCGTTGCGGTCATGGTTCCTCCATTTCCTGCCGCAAGTCGTTGCGCTACATCGCCGGGGAGCATATCCCATACAGGCCGGTCATTCGATTGGAATAATCCATCGATGAACTAAGCCCATTATGGCACATTTTTGAGCCTTCTCCCGTATATCCACAAAGTAGGAAAACCGTCCCAAAAACGAAAATTTCCACGATTGCGGAACGGGTATGGTATAATGGGATGGACGGCGGCAGCCAGCCGCAGGAAGGAGCGATGTATCTATGAAAACCCGCATTTCCGTACAGGAACGCCTGAAAGATTTACGGGTGGAACGGGGCTTAAATCTGGAAGAACTGGCGCAGGAAACCGGCATTTCAAAATCAGCCCTCGGCAGCTATGAAAACGACAACGATGAATACAAGGAAATCAATCACGGCAGCCTGTTGAAGCTGGCAGACTTTTATCAGGTGTCCGTTGACTATCTGCTCGGCCTTACCAACAATCGGAAATATGAAAACACGCCGATAGAAGAATTACATTTGAGTGATGAAGTCGTAGAACTGCTGAAAAGTGAACGCTTCAACAACCGGCTGCTGTGTGAGATTATCTCCCATGAAAAATTCAGGGAACTGTTGGCAGACGCAGAAATCTATGTGGACGGGATAGCAACCATGCACTTTCATGACACAAACAGCTCACTGGCTGCTTTACGGGCTATGATACTGGAAGAACATCCCGAAGCTACGGCAGACCGGGCAATCAAAGTATTGGAAGCCTGTCAGATAGAGGAAGAAGATTTCTTCTGCCATGTGACGCACAAAACATGGGATGCCATTCTCCACGACATACGCAAGGCGCACGAAAATGACAGTGAAAGTGCGCCGGATACCACGCCCGCCGATGAACTGATACGGGAAGTACAAAAGGCCATGCAATCGCCGGGGGACAGGGTTCAGCAATTCACGGAGATATTCTGCAAGGCGTTTCAGCTTAAATATAAGCGGCTCTCACAAGAGGAACGAAGCCTTTTGAAGAAGCTGTTCAAGAAATCCCCGCTGATAAAACAGTCTGGTATGAACTTCCGGCGCAGGCCGTGGAAATGAAAACTGCCGTTGTGGGAATGGTTGTTCCTGCAACGGCAGCTTTGATTATATATGAATTTGGAAATCCTGAAACTTAAACAATCCATTTCCCTGTTTGAGTTTTCCGGCTCTCTCTAATTGTGCAAATCCGGCTTCAATATCGGCTATCAAAGAAACGGGAATATCCAACTGATGGTGTCCGGGCAGAACTTTTTTTATATTGTATTTCCGTATTCGCCTTATAGATTGATAGAATAGCTTCGGGTCGGTAGTTGGGTAAAATGCGTCCAGGCTTCCCTTGTATATCAAATCCCCGGAATACAAATAGTTTCGTTCTGGTTCGTAAAAGCAACAATGTCCGGGAGAATGTCCCAGCGTGTGAACAACTTGAATTTCCCGCCCGCCTAAATTTAGAAAATCGCCATCGTGTAAAATTCTTTGTGGGATACCTTGAAAAATCTGATAAGCGTTAATATCAAAATCTCTTGGAAAATCACAAGGAAGCCTTGTCAAATTATTCTTCACAACTTGCAATGGTATCGGAAACCTGACCGATAGCCAGTCCTTTTCCGCTTCATGTACGGCGATATTATCAAAATACTTATGCCCGCCAATGTGATCCCAATGAACATGAGTTGTAACTGTCATAACAGGCAGCTTTGTCAGAGAGTCCACAATTTTTCTGATGTTGGAAACGCCTAAACCTGTATCAATGAGAATAGCATATTTTTCCCCACATAATAGATAACAATGTGTTTCTTCCCAGTGCTTGTATTCGCTAATAGAGAATGTATCACGGTCTATTTGCTCAATGGTAAACCAATTATCCATTCCGTATAATTACCTCCAGCAACTGAATTTCCAGTTAAAACCACTTTGCATTTTCATCTCTGAAATGTGGTATATTGCCATCTTTATAAGGGTCATACCGATTTTCGTTACAACCAAATTCTTTTAAGAGAGCAATCTTGCCATCTGGCGTCCATTCTATCAGTGACATTCCATCAAACGCTTCTACGTTACCGGCGTCCATCTTATTTTTGAAATACCATTCAACAATGGTTTGATTGCCTTTATGGAAAAATTGCTTGATGTCCCATTGCAAGACAGTTCCACGGGTATTCCATTCCTCAAACCAAAGTTTTATTTTCTTGGAGCCGTGGTACTCTGGCCCCCAACTTTCAATATATACGGCATTATCAGAAAATACATTAAATATACCCAAATCTTTTTTTGCAAGCCACATATCAAACCAAAGTCTGATAATTCTTTCTCTATTGTCCATTTCGCAGCGCCTTCCTTGTCAATTTAATTTTTCAGCGTCTTTGTCCTGCTCTAATTCAATTACATCCAAAATGCCACAATTCAGGGCTTCGCAGATACGAACCAGCGTTTCCATGCTGATGTTTTTGCCTTTACCCATGTTGGCAATCATATTTGTGGTAAGACCGGCGGCAATCCGCAAGTCCTCTTTCCTCATATTGCGCTCAACCAGCGTGTGCCAGAGGGGTTTATAGCTTATGTGCATTTATCCTCCTGCCTTTCTCCCGGTTCCGGGGTTCCTGTTCCCATTATATCAAAATTCTTGCTAACTCACAAACATTTCTTGACACAACCGCCGGTTCCGTCTGGATTGTGCTTTTCCTTTCTTCTCTTGATTACATCTACTTAGCCATAAGCTGCTTGATTCCCTGTGATTTTATTTGTGTGTGATAAAGAAGCAATAGAAGTGTAAAATTTTTTGCCGTTCCTATCCGGCACTTAGCTACTGTGTCGGATAGGTCGGGCATTATTCGTCGGGAAGTTCTACCTTGCCGACAAAGCTGTAATAAATATCAATGTCCTGTCTGCGTGTGCCGTTCTCGTCATAGCTGCACTCATGGACAACGATTTTTTCAATAAACTCCCGCAGCAGGGTATGGGTCAATTCCTCAAAGCTGGTGTACTTGCGGACAATGTTCATAAACTTTTCCGCATTTACCGTAGCTTCCTGTGCTTTGGAAAGCTCCGCCTGTATTCTGGCAACACGCTCTTTCAATTCCTGCTGTTCGGCTTCATAGTCTGCCGAAAGCTCCGTGAAACGCTCGTCAGAAATGCGACCGCTTACGCTGTCCTCATACAGCCGCTTGAAAATAGCGGAAAGTTCACCGATACGCTTTTCGGCAGCTTCCAGTTCCTTTTTCTTGGCGGCGTTCCGGCGTTTGCCGCCGTCCTCGTTCTGCTCGATCAGCAGCTTCATAAACCGGGCTTCATGCTTTGCCGCATAGCTCGTCACTTTCCGTAGATTGGAGAGAACGCCCGCAGTCAAAAGGTCGGTGCGGATAAAATGTGCGGTGCAGTCATGGGTGCGCTTCTTGTAGTTCCCGCAGATATAGCAGTCCTGTTTCCGCTTATCGGTCTGGTAACGCTGCTGATACATGACGCTGCCGCAGTCCGCGCAAAAGAGCATACCAGAGAACAAGCCCACTTCATCATAGCGGTTCGGACGCTTGCGCTGTTTGCGTAATTCCTGCACACGCTCCCATGTCTGGGTGTCGATGATAGGCTCATGGTGGTTCTCGAAAATTGCCTGTTTCTCAATGGGATTTTCTATGCTGTGCTTGGTCTTGTAGGACGGTTTCTCCGTCTTAAAGTTCACCAAACAGCCCATGTACTCCCGGTTTTCAAGGATATGCACCACGGTATTTGTCGCCCATTTGCACTCATAGCCGGGGTGATAGCGGCGTGTGCTGCCCGTCCTGCGGTATTCCAGCGTTCCCGGCGTTGGGATTTCCTGCTCGGTCAGCATACGGGCTATCTTGGTCGGACCGTTCCCGGCAAGGCACAGACGGTATATCTGCTTGACCACGGGTGCGGCTTCCTCGTCAATGATGAAGTTTTCGTCCTCGTCCATGAGGTAGCCGTACACGGGTTTGCTCGTAACAGGCTTGCCGCTCATGCCTTTTGACCGTTTTACAGCTTTGATTTTCTTACTCGTATCTCTCACCAGCCATTCGTTGAAAATGTTCCGCAGAGGGGCAAAATCATTATCGCCCTGTGCGCTGTCCACTCCATCGTTAATTGCGATAAAGCGGACGCCTTTTTGTGGGAAAATCATCTCGGTATACATTCCCACCTGCAGGTAGTTTCGCCCTAACCGTGACATATCCTTTACGATAACGGTAGCCACTTTCCCGGCTTCAATGTCCGCAAGCATGGATTGAAAACCCGGTCTTTGGAAGTTCGCACCAGAATAGCCATCGTCCGTGTACCAGCGCAGATTGGAAAAACCGTTCTGCTTTGCGTAGGTTTCAAGAATACGCTTCTGGTTGGAAATGGAATTACTTTCGCCTTGCAGCTCGTCCTCATGGGATAGTCTTGGATAAAGGGCAGTGATTTTCTGGGTGGTCTGTCTTAACATAAAATCCTCCGTTTCCGACAGCCAGCCCCACTATTCCGTATTTCGATTATACCACATGGGGCGGCTGTCTGTATAGCGGCTTCTGCTTCTTTACCGCCCGGTAAAATGACGATTTTTTACTGTGCGGCTTGTAGCGTTAGGGCGAAAGCTGGGCTTTGTGTCCTGCGGCGGCTTCCGCCTCCAGCACTTTCATCATCTTATCGGCTGCGGTGTCGGTGGTATCTTTTTTGAAAAAGCCGGAAACGATAAGGACGGTGTTGCCCATGCGGATCTCTGTCACGCAGTCCGGGCGGCGTTCCGGGGTGGTGTTCTGCTTGTTCTCTGCCATAGGCAACTCCTTTCATTTCATCAATTCTTTTAGTCTGTTCAGCTTGGCTTGCGCCGTTTCACGGCGGAAGTTCTCTCCCGTAAAGAGGATAGGGGCGCACATTTCCAAAAGGCGGTCATAAATCCGGGCATGGGCGGTGTCCAGCGGATTTTGCAGGCTGTCCAATGTCAGATTGGTGGTAACGATTAAGGGCTTGCGGCTGCGGTAGCGGCTGTCAATCACATTGTAGACCTGTTCTAAACCGTACTCTGTGCCGCGCTCCATTCCAAAATCATCAATGATAAGCAGAGGAAAACGGCAAAGACGCTCGATATACTCGTTGCGCCCCTCAAAGCTGGCGGTCAGGTCATTCAAAATCGCAGAGAAGTTCGTCATGCGGACAGCGACTTCCTGCTCCATGAGGGCATTAGCGATACACCCGGCAAAATAGCTTTTTCCTGTGCCGACCTTGCCCCATAGCAGATAGCCGATATTTTCCTCGCGCATGATTTCCCAATGCTCCACATAGAAGTGTGCAATCTCCATTTGCGGGCATTTCCCGTTGTCGTTGGCGAAAGTCCATTCCTGCATGGTAGGATTGGTAAATCCCCGGCGCTTCAAGTCCTCCACGGTGTCAAGGTGCTTTCTGCGCTGTTCGGCGGCTTCACGCTCCAAACGCTGGGCTTTCTGGCAGTCACATTCTGCCGGGTGGCGGTCACGCCCAAACAGGGCGGCTTGCTTTTCCGGGAAGTAGGCTTCTTTCGGAGTGTGACACTTGCCGCAGTAAAGCAGTCCGTCCTCGCCCGTGTAGTCCTCCGGCTGTGGGGTAACAGCCGCCATATTCAAAACTCGTTCTGTAAACAGATTACTCATAAGCTCTCGCCCTCCTTGCAGGTGTATTCGGGTATGCCCTGTTTCGGGGCAGCCTTTGCGGTATCGTCTGCCGCCCATCTGCGGATAGTGGCGGCGTGGTTTTTATATTTCTTGCCCGTGGACGCGATATAGCCGGAAAGCCGCTCAATGTAGTACGCCCATTTTTCGGGCAGCTCCGCTTGCAGTTCGGAAAGCTCCGTATCAGTCAGAAATACATTCTCATATCTGCCATAGCTGCGGGCGAGGGCTTGTCCCTTTAACTCTCCCTCTTTTTCTAACTCTATATCTATCTCTTTCTTTATCTCTATCTCTGGTGGACGAATGTCGGACAAATGTCCGCCATTTGTCCGCGGCGGCAAAAGTGCCTTATTTTCAAGCCTTGCGGCGCGTTTCCGTTCCGCTTCGGTAGAGGATTGACCGATCATCAGCTCGATGTCGGTCATATAAAGCAGCCCGCAGTCAAGCTGCTCCACAAGCCCTAACTGCTGGAAGATGGCTAATGCCCGTTCCACCGTCCCGATTTGGTGACGGGTCAGCGTGGCTATCATCTGGGCGGTATAGGGGATATGCTCGTCAAGCTGCAATCTGCCGCCATTTTTCAGCGATTTTAAGTACAGCTTCAAGAGGATATTGGAATACAAAATCCCGTCTTTCATGTCCTCCAACAGCACAATGGAATCGCTGTCGAAGAAGTTTTCTTTCAGTTTGAGGTAGTAATATTTGCGGTTATCTGCCATTGGCGGTGTCCTCCCTGTGTTTCCATCTCTTAGAGAAATACCGGGGGCAGAGGACGATAATCGCCCGGAAGCTCTGCTTGCAGCCGTGTGTGCAGCCCCGGCAAAGGTCATTGTAGGTAATACGGTTTCGGTGGTTGAGGAAAAAGCTCCATTCCAACCGCCGCTTTTTGCTCATGCGTGGCATTTCTCGCTCCTTTCTGCCGTTTCCGCTGGTATAAGCGGATAGGTCGGTAAAAATGTAGTTTCTCGGTGTCATTTTCGGGGATTTCCTGCGCTGTGCGCCCCGTTTCAAAGGTGGGCAGTATTGCGGATAGGGTGCAGGGCATATCCCCGTTTTGGTATCGTTTCGGGGCGGTTTTTAACGCTCATGTTTGTGCTTTTTCTCTCTGTCTTTCTCGCCTTGCAGGATTTGAGAAAGATTGCTTTTCACGGTATGCAGCTCCTTGACACGGGCTTTTTTCTCCCGGTATTCGTTGTAATGGGCGTTCTTTTCGGCGGTAAGCTGCTCGATTTCCGCTTGCAGGGCTTTATGGCTTGGCAGCTTGGAAACGCCATGCGCCCGGAAATAACGGGTGGCTGCGTCCGCTATGATAAAATCGCTTTCGTGCCGTTCCCGATAGGTGCTGCGGGCTTTCTCCGTTTTCTGTGCTTTCAGACCGTCACGGGCAGGCTTGGTCTTGGCATAGGCAAGCACCTGTGTCTGAAGCTCCTTTTTCTCCCGGATAGCAGCGTCCAGGGCTTTCAGCTTGGCGGTGCTGTCCTGTAAATCCGCATTGGCAGATACCAGGGCTGCGTCCAGCTCCTCCGGCGAATAGCCGTACTGCCCGTAGGCGGCAACGGTAGCCGCCATTTGTTTCAGATTGTGGACTGCCGCCCAGCGGTCATAGCCCGCGCCCTTTCCCTCCGCTCGCTTCGCTGCCCGGTCAACCATGCGCTGAATACCGTCCTTTTCCGGGGTGGTTTGGACAGCTTTTTTGCCCTGCAAACGCTCCCTTATGTTGCGGGGGTATTCGGGTACGGTTGCGGTCTGCTCGGCGGCTCTGTGGGCGTTCTGTTCCAAAAGGGCAAGAACGGCAGCGCGGTCAAAATCATCTCCCAGCTTGCGGGCGGTAATGGGCTTTGTCCTGTCCGGCGTGAGGTAGGATAGCCGCCCTCGGCTCTCCTTGACAGTCACGCCCTGTTGCAAGAGAACGGCGGCGAACTCGCCATAGCTTGCGGCAGAGGACAGCGCGGTGCGTATGGCCTGCCGCAATTTTTCCTTGTCTGTTTCAAACTTCGTGGGCTTGGCTGGCTGCTCCTCGGCTGGCAAGGCGGCAACTTCCTTGTCCAGCTTTGCCTGCCCTTTCCGCTGCGCCCAATACTCACGCTCGGTAATGCGGTTTTTGCTGCCATGCAAAAGGTCGATTTGATAGAGATTTTCCCGGTGGCACAGCTCCATGACTTCGGCTTTGAAGTATTCCATCGCCGCGTCTGTGCAGCGGTGTTTGCACCCGGCGCGGGTGTCTGCCGGTCTGTCCATGTAAGGCAGGAACGGAACTTCCTCTATCCGCAGAGAATTGATAACGATATGCACATGGATATTGCCGCTGTGGTTGTGTCCGTCCGGGTGGGTGCAGACAATGGCTTGGTGTCCGGGAAACTGCTTCCGGCAAAATTCCTCGCCCAACGCCTGCGCCCGGTCTACGGTCAAACCGTTGTCCACCGCGTCCCGTGGGTCAAAGCTGATAATGTAGTGGTGGCTTTTTACATCTTCCCGCTTCTGGTTCTTCCCATAGCGGAGATTGGAGCGCATACAGGCAACGGCAAAATCCTCGTCGCCGCAGTTCAGCGTGGCTATTCGATAGTCCTCTCTGAGCATGAGCCGCCCGTTTTCATCAAGGGTGGGCTTCATGGTAAACTCGTCATGTTCAAAGGTGAGGTACTGCTCGGCTGCGCCATAATCCGCATTTTTAGAGCTGATATGTTTGAATGTTGCCAACAGCGTCACCTACCTTTCGCAGGACTTCAAACTTCAAGGCAGCAAGGTCAGAAATGGCGGCGCGGACTTCAACGGACAGGGCGTTGTATGGTGTGCCGTACTCGTTGAGGGCGCGGGCAATCTGATTGAGGTTGCCACCGATTTTTCCGTATTCGGCGGTCAGCCTGCCAACGGCGGACAACAGTTCATCATTGACCGGGGAAACGGTAACAATGGGACGAATGGTCGCCCGTGTAATGGCTTGCCGGATAAATTCGGATTGGCTCATGTCATAGTGTTTCAGCCGCTCGGTAAAGTCGGCGTATTCTTCCTCGGTCATGCGGGTTTTGACCACATGGCAGCGGTGGGGTGTGTTATATTTTTTCTTCAAGCGTTGACCTCCTTTCTCGCCCGACAGGGCGCATGAGCAGGGTTTGGGGAAGGCACTCCCCAACAAGATTCCCGCAGGGACAAAATGAGCGAAAAGCGAATTTTGGTACTGCGGTAGAATCTTGCTCTAAAAAACTACCGCTTTCCTCGGCGGCTCTGGTTTGCGGATATACTGGCTTGCTCCACCAATATAGCGATTGCGGCGGCGTGTTCTGCCCGCTGTTCACCACTACAACGGTGAAAAGGGGGCGTTTTGGCAAACGCAGCGGAAATTTTTTTGTTTTCCCTGTCTGCTCCCTACAACAATCCGGCGGTGTGGTTTGCCAAAGATTTTTGAAAATGGGCGCAAAAAAAGCAGTAAACCTTTTCAAGATTTACTGCTTATCTGCCGCTGTGATGGGTGGCGGTATTAAATTGTCAGCCGTTTTTCAAATGGAATTTATCTGCAATCGCTTTCTTTCTGCTTTCCAATTCCTTTTCTGTAATCTTCCATAATCCTAACGCAATGATCTGCTATCTTTTGCATTCCGAGTTCTTCAAAAAAGGCAATTTGTATTTTCATCAGTTCTTCACAAACAGTCAAAACAAACATCTGATCCTGATAAATCCAGTGAGCTATCAGCATACCAATACTTTCCGATAGCATCGTAGTTGCAATATAATTCAGTTCTTCAGCAACAGCACATTGATAGACAGAATCTCTATAACAAACTTTCAAAAGGACAAGATAAATCGTAAGAAGAAAAGGCGCTTTGAGTGCGCCAAGTTCAGAAAACCATGTCAATGTATACGCACACAAAAAACTTATACCTGTTATAAGCCATCTATTTACAGAAGCACGATACCGTGGTTCTTTGCAAAAACAAATACTGAATAAATACAGTCCCAAAGATTCTGTCAGCGTTGCTGTTATGTCGAGCACTTGATATAACCACATTACAGCATATCCCCCCAATAGTCCGTCAGCCGTTCCATAAATTCTTTCCGTTTCGGCTGGCTGATGGGAATGATCTCGCCTGTAATCAATTCAATGTCCAGCTTCTTGATGCCTTTCACATAGAACAGATTGACAATGTAGCTGGTATGGCAGCGCACAAAGTCTTTGTCGCAAAGCTCCCGTTCCACTTCTTTCATGCTCTTATAGCAGATAATATTTTCCTGCTCGGTATGGAACATCAGATTGCGGTTATAAGTTTCCACATATCGAATAGATTTCTGCGGCACCTTATATTTGCCGGTATCGTTGGTAATCACCAGACAGGGGGTATCTTCTTTCTGGCTGCGCTCCACGAATTTGTCCATTTCTGATTTGAGCCGGACATATTTCATAGGCTTAATGATGTAGTTCGTCGCATGATATTTATATCCCTCAAGCCCATACTGTGTAAGAGTAGTGAGAAAAATAATACCCACGGTTTCGTCCATCTGCCGGATACGCTCGGCAGCATGAAGTCCGTCTACCATCTTCATTTGAATATCAAGGAAAATCAGGTCTATGGTTGGATAGTATTTCTCAATCAGCTCCATACCGTCATAGTACGGGGTAATCTTTATGTCCCGTCCTGTTTCCTTGCTGTATTGGTTCAGTAAGTCGGTCAAATACTGAACAAAATCTTTTTCATCATCACAAATTGCTATATGCAGCACTGTATCACCTGCTTTCGTTATACCGCCTGTCCTTTGGCTTCTCTGCCTCCTTGGGGATCAGCCAGACACCGGCCATTTTGACAGCACCGGGGATGCGTCCATCGGTGCAGTAATAATTTATCTGACGGGACGAAACGCCCCATTTTTCGCTTGCCTCTTTGAGTGTCATGTAGTCCATATTCGCACCTCCGACAACATTTCTTATTATATTTCATCAGTTCGAAGAACGCAAGGCAGGAAATGTGAATAGATGTTGAATACGCTGCTATCGAAGAAGGATTTCTTTGATAGCTTTTTTTAATTCATCACTTGACATTGTGGCAAAGAGCTGATGAGCCAAGACGAAATTGCAACGATGGACGGAGGCAAGTGTATTTTGCAGGTGCGCGGCGTGAGGCCGTTTTTCAGTGAGAAATACGACATCACCTGCCACCCCCGCTATAAATACCTCTCGGACGCCGACAAAAAGAACACCTTTGATGTGGACAGCTACCTGTCGTCCCTGCGCCGGAAAAAGCGGCGCGTGATAACAGAGGACGAACCCTTTGACCTCTACGACATTGAGCTGTCGGATGAAGATTTTGCCGCAGAATAAAGCGGCCATAGAGAAAGGAGCGTGACCGATGGGACACTCGGACGAATGGACATTTGCGGATTATTTCAAGTATGAGCAGGAAATCTACCGGGCGATCATTTCCGCTGCGGTGCTGTGCCAGTGGATCGCGGAACATGATACCCCGCCCACGGACGGGGAAGCCGAAGAACTGGCAAGGGAAATAGACCGCAGACTGTGTGAAGCATGGGGCGAAATTTTTTCGCTGGCTGTGCTGGAATGGCGGGACGGCCAGTAACTCCGGGCCGTCTGCGGATTGTGAGGCTGCCGCTGTGTACGGCGGCTTTTTTTGCACCCAAACACCATCACAATCTGAATTTATGGAGGTAAATTTATGGAATTTTTCAATAGTGCAGTTGATACTTTGCAGACCATCGTTGTGGGCCTCGGCGGAGCGCTTTGCGTATGGGGCGGCGTCAATCTTTTGGAGGGATACGGGGCGGACAACCCGGCAAGCAAGTCACAGGGAATCAAGCAGCTTGTCGCCGGTGGTGGCGTTGCCCTGATCGGCATGACCCTTGTTCCGCTGCTGTCCGGGCTGCTGGGATAACCCCATGTGTGTTAGAAAACCCTCCGCGCCCTCTCTGATCGGGGAGGGCGCGGGAAAGGAGGTGTCCCCACATGATCGGTGATTTAATCGGGGAATGGATCAAAGGAATCCTGATCGACGGTATCATGGGCAACCTGTCCGGCCTGTTTAACACGGTCAATACCAAAGTCGGGGAAATCGCGTCGGATGTGGGCAGTACCCCGCAGGACTGGAACGGCGGCATTTTCTCCATGCTGCAAAACCTGTCCGAAACGGTGATCGTCCCCATTGCAGCGGCCATTCTCGCCCTTGTGATGTGCTATGAGCTGATTGACATGATCGTGGAAAAGAACAATATGCACGACTTCGACAGCTCCATGTTCTTCCGCTGGATTTTCAAAAGCGCCTTTGCCATCCTCATTGTGACAAACACATGGAATATCGTCATGGGCGTATTTGACGCCACCCAGCAAGTCGTCAACCAGAGCGCCGGGGTGATTATCGGGGATACCAGCATTGATTTTGACGCGCTGATCCCTGATCTGGAAAGCCGCCTTGAAGCAATGGACATTGGGCCGCTGCTGGGCCTGTGGTTCCAGACCCTTGTTGTGGGGCTGACGATGAACATTCTTTCCATCTGCATTTTCCTTGTGACCTATGGAAGAATGATTGAAATTTACGCCGTGACCGCATTGGGGCCGATCCCCCTTGCCACGCTGGGCAATGCAGAGTGGCGCGGCATGGGCCAGAACTACTTGAAATCCCTGCTTGCGCTGGGCTTCCAAGCCTTTTTAATCATGGTGGTTGTCGGGATTTATGCGGTGCTGATCCAGCAGATCGGAACCGCCGACGACATATCCGGCGCAATCTGGGGCTGTATGGGCTATACCGTTTTGCTTTGCTTCTGTCTGTTCAAGACCGGCAGCATATCGAAAGCCGTTTTTACCGCACATTGACAGACAGGAGGAATACCAACCATCAAAGAAACACAAAAGAAAACCTACAACATCCTTTACGCCGACCCGCCGTGGCGATATGAACAGAAAGCAGTACAGGGTGCAGCAGAAAAGCACTATCCCACCATGAGCATTGACGATCTGTGCGCCCTGCCGGTGGAAACGCTGGCGGAAAAAGACTGCCTCTTGTTTTTGTGGGCGACTTTCCCCCAGCTCCCGGAGGCGCTGCGTCTGATTAAGGCGTGGGGCTTCACCTTTAAGACCGTGGCCTTTGTCTGGCTGAAATTGAACCGCAAAAGCCCCACATGGTTTTACGGGCTGGGCTATTGGACGAGAGGAAACGCGGAAATCTGTCTGCTTGCCAAGCGGGGCCATCCCAAGCGTTACTCCAAAAGCGTCCATCAGTTTATCATTTCCCCGGTGGAGGAACACAGCAAGAAACCAGACATTACCCGCGAGAAAATCATAGAGCTTGCGGGCGACCTGCCCCGCGCAGAACTGTTTGCCAGACAGAAAATCCCCGGCTGGGATGCGTGGGGCAACGAAGTGGACAGCGATTTTTCCCTGTCCGTACCAGAAACGAGGTGACTTTTTATGGCTTATGTAACTGTCCCCAAAGATTTAACCAAGGTCAAATCCAAGGTAGTATTCGGGCTGACGAAACGCCAGCTCATTTGTTTTGGCGGTGCGCTGCTTGTAGGCGTCCCGCTTTTCTTTTTGATCCGGGGCCGCGTCCCGACCAGCGCGGCGGCGCTCATTATGGTGTTCGCCATGCTGCCGGGCTTTCTGCTGGCGCTTTACGAAAAACACGGCCAGCCCCTTGAAGTGGTGGCGCGCCAGATCGTCGAGTGCTGCTTCATCCAGCCCAAGGAACGCCCCTACCAGACCAACAACGCTTATACCGCCCTTGTGCGGCAATCCCAAATGGAAAAGGAGGTCAACGCCATTGTCCAAAAAGCAAAAGAACGAAACGAGCGCAAAAGCGCCGGTCAAGCTCACCCGCGCCGAAAAGAAAGAAATTCAGGCTGTCATCCGAAAGTATAAGGGCGACGGCAAGCCCCATTCGGCGCAGACCAGTATTCCCTATGAGGCCATGTATCAGGACGGCGTATGCCGGGTGACGCCCAGCACCTTTTCCAAGTGCATTGAGTTTACGGACATCAGCTACCAACTGGCGCAGGCGGACACCAAGACCGCCATCTTTGAAAACCTGTGCGACCTCTACAACTATCTGGACGCCTCCATTCATGTGCAGTTTTCCTTTATCAACCGCAAGATTGACCCCAAGCAGTACGCCAAGAGCTTTGAAATCCGGGCGCAGGGGGACGACTTCGACGACATCCGCAGCGAGTATTTCGACATTTTGCAAGACCAGCTTGTGAACGGGAACAACGGCCTGATGAAGCGGAAATTTGTGACCTACACCATTGAGGCGGACAGCCTGAAAATGGCCCGCGCCAGACTGCGCCGGATCGAAACCGACCTTTTGGGCTATTTCAAGAGCATGGGGGCCTCCGCGTGGGGACTGGACGCCAAGCAGCGGCTGGAAGTCATGCACAGCATTTTCCACCCGGACGGGGAGCCGTTTTCTTTTGACTGGAAGTGGCTTGCCCCGTCGGGGCTTTCCACCAAGGACTTTATCGCCCCGTCCTCGTTCCGCTTCGGCAATGCCCGGATGTTCGGGCTGGGCGGCAAATACGGGGCGGTGAGCTTTCTGCAAATCCTCTCCCCGGAGCTGTCGGATGAAATGCTGGCCGACTTCCTCAACACGGAAAACGGCATTGTGGTGAACCTCCATGTGCAGGCCATCGACCAGAGCGACGCCATTAAGACGGTCAAGCGCAAGATCACCGACCTTGACGCCATGAAGATTCAGGAACAGAAACGGGCTGTCCGCAGCGGCTACGACATGGACATTCTTCCCAGCGACCTTGCCACCTACGGGCAGGACGCCAAGGAGCTGTTAAAGACCTTGCAGAGCCGGAATGAACGGATGTTCCAGCTTACCTTTTTGGTGCTGAACACCGCAGACACCCGGCAAAAGCTGGAAAACGATGTGTTCTGGGCTGCCGGGATCGCCCAGAAGTACAACTGTTCCCTTGTGCGGTTGGACTACCAGCAGGAACAGGGGCTTATGAGCAGCCTGCCGCTGGGGGCCAGCCACATCCAGATTGAACGCTCCCTGACGACTTCCAGCGTGGCCGTGTTCGTCCCCTTTGTGACGCAGGAGCTTTTTCAGGGCGGCGACGCCATGTATTACGGGATCAACGCCAAGACCGGCAACATGATTATGCTCGACCGCAAACGGGCGAGGTGTCCCAACGGGCTAAAGCTGGGGACACCGGGAAGCGGCAAAAGTATGAGCTGTAAATCCGAGATTGTGAGCGTGTTCCTCTGCACCCCGGACGATGTGTATATCTGTGATCCAGAGGCCGAGTATTACCCCCTTGTGAAGCGGCTGCATGGGCAGGTGGTGAAGCTGTCGCCTACCAGCAAAAACTATGTGAACCCGCTGGACATCAACCTGAACTACTCCGAGGATGAAAACCCGCTGGCCTTGAAATCCGACTTTGTGCTGTCGTTCTGTGAGCTTGTCATGGGCGGCAAGAACGGGCTGGAAGCCATTGAAAAGACGGTGATCGACCGGGCGGTACAGGTGATCTACCGGCCTTATCTGGCAGACCCAAAGCCGGAAAATATGCCCATCCTTGCAGACCTGCACAAAGCCCTGTTAGACCAGCATATCCCGGAGGCCGACCGGGTGGCGCAGGCCCTTGACCTGTATGTGTCCGGCAGCTTAAATGTGTTCAACCACAGAACCAACATCGACATTCAAAACCGCATTGTGGCCTTTGACATCAAGGAGCTGGGCAAGCAGCTAAAGAAAATCGGTATGCTCATTGTCCAAGACCAGATTTGGGGGCGCGTCACCCAAAACCGCAGCAAGGGCAAGGCGACATGGTATTTCTGTGATGAGTTCCACCTGCTTTTGCGTGAGGAACAGACGGCGGCCTTTTCCTGCGAAATTTGGAAGCGTTTCCGTAAGTGGGGCGGGATTCCCACAGGTGCCACGCAGAATGTGAAAGACCTGCTTTCCTCCCCGGAAATTGAGAACATTTTGGAAAACAGCGACTTTATCTGCCTGCTCAATCAGGCCAGCGGCGACCGCAAAATCCTTGCGGAACGGCTGAACATTTCGCCCCAGCAATTACGGTATGTGGACAATTCCGAACCCGGCGAGGGGCTTCTCATTTACGAAAATGTGATCCTGCCCTTTAAGAACCCCATCCCGAAAAACACCCAGATCTACCAGATCATGACGACCCGGTTAGGCGAGGGGGCGACGGTATGAGGCACAAGGAGGTGAAGTCATGGAACCCTTAAAACCCCGCGACAAGGTAACGCAGCACATGACCCGCGACGGCCTGACGCTGGATAACCAGACCACAGGCGAAAGCGTCAATGTGTCCAGCCGGGAGGCCGAGCAGAAATACACCGCCCAGCCGGAGGGGGCGGCGGAAAAAATACTGGAACGGGCGGATGAACTGCACGACCGCCACAAGGCAAAGAAAGCGGCCAAGGACGCCGGGGAAACCGTGGCGCAGGCCACCGGCCCCGTTTCCCGGTTGCAGTTTACCGCCGAGGAACGGGCCTCCCCGGAGCTGGCCCCGTATATCAAAAAGGCGGAAAAACGGGCGGATAAGCTGGAAGCGGCCAAAGAAACCCTGCCGAAAAAGCGCGTCGTCACCAAGGAAACCGTCTATGACGAGGCCAAGGGCAAGGCCAAAAGCAGGCTGTATTTTGACAAGGTGGAGAAAGCCCCTCCCCAGCTCAAACCAACCCCGGCCAGCCGGCCCATACAGGAAGCCGGGCTTTACCTCCACGGAAAAATCCATGAGGTAGAACACGAAAATGTGGGCGTGGAGGGCGGCCACAAGGGGGAGGAACTGGCGGAACGGCAGGCGGGCCGCATGATCCGCAGCGGCGTCCACCGCCATAAGCTCAAACCCTACCGGGCCGCCGCCAAGGCCGAGCGAAAGTCCATCGCCGCCACCGCCGAGTTTGCGTATCAAAAATCCCTGCGGGACAACCCGGAGCTGGCGCAGGCGGCCAAAAATCCCGTTTCCCGCTTCTGGCAGAAACAGCACATCAAGCGGGAATACGCCAAGGCAGCAAGGGCGGCGGGCCAGACCGCACAGGGGGCGGCAAGCACCGCCAAGACCACGGCTGCCGCAGCCAAGAAAGCCGCAGAGAAAAGCAGACAGGCCGCGTCCTTTGCCGCCCGGCACTGGAAAGGGGCGCTGATCGTCGGCGGCGTGGGCCTCATGCTCCTGCTGGTGATGGGCGGCCTGCAATCCTGCACCGCCATGTTTGGCAGCACCGGGACGGGCCTTGCCGCCACCTCTTATCTCTCCGAGGACAGCGATATGCTGGGAGCCGAAGCCGCCTATGCCGCGCTGGAAGCAGACTTGCAGCACGAACTTGACAACTACGAAAGCCTGCACCCCGGCTATGACGAATACCGTTTCGATCTGGACGAGATCAAGCATGACCCCTATGTGCTGACCTCCATCCTCTCCGCGCTGCATAACGGCGTGTTCACTTTGGGGGAGGTACAGGGCGACCTTGCCATGCTTTTTGAAAAGCAGTACATCCTGACCCAGACCATCGAAACGGAAACCCGCTACCGCACCGAAACGAGGACGGACAGCGAGGGAAACACCTACACCGTGGAAGTCCCCTACACCTACTATATCTGTAATGTGAAGCTGGAAAACTTTGACCTGTCCCACCTGCCCATCTACATTCTCACCGAGGAACAGATGGGCTTTTATGCTGCCTATATGCAGACTTTGGGCAACCGGCCAGACCTGTTTCCCAACGGCAGCTATCCCCACGCCTCCACCCCGAAAGAGCCGACCTACTATGAAATTCCCCCGGAGGCGCTAAAGGACGAAGCCTTTGCCGCCATGATCGCGGAGGCGGAAAAGTATGTGGGCTATCCCTATGTGTGGGGCGGCAGCTCCCCAAGCACCAGCTTTGATTGTTCCGGCTTCATTAGCTGGGTTATCAATCATTCCGGCTGGAATGTGGGACGCCAGACGGCGCAGGGGCTTTACAACATCTGCACCCCTGTTTCCCCGGAGCAGGCCAAGCCCGGCGACCTTGTATTTTTCGTCGGCACTTATGACACTGCCGGAATGTCCCATGTGGGGCTGTATGTGGGAAATTCGGTCATGCTGCACTGCGGCGACCCCATTTCCTACACAAACCTCAATTCAAGCTACTGGCAGCAGCATTTTTATTGTTACGGGCGTTTGCCTTAAACGCCAGAAAGGAGTTTTTGACTATGGCAATGAACAAATTGGAGCGCATTGAAAAGGATATTGAGAAAACCAAGGGCAAGATCGCGGAGCTGCAAAAGCAGCTTCGGGAGCTGGAAGCGGCCAAGACCGAACAGGAAAACTTGCAGATCGTCCAGCTTGTGCGCGGCCTCAACATGACCCCGCAGGAGTTCGCCGCCTTTGTGCGCGGCGGCGCGTTGCAGGCGGCCCCGGTCCCGATCCCGGACTTTGAACAGGAGGACAGCGCCCATGAAGAAATCTAAACTGTTCCGCACTTTGACGCTGGCTGTGGCCGCTGCGCTCTGCATGGCGACCACGACCGTTACCGCCTACGCCGGGGGCGCTGACCCTGACCCTGTGCCGCTGCCGGAAACCACCGAGGCCCCCGCAGAGGTGCCGGAGGAAACCGAAGAACCTACCACCGGCGGCATGGAGCCGGAGGGCGTACCTGTCACCCCGCAGGGCAACGCTACGCTGGTGGATGATTTTTTCGGGGATAAGCAGCTTATCACCGTTACCACCAAGGCCGGGAATTATTTTTATATCCTGATCGACCGGGCCAACGAGGACAAGGAAACGGCGGTGCATTTCCTCAACCAAGTGGACGACGCCGACCTGCAAGCCTTGTTGGAGGACGGGAAAAAAGAGCCGGAGGTCTGCAACTGTACGGCCAAATGTCAAGCCGGGGCCGTCAATACGGCCTGCCCGGTCTGTAAAAACAACCTGACCGCCTGCAACGGGCCGGAGCCGAAGCCCCAGCCGGAGGAAGAAAAGCCGCAGGAGGAAAAGCCAAGCGGCATGGGCGGCCTTGTGGTGTTCTTTGTGATAGTGCTGCTGGGCGGCGGCGCAGCCCTCTACTTCCTGAAATTCAAAAAGGAAAAAGCTGACACCACAGGAAATGACGATCTGGCCGAGTATGACTTTGGAGAGGACGAGGACGACGAGGACGAAGCCCCGGAGCCGGACGAGGATATGACAAGTGAAGATGGAAATAAGGAGGACGAAGTATGAGCTATCAGTTAGTAATTGCAGAGAAACCAAGCGTCGCCCGTAGTATTGCGGGCGTGATCGGCGCGGATAAGAAACAGGACGGCTACATGGAGGGGAACGGCTATCTGGTGAGCTGGTGTATCGGCCACCTTGTTTCCCTTGCCGATGCCGGGACTTATGACGAGCGTTTCAAAAAATGGCGCTATGACGACCTGCCGATTCTGCCGCAGCAATGGCAGTACATCATTCCCAACGATAAGAAAAAGCAGTTTGACACCCTGCGTTCTTTGATGAAGCGCCCCGATGTCACCGGCCTTGTGTGCGCCACCGACGCCGGGCGCGAGGGGGAATTGATTTTCCGTTTTGTCTACCAGATGGCGGGCTGCAAGAAACCGTTTCAGCGCCTTTGGATTTCCAGCATGGAGGACGCGGCCATTCAGGACGGCTTTGCCCATCTGAAACCGGGAGCCGACTATGATAACCTGTATCAGTCGGCCCTTTGCCGGGCGCAGGCGGATTGGCTGGTGGGGATCAACGCGACAAGACTTTTCTCCATCCTCTACCACAAGACCCTGACCGTGGGCCGTGTCCAGACGCCGACCCTGAAAATGCTGGTTGACCGGGAGGCCAAGATCAGCAGCTTTCAGAAAGAGAAATACCACATCGTCCAGATCGCGGCGGGCGGCATGGAGGCGGCCAGTGAACGCATGGGAAACGCAGACGACGCCAAGGTGCTGAAAGCCGCCTGTGAAACGGCGCAGGCCGTTTGTGTGTCGGTAACACGGGAGAAAAAGACGGAGCAGCCGCCCCGCCTCTATGACCTCACCACCTTGCAGCGGGAGGCAAACCGCCTGTTTGGATTTACCGCCAAGCAGACCCTTGACTATGCCCAGCAGCTCTATGAAAAGAAGCTGCTGACCTATCCCCGCACCGACAGCCAGTATTTGACCGATGATATGCTGCCAACGGCGGAAAGCCTTGTGTCCGGCCTGTGGCCTATGCTTTCCTTTGCGGCGGGGCTTGACCTGTCCCCGCAGTTTGGCCGGGTGCTGAACAGCAAAAAGGTGAGCGACCACCACGCCATTGTCCCGACAATGGAATTTGTGCAGAAAGGCCTTGACGGGCTGGCCGAGGGGGAAAAGAAACTGTTGTCCCTTGTATGCTGCAAGCTGCTGTGCGCCGTGGCCGCGCCTCATGTGTACGAGGCTGTCACCGCCACATTCACCTGTGCCGGGAACACCTTTACCGCTAAGGGAAAAACCATCCTCACCCCTGGCTGGAAAGAGCTTGACCGCCGCTTTAAGGCGTCGTTCAAAACAGACGCCGACGACACCGCCCCGGAGCCTGCGCGGGAACTTCCGCAAATTACCGAGGGACAGACCTTTGACAAGGTAACTGCCGCCGTCACCGAGCATTTCACAGCGCCGCCAAAATCCTACACGGAAGATACCCTCCTTTCCGCTATGGAGCGCGCCGGTGCGGACGATCTGCCGGAGGACGCAGAACGGCAGGGATTGGGAACCCCGGCCACCCGCGCCTCCATCTTAGAAAAGCTGGTGCAGATGGGCTTTGTGGAGCGCAGGGGCAAACAGCTACTTCCCACCAAGGACGGCCACAACCTTGCCTGTGTGCTGCCGGAGGTGCTGACCTCTCCCCAGCTTACGGCACAGTGGGAAACGGAGCTGACGGCCATTGCCAAGGGGCAGGCCGACCCGGAGGGCTTCATGGCTGGCATTGCAGAAATGACAAGGGGCCTGATCGCAAACTACTCTCAGATCAGCGAGGACGCGCAGAAGTTGTTTCAAGCCGAGCGTGTGGTTATCGGCGAATGTCCGCGCTGCGGGGAAAGCGTCTACGAGGGCAAAAAGAACTACTACTGCGGAAACCGAAGCTGCCAGTTTGTCATGTGGAAGAATGACCGATTTTTTGAGGAACGGGGCAAGGCGTTCACCCCGAAAATCGCCGCCGCGCTCCTTAAAGACGGAAAGGCAAAGGTAAAGGGCCTGCGCTCCCTAAAAACCGGCAAGACCTATGACGGAACGGTGCTTTTGGCCGATACCGGCGGCAAGTATGTGAACTACCGCGTGGAACAGAGGGGCAAAAACTAAAAACAGCAAGCATAGGGAGTGTAGCCACACTCCCGGCAAAATCCCTGACCCGGCGCACCTGCCGGGCCGGGGATTTTCTCTTTGGGGAAGCCCCAACCCCCTTGTATCAGATCACCACCATAGAAAGGATGTGAAACCAAAATGTCTTACAGCTCCTACGACCATGACGATTTAGAACCGGCCAGCACTATGCGGATCGAGCGCCGGATTTACTTTGAAAGCGGCAAGGCCGATCTTTCCGAAATGGTAAAGCTGCCCCTTGCGGAGCTTCTTTCCCTGCGGGCGGAAAGCGCCGCCGCAGAACAGGAAGTGTTTGGCCGCCTGAAAGAACAGGCCACCGCATGGGAGGAACAGGCCGGAAGAACCCTGTTTCTGGACAAAGCTCTTGAATATGCCCGGACGCTTCCCGTCACCCACACCGCAAACCAGTGGGAGGCCCCGGACGAATACCGCCATATCCGCAGCAACATGGTTTACCAGATGGATTACTCCATTTCCGAGAACACCCGGTATGACAGCGCCGCCCCAAAATCCGTTCCCTACTCGTGGACGCTCCGCTGGAGCCTACGCACTAACGCGCCGGGCAGCTACCAGCAGGCCAAGATCGCCGGACAGGATCGGAAAGTCTTTTCCAGCCGGGAAGAACTGGACAAGTACCTGAATGGCCGGATTAAAGCCCATGAACATTACTTTACCGAAATTTCCCCGGCCATCCCCAAGGAATACGCCGACTATTTCAAGGTCAACGGCTGCCTGCTCCCCGGCTACACCATTGAGGGAGAGGAACCGGCAAAAGCCGCAGAGCTTCCCGCGCAGGAAGAAACCGCGCAGCCGCAGCAGACCGCAGCCACCCCGGAAAGGAGGGAACCCGTGAACGAAGTATTTTCTATTTTTCTTGATAACCGCGCCGAGGCGCAGACCGGCGGGCCGCATGGCTACTGGCTTTCCCTGCCGACTTCCGCTGAACAGGTACAGGAAACCTTAAAGGAAATCCATATCACCGCCGACAAC
>SKEO01001132.1_pt1 | contig 22346 bp, 19 predicted proteins | sample 4826801 | NCBI WGS metagenome assembly SKEO01 (sample SAMN11008807, study PRJNA524170) | human gut metagenome | biome: Human fecal sample; material: Feces; isolation source: fecal sample from pouch patient p3 | host: Homo sapiens | place: Israel: Tel-Aviv | collected 2016-02-25 | reverse complement strand
TCTAAGTTGATATGAAGCAGGAATGAAACATGAAAAAGAAACAGGTTGAGAAAGAACAGAATAATGAGAAACAGCTTCCCAGACAGGAAACGACACTGGGAGAAGATATCTTTCAGCTGTTATTGAAGATTGTTCTTATCATTTTGGCGGTCATCCTTGTTTTTACATTTATGTACGGGATGGCGAGAATCAATGACGTATCTATGAAACCAGCAATAAAAGATGGTGATCTGGTCATGTATTATCGACTGGACAAGCGTTTTGTGTCCGGTGATATTGCAGTATTTAAGAAAGATGGCAGAACAACCACAGGCAGGGTCGTAGCAGTCGCAGGTGATACCGTAGATATAACAAAAGACGGTTTGATGATTAACGGTGCTACGCAGATTTCACAGGATATTTATTTTGACACCACACAGTTTCAAAATGGAGTTGACTTTCCAATCACTGTTGGAGAAGGTCAGATATTTGTACTGGGTGATAACAGACCGGAGGCGTCAGACAGCAGAATCTATGGCTGTATCAATGTAAAAGATGTCAAAGGAAAAGCGATTGCGGTTATTCGGACCAGAGGACTCTAATCCCCTCCTCCGTTAATCAAATAGAAACAAACAATATTATTTACAAGGGAGGAAGCATTATGAGCATGAACAAAATGTTCAAAAAAGTGCTCGCAGTTGTTGCTGCTGGTGCCATGACGATGGGAATGGCAATGCCAACATTTGCGGCAGATGAGGGCAAGACAACGGAGGCATGGATTACTAAGACCTACAACACAGAGGTCGGAAAGGCTGAGAAGTTTAGCTTTACAGCAGAGCAGGTCAAGACAGGAACTGGTATAATTACAACAGATGCAGCGGTTACTATGCCGGAGTTATCATTTACCGATACTGAAACAGGAACAACTTCTAAGAGAGGTCAGATTACATTTCCAACATATCCAGAAGCAGGAAAGTATGAGTATACTGTAACAGAGACACAGACAGTAGATCCAGCAGTAGTTAACGGTGAGCATGAAAAAATGATCATGTCACAGGCTGAGTATACAATGGATGTATATGTTACAGATGGTGCAACTGGTACAGAAATTTCTAATATCATTGTAAATAAGACAAAAAATGATGCAGGTCAGACAGCAACTGGTAAAGTAGATATTGGAAATACAGGTACTAATGATTTCAAATTCACCAACACCTATGTACAGGAAGCAGGTACAGGCGAAAATCCGAAAAATCCAGATCCGACATATCCGGATAATGGATCTTTGAAGGTATCTAAAGCAGTTATTAATGCAAATGGTACAGCAACAACTCCTGACGATGCGTTCGCTTTCACAGCAACATTTGCATTCCCGACTGGAACAGATGCAAACACACTTGGCGGAATCAAGGCTGCTAATGGAGATACTGTTACATCTGTTGAGGGCGGAACATACACATTCAAGTTGAAAGCAAATGAAAACATGAAGTTCACTGGTGTTCCAGTAGGAACAACAATTACTGTAAAAGAGTCTGCAGCTAAAAACTACAAAGGTAGTGCAGAAATCATCATCAATGGTGCTAAACTGACTCCTGTTGCTGAAACATCATACAATACAGAACTCACAGCAGTAACTAACCAGAAGTTAGGTCAGAAACAGAATACCGTTGATGTAACCAATACATACAACGATGTACCTGTAACTGGTATCATCATGAACACTCTTCCATACGTTCTGATGATTGCACTTTGCGGTGTAGCACTGATTGCTTTTGTAGGATTCAAACGCAGAAGATTACAGAAATAATAAAATATAGCAACCAGGAAAGGGGATGTGTGCGGCGTTGCTCCGCCGCATCCCTTTTTGCTAATTTTGCGAGCAAATAGGTCAGATGAACCAGTTTTGATAAATATAAAAGAAACAGAAATGGTGAAAGGAACTTGTACATATGCTTCGGATGAAGAAAGTGCTGAAAGGAATTATCAGAGGATTAGACCATATTGTAAACTTCACAGCCTTATCGCTGATTCTTGCAGCCATGTTTCTCTCTGGTTATATGCTGTGGGACTCCCACCAGGTATACCAGACAGCAGATGCAAAAAATTATGAAGCATATATTCCTACTGAAAAGAGTACGAAATCTTTTGAAGAATTGCAGAAAATCAATCCAGATGTGATTGGATGGATAAGAATCAATGATACCAACATCAATTACCCGCTGGTGCAGACGGACAATGATGATACTTATATGAATACAGATGCAGAAGGAAACTATTCCTTAAGCGGAGCAATCTTTTTACATTGTGCAAATAAGCCGGATTTTTCGGATTTTGACAATATTATATATGGTCACCATATGGAAAAGCACATGATGTTTGGAGATATCGGTGAATTTACAAAGGAACAGTATTTCAATGAACATCCATATGGAAATCTGTTCTTTGATGGTAAAAATCATGGAATCGAGATTTACGCATTGTTACAGGTAGATGCTTATAATGAGACGATTTTCAATGTGTGTCTGGACACACCAGAAGCGAAACAGGAGTATCTGCAGGAAATCGAGAACAATGTTTTATATAAAAGAGATATGAATATAACGGAAGCTGATCATCTGGTTTTGCTGACCACCTGTACATCGGATATGACAAATGGAAGAAATATCCTGGTGGGACGCTTAACAGATCAGATATATCCGGAAAAAGAAAAAGCCAAAAACGTAGGTACGGGAATTGATGAACTGAAAAATGCAGTAGGAAAAGTGCCAGTTATTGTATGGTTTATCCTGATTGTCCTTGTACTGATTCTGATAGCAAGACAGATAGAAAAGAAAAGAAACAAGAAGAAAGAAGGAGAGGGAGAAGCATGAGAACAGCACGTTTAACAAAAATAGCCATGGTTATATTTCTGTCCATGATATTCTTTCTGGGTGTTCAAAAACCAGTACTGGCAGCTGGCAAAAACACAACAGTGAAAATACCAGTGGAACAGATATTTGAAGTAAACAATTCTGCAGATGCTGACAAAACAGGCTCTTATGTTTTAATAGCAGATCAGATACAAAATCCAATGCCGGAGGGAAGCAATGGAAGAACATTTACCTGGAATATGAGTGGTAATTCTTCTACAGAGCTGATTATGAATGTCGGACAGGTAGGAGAATATCATTACAAGCTGTACCAGGCAGCAGAGAATAAAGAAAATTATACATATGATTCAAAAACCTATGATGTAACGATTGAAGGATTCTTTGATTCCAATAATGAACTGATGGCGGTAACAGTGGTCAAAAATGAAAATGGAGATAAAGTATCGAAGGTTTCATTCAAAAACTCGTATACCGGTCAAACTGGTAAAAATCAAAACCCGGTTCCATCTTCCCCAAGATCAAAGGATATTATTCATAATGGTTCGCCGGTAAAGACAGGCGATGATAGTCCGGTTGCAGGCTATTTGTTCTTATTCTTTGGCTCAGTTATCTGCCTTTGCGGATTATTCATGGAGGAGCAGAAGAACAGGAAGGGAGATGCGAAAAATGAGGCATAAGAATTGGAAAACATATTTGAAAATAGCATGTTCCTGACTTCTAATTTTTTCTATTTGTTTTATGAATCTGGAAACCGTAAGTGCATCAGAAGATGAAACATCAGTGGTTACAGAGCAGGAAGAAACACAAGATACAGAAGCATTTACAAGTGAGACAGATGCACAACAGACAGAAACCGAGCAAACTTCGGAGCAATTTACATCAGAAACAGAAACTGAGCATCGGCAGAAACTGAGGAACAGATTCCGGATAGCATAGAAGTGGAGAAGCTGGAGAAAGAAATACAGGAAGCAACTTCAAATGGTCAGGTACCGACCACAAAATTGGTGGAATATGTAGATGAATCCGGCAATGCGATTGAAGGAGCACCAGAGACCATTGAGCTTGGAAAAATATCAGATCATTCAGAGTTAAATATTTCTGACAAAGATTATGAATTTAAGAGTGCAAAAGTAAATGATGCAGACTGTTCCTTTATAGGAGTATATAAAGATACGGTTTATTGGAGTTCCGATAATATCAATGCCAATAAGTTTACAGATGGGCAAAAACTGACTATGACTTATGCATTGAAAGAAAAGGAAAAAGAGTCAGAAATATCGAAGACAGAAGACCCGGAGCAGGAAACAGATACTACAGAAACTACAGAATCTGAAACAGAAATATCAGAGAAGTCTTCAGAGCAGATTATTGACAATGAAAAATCTACAGAACAGGCAAGTGATGAGCAGCTTCCAGATACGATATCTGTACAGAGTTTGAATATCGCAATGCAGAGAAGTGTTGCGAATGGTGATGAACAGACGACAGATCGTGTAGAATATGTTGATGCGAACGGAAAAGCAATTGACGGTGCTCCGACTACGATTGAGCTTGGAAATATCGAAGACCACAAAGAACTTACGATTAGTGGTTCCGGGAAAAACTATGAATTCAAGAGTGCAAGAGTAAATGGGAAAGATTGTGTCTATATCGGAAAATATAATGACACTGTATATTACAGCACTGATGGCGTGATTGCCATCAAATTGGATGATGGTCAGAAACTTACAATGACTTATCAGGAATATTACAATATTAAAGTCAATGAAGAAATCCCGGAAGGTGGAGTTGCTGGTACGATTACGACAAAAGCAGGAACGGTAAAGGTAAATACTGCTGAAACGATACGTGTAAATGCTGGAGAAACGTGGAAGTTCACCGTGAAACCAGGAACAGCTAATAAAGTCAGATATAAAATTGGAAGCGTTACAGCAGCAGATGCGTCTACAAGTATTAAACGAGTATCTGGAGATGAATATGAAGCCAATTATGAAGCAAATTTTCAGAAAGACGATACAGTAACGGTTGCATATGATAAAACGGGTGTATATCGTGTAACGATTAACACCGAAGACAATAATGGATTTGAATATATCAATATTGAGCATAGTAAAGAGAATGGATGGGACTATTTACCAGAACAACATAAACTTGTATGGACATATACGGAAGATAAGGTGAAGTACGATGGATCTATTGATGTTCCAAAATTCCATATAAAAAGAGGATATAGATTGGTTCATATGGTATTAAATGGAGAAACGGTAGCAGCTGCAGATAGTAACAAAGAAGTTCCGGATGGAGTTGGACCGAATAATGGCGTGAAAGGCCATGCTGGTGAACTTATTGTGAATGCCCAAATAACCAAACAGTATAAGAAAAACGATAATGAAAAAGATTGTGGGTTCGAATACAGTTTCAATGTGCAATGTAAAGACGGAGGAGGGAGAGATTTTAATTTTAATTTAGCTCCGTATCAAACAGGGCATCAGGTTTTAACCGTACGTTTAAAAACAGACAACCGTCGAAGTGGTGAAGGTATCGATGTTGTCATGTGGGATCCTGATCAGAAGAAGTTGGTTCCAATGAGAGATAATGATACGGTAAATATGGATCCTGTGGGAGATGCATTAGCAGTATCTTTAAACAAAAGACAAGTGAGAATCTTTTTTGCAAAGCCAAAACCAGGATATCGATTTGCAGGAATGGGTGTAGAAAGTGCACAGCCGTCAGGTGGAGTTAATACTGATGGCGGAAAATCTAAAGCTGCTGTAGGTGATCTAAATAATATGAATGCTACTTCTCTTGGAAAAAAAGGAGAATTTAAAGTTTATGATGAAATTTGGGAAGCAGCTAAAAATGCAGCAAGTAGTGCAGGGTATGAAAAATTTTTGGCATATGCAGGAGAGAAGACAACACATGATACCGATTGGGAATTGTATGCAGGCTATTTCATGTCTACGAAAGAAAGCGTCTATGTACATTACAATTCTGGTGCCGGCGAAGGTGTGCTTCCGGCAGATGCAGTTGTGAAAAATATTCCGTATAATGAGGAACTTGATACTAGAACAAACAAACCAATGCAGTCTTATGGAGAAAATCCAAACACCCATGAGGGGATAAGAGGTATGGGAAGCACCTTTCTAATAGGGGAGGAATGGCCAGAACCAACCTGTGAGGGATATGAATTTCTTGGCTGGAAGCTACGTCTGAAACCATTTTTTGGAACTGGAACTCCACAATATAGTGAAAAGTTATATCAGCATAATGAAGTCTTTAACATTTCTGAGGAAAATTATGAATTTGCCGCAAACCGTGACCTTCCAGTGTCTGTATGGGATAATGAGGTGGGATATCAGATTGTAGCCCAGTGGAAGAAAATTGATACGAAAAAGGTAGAAGTGAAGCATTGGCTTAATGTACCGGATGGTACAGAAAAATTGGGAAAGACAACAGCAGGAACCATTTCCTTTGCAACAGAAAATGAGAGTGTTAAAGCGTACGCAAAACCAGAAGCAAACGGAACATTTCCAGGTTATGTTTTTGATACAGAAGATCCTCGGAACAAAAAATTAGAAAAAGAAGTAAAAAATGATTCGTCTTCTGATACAATTACATTTAATCTGTATTATAAACCAACTGTTTTAAAGGTAAGCAAAACCGTAACCGGATACAATATGGAACCGAATAGATCGTATGAGTTTAAAATAAAAGCCGTTCCACCATCAGGAACTGATGCAAGTATCGCTACTATAACGGATGGTCAGATTTTCATAAGAAAAGGAAATGATGAAGTAGAGAATCTCACCTTTACAAAGAATCAGGCTACGTTTAACCTGGCAAAAGGTGAATCCGTAGACATTAGTTGTCTGCCAACAGGATGGACATATACAGTTACGGAAACTGATCCTGGAAAAAAATACAAAACAAGCTATAAATTGAATGGCAGTAATGCAACTGATGGAAGAACAGCAGAATTCAGAACTTCCACAACAGGAAATGATGAGGTTACGTTTACAAATGCATCTACAGTGGCACCTCCGGAAACAGGAAGAACCATTCATGATAGCGAATGGATTTTATTGCTGATTGTTGTATTGATTATAAGTGCAGGTGGCATGACATTTCTTAGAAAAATGAAAAAGCGTTATTAGACAAACAGGAAGAATTATGCTTGAAATGTGTGAGTGAAAAGTATGATTCTTCCTTTTTCAATCAATGAGTTTATGTACGGAACAAAGAAAAGAGAGAGAGGTGAGCACCTATGCAGCTTACTAATACAACGGATTATGCAATCAGGATTGTCTGTTATTTGGCAATAAAAAAGCGCAGGGTTACAACGGCAAAATTAGCTTCTGAATTAAAGATTCCGGAGAGCTATATTCCAAAAATCACAAAGCAGTTAAAAAAAGAGAAGATTATTTCAGCTTCTGAAGGTATCAGTGGAGGATATGCCATTGCCAAAAATCCAGAAAAGATTTCGTTATTTGATGTCATATCATGTATGGAATCAACAATGGCAATCAGTCGCTGTCTTGAAAAGGATGGATTTTGCTCCAGAAACTATACGGATTGCTGTAAAGTACATCAAGTCTTATTGGACTTACAGAACACTTACAATAACCGATTAGAAAATGTGAAAATCTCTGATATTATCAGACCTGGGAAAGATGAATATTTTGGGCGATTTTATATCATTCTGAAAGTTAATTTAGCGGAAAACAGTTATGAATGTATCTATTCTCATAACAGGGGGATTTATGATGATGTAAAAACTGCAGGAACATATGATGATTTTCTGAAAGTATATTGTGAAAAATATGTATGTGAAAAAGATTGTGAAAAACTGCAGGAATTTTTGAAAAGCGATTCGTTGACAGAGCATTTGAAAAAGGGCTGTTCAGAAGAAGATATCGTTTATCAAAGAAGAAGCGAGAAAAACTCAGAGACTTATGTTTGGATGGAAGTAAAAAGATTTGTGGATGAAAATGAGAAAACTGCTGTTATTACATTCCATAATGCAAAAGTTATTCCTAACACAATTGTAAATATGGAACGGGAATTAAGACAAAAAGCACAGGATGAGACAAAACAGTATTGGAAAATGGTTTCGCTTCTGGCTGCAGTGTTGAATCACAATAATCTTATAGAAACAGAACATCAGGATGATATCTGTTTTTATACAAAACAAGTGTATCTTCAACTACAGAAAAACTATCCGGAGTATGGGATTACAGAGGAAGAAATAGAAAATGTCTCTCATCTGTCTCCAATTCATGATATTGGAAAAATCCGTGTGCCGATAGAGATATTGAACAAAAACGGTAAATTAACAGCTGATGAGATGGGAATTGTAAAGCAGCATCCTCTTACAGGGGCAGAGATGACATTGCGGTTTCCACGAGGAGCTACGACAGAAAAACTTAATAAGTATAGCTATGAAATATGCAGATATCACCATGAAAGATATGATGGTTCTGGTTACCCGGATGGACTAAAAGGTGATGAAATACCACTTTGTGCTCAGGTAGTAGGCCTTGTGGATGCTTATGATGCATTGGTCAGTGTACGCCCCTATAAAAGAAAAATAAAGCATGAAGAAGCCATAAGAATGATTGCCAATGGTGAATGTGGTGTATTTTCAAAAAAACTATTGCAGTGCTTTATAGCAGCGGCAATGCAGAAGGAATGGATAAAAAAGGCAGATAGTTGAGAAAAGGAAAATATGTTTTTAGGAGGAATTTGTGTGAAGAGGAAAAAGAGATGGCTAAGATGGATAGCCTGGACACTTTTATTGGTTTTGTGCATGAATAGCGCAGGAACGACAGTTTTGGCAGTTTCAGTGGAAGAAGAGAATATTCCAAATATAAATAGTACTCAAGAGGGTGAAATGCGCACAGAAGATTTTATTCCGGAGGAAAGTACATCATTGTCGGAAGAGACGTCGAAAGAAGAAAATACTTCGCCATCAGAAGAGACTCCTGGAGAGAAAATCACCCCGCCATTAGAAGAGACTCCTGGAGAGAAAATCACCCCGCCATTAGAAGAGATTCCGGAGGAAGAAATTACTTCATCCCAGGGAGAGCTTTCAGAAGAAGAAAAAGCCTTCGAGGAGCAGATTGCACAAGAGGAATTACCGAAACTTCAGGAGATTTCCGAAGGATTTGATATTGATTTCTATGTCATTATTGATGGAAACAAGGTAAAGCTTCAGCATAATGACATTACCGGCATTGCAACATGGAAAGACGGAAGAACTACCTACTATGGTGTTTCCATTGAGGACCTGCTCCTGATATATGAAGAATTTGGATTTGTGAAAAATGGTGAGAATCAGAATCCGGATGCAAATAATAAGTTTGTATCTGCATACCGGGGAAAAAGCGGGATAGAATACGGAAAAGTTTATACAGACACAGAATCCGGAAAGACATATGTTTCTTACAATTATGGACAGAATAAACAAGGGGAAGCGATAGATGTTTACTACCTTCCAAATGGAAAAGGCCTTGCATTAAATTTAAAAGATTCTGTAAAAAAGGACAACTCGTTTTATTCCGTAGAGGTAAAGGGAGAAGGGCAGGATCGGATTCGTTATGCATTAACAGGAACTGTAGTGGAAGAAGCTGTGGCTGATTTTAATCCACAATTGTCGGACCAGACAGACCAGATCGAATGGACCTGTATGGGAACAGATGATAAGGTGATAGATGGTATACGGGAATCAGGGAACCAGACGAGGTTCACAATCGGAAAGATCACACAGTCTTATGTGATCCAGAGAGCGGATCAGACAGCCTTTGACATTCAGTTTTATATATATGCAGACAATGAGGTTCGAAAGCTGCCGGCTGATTCTCTGAAAAAGGTGTATAAATGGAACCGTCAGGGCAGATGCTATTTATCTGTCAGTGATCTTGCTGAGATTTATAGAGAGTTCGGCTTGAATGTAGAGGAAACACAGTCCGGAAATTATTTTCCATATACAGTCCGTGGTGAGAAGACATTAGCACAGGCGACAGTGGTAACTTATAAAGGACAGCAATATGTATCTTATAATCTGGACAAGCAGGAAGCAACTGTACCAACAGACGTTTATTATATGCCAAAAGGAGCATCTGATGGCGAAAAAATTCCGGATAATAATTCAGACCAGATGAAGCAGAATAAGAACAGTTTCTATTCGGTTACAGTGATCAATCCGGATGGAAATCGAACTGTGAGTTACTATAAGAAAGATTCTGCGGTCACAATTTCCGTTGATCCTGGAGATACGAAGGAAAGCGACTGGCTTTGTGCCAGTGAGGATGAAAATAAAACAATTTCTCCGGTGAAACAGGGCGATAAACTAACCTTTTCTATTGGAAAGATAGAGCAACCATATACGGTTGCATGCAACACTTTTGCACCAGCAACCTTGAACATTAAATTCTATACTTTTGTAAATAATGAGAGATATAATGTTCTAAACGAAGAAATTCCTGTTATAAAAGATACTACAACAAAGCCGGGAACAGTTTATTATTATATTTCTAATGATGAGTTAAAAAAGCATTTTGAAAAATTTCATTACGATGGTTCTATTCAAAATGGAGCAAAAGAGCGTTTTTATTATTCCAAGAGAGATTACGATACAATCCATAATGCAGGGAAATACACGATAGAAGGTCATGAATGTATTTATATAGGAAAGTCCGGAGAGCCGATGGATGTGTATTACCTGCCAGACGGACAGAATAGTCCCACAATGAATGCAAAGACCTTACTAGAACACGACGATTATAGATATAACGGTTTTTACAGTGTGACAGTACAGGATGAAGATGGACAGGTTTACAGCCAAACAGCTTTGCGTGATCTTCCGGCAATTGATTTTGTTGCAAGAAAGTCAACACTTACAAGAACAGTTAGTACAAAGCCGCGTGTAGAAGAACAAACGCAGGATATAAACTGGGAATGCAGAGAGGAAGATGGTACTCTTTCAGCAGTTACATGGAGTAAAAATAAAGAAGAGCATACCATGAGCTTTACTATTAAGCCAGATGATGCAGTACGTCCATATGTGATTGTTCCTGATAATACAGAAAAACCGGCAGCAATAAAAGAAGCAAATATCAGTTTTTATGTATTTATCGATGGACATTATAAGCTGATAAAGAACCTCAATGCTGAGCAGCATTACATAATCAAAGCAAACAGTGGCCGAGCCAGTCGTTATTATTTGCGAGCTAAACCAGATGATACGATTTCTAAAATTTACAGTGAGTTTGGTTTCACTCCGAGCAAGCTGGAGCCCGGCGCAGATCAGAAAGAGAAGATTCTGTTTGGTTATGCGACAGACAGCCGTGTGTTTGTACAGCACCCTTATAAGGACAACGATGGTACATGGTATATTCCTGTCCTGAAAAACGGGAAAGATGTATCTGTCTATTATTTCTCACAGCCAAACCCACTGAATCCAGACAGAATCGAAAATTATTTTGATCGTTTGACAGGACTTTCTTCTCAGGTTGGGCTGGCAGGAAGACATTTCAGTGTAGAGGGAAGTTTTCATCTGATTGAAGTGTTGGATCCACTGAACCTGACCAAAAGAGAGGCGATTAAGAGACAGTATGTAGGCCATGGGGAAGCATATACTGTGGAAGTACCAAAGAGGGCAAGTTTAGAAGGTGAGTATTATGGCAAGGAGATTGTCTGGAGTTGTACATCTAATGACAGGGACGAAAATGAGGTTCTTCCGGAACCGTCCGGAGATGATAAGGTAAAATTTGAAATTCCGAATGTTAACTCATCTTATGAGGTGATCGCAGACAAACCGCTGGAGTCTGGGGCAGTCAGGGTTATCTATAATACAACTCGTTATATGAAGAAACTTCCTAAGGAAGCTAAGTTGACCCCTCAGGTTGAGAATAAGACAAGACATACAGATGATTATGAGAATGAAATAGAAGCTGGAAAACATAACGTTAAGTCACCATATCCTCTGGTTTATGATCATGAAGATAATGACAGCAAAGAGTTGGAACAGTATGAATTCGATCATTGGGATTACAGAAACAAAGACGGAAAGTGGCAGGAATGCGGTGCAGGGGATTCTATTTCTGATCTTATAAATAATAATGCAAGACAGCCAATCACCCTCTATGCAGCGTGGCGTAAGGTGAGTAACCAAAATCGAAAACAGGTACAGTTTTATATCTGTAAGTCAGCGATGCCGGAAGATGGTTCGGTAGCATTACCAACCACGAATGTAGACGATTATACAAGTGCGGTTGCCGTGGCAAACTGTAATGTGAAGGCAAGTATATTGCATGATGTTCCAGTTCTTGGAAATAAGAATCCATCTACGTGGGAACAGTATGCGGATGGAAATAAGAGAGTGCAAGAACTTTTGCAGGGAACTAAACCAGATGAGGGATATATTGGAAATGGAGACTATATCTACAAGATAGATAGAATTCCTTCCGATGAAGAGGTATTCCAGACAATTCGTGAAAGCGGACGTATGATTCGTATCGGAGACAGGGAGATTCCGCCATCGAAATTAGATACCGAATTCTTCACCATTTATTGGTATTCTTTCAAAAGTGAAATGTCCGATGGGTGGCATATTGACGGACGTATTGTAGCAAAAAATGGTTACCTGACAGTAAAGAAAGATTTTGTCGGAATGCCGGAAGCAATAGAGGAAGTCAAGAAAGATTATTATATCCAGGTAGATATGGATGAAAAGCTTTTAGATGGAAAACCTCAGCCACCTGCATTTCATGAGCATATGAAACTTGTGCTTCCTTCAGAAGATAGCCAGAAACCGGATGCAGAAGCTCCGCAAGCGGAGGATGCTCCAATAGAAGTTGTAGGTACATGGACAGATGATACACATACAAGCTGTACGTGGATCGTTAAGGCGGACTCATTCTGGAAATACACATTAAAAGAGTACAACTATAAGCCAAAAGATTCGAATGTGAAATTTTCAGGTTGGTACAATGTTCGCAATTCTCATGAACAAGGAGATAATGTAAATTCATGGGAAGCATATCCAGAAAGTGGAATTCAATTCACAGGACGTGGAATTGGACGCGGTGGTGAGACTCTTACTATTGAATTGGAGAACCGTTATCAGAAAGAGGGAATACTCACACTGAACAAATTTGATGAGTCTACCGGACAGGGAATGGAGAAGATCAATTTTGCTGTCAGTAAGAACGGTGTTGAGGAGGAAACGGTAACAACTGATAAATACGGAATCGCACAACTTCACATTCCGTTACAAGATGAAAACAAACAGAACAGAACAGCAACTGAGACGTATTTGTTGCGAGAGACAAACTTACCGACGGGATATGTAGACACAGGAGATATACAGATCACAGTTGAGATTGCCAATGGAGCATTCAAAATCACTGATGCAAAACTGGTGGATAGGGAGGCTAACGAAAATCAGGAGGCTGTTAAGGCACCAGTTGATGGTAAGATAGACGGAAAATCTGTTCTGCTTCAGCGAGGAGATACCAGCCTTAATATCCGAAATTTTGCTAAAACAGGCACTCTGCATATCAAAAAGACATGGGAAAATCCAAATGATGCACTGACGGAAAAACAGGTGAAAATCAGATTGTATCAGAATGGAATTTCTACAGGACAGGAATTCCTGCTGAATGAAGAGAACGGATGGGAACACACAGTCGACAATGTTCCACTATTCCAGGACAGAATTCCGGTGGAATATAAGGTGGAAGAAATCGAGATAGGAAAGACACATTATTCTTCGGAATACGGGGATGGTTTCCTATATTATGAAGTTATTTATCCAGAGATTCAGTATTTCGATTCAAATGGACAACAATTATTCCCGAAGGATGAGAATGAGTTCAAGGATGTTTCCAAGATGGAACTGGAAGTGCAGAATCTGCATTTCAATCTTGCTGAACGAAGTTTCTTAAAGACGGATGATCTTCCAAGAAACCGACTTGCTGGTGCAGGTTTTCTGTTCTACAAAGTACCATATGATGATGTTACGAAAAAATATGCGGATGATACAGGATATACAGTAGATTATGACAATACACAGAGCAAGGACGATATCGTTCTGAAAAAGGATGGAAAAACGTGTACGACGTATCGTTCCTTAGAAACAGATGAAAATGGAATGCTTCAATTACCGGAGGACTTTGAGAACGGACGATACTGGATGGTAGAATCTGTTACTCCAAACAAAAAGGACAAAGCAGATAAAACCAAAACACAGTATCAGGATAACTTTAATTTATATATGGTCGATGTAGAATCCGATATTTTATTCCTATATGAGAAATCACCGATGACAAATACCTGGAGAGCTGTTTCGGACAGACATATCGTCAATCATCCGCAAAAAGGCGGGGTGACGGTTGAGATTACAAAGGAAGTCACTGGTCCACTTGGAAACCGCAAGAAGCCATTTGATATGGAAATTCTCTATTGGGAAGATGGTCAAAAGCTGCGTAGCAAGACAATTAGAACTTCTTTGAAACATGGAGATAAAGTTACATTAAAAAATGTAGATATATCTTCGGATATCATAATAACAGAAACTGTTGATACATCAAAATACGCTGTTTCGATTTCTAAAAAAGAAGAGAATGATAAGTATTCAAATCCAGTGCAGGCAACATCGAATGGAAATACAGCTGTCATGAAACAGCGGATTGAGGCTGCACGAGGAGACGTGATTGAGTTAAAAATCACAAACGAAAACACACAATTAATACCGGAAACAGGGGTTCGTCTGGAAACAAGCAGGCATGTATGGTTACTATTTGCCATAAGTATTATCATGATTCTGTTTTTCAGAAGAAGACGGAAAATAAGATAAACACTGCTATGGAACAAAACTTGCAAAAATACATCAGACATTTTACATGTTTGTTGCATTGGAATAAAAAAATAATAAATTTTTGTATCGTCAGCCATGCTATGGCTGGCGATATTTTAGTTTGCGCGCCATGGGCGCGCTCTAACGGGTGAAAGTCCCGAACACGCCTAGGCGACAAGGAAGTGTATAGCTGAACAGCAAGGGTGTCTATCGTAAGGTAGAATCTGAAGGAAGCTGTAAGCAAACTCTTGGTCCGACGGACAGAAATCACATATGAGGCTAGACAGATGTACAATCCATCTGTCTGTTTGCCGTGCAAAAAAACAGATAACAAAATGAAAAAAGCAAAATACAAGTGAGATTTTACCTACTTGCATTCTGCTTTTTTTAATTTTTAAATTAACTTAATGACATTGGGCAACACACCTCTCTGTATCACCCACGACCCCAATCTCCATAGAAATATCTTAACTATTTTTATTTGATAAATACTCTTTCATCACAAGTGCAATGTCTTGTGCACAACACTTCCCGCTTGGATTTAATTCTGCACACTTGCAACTACAACAAGCTCCTGTCATTCTTTTTATATCTGCGAGTGTTTTGGCTCCCTTTTCCATAGCCTCAATAATCTCTCCTTTTGTAACCTGATCACAATAACATATCATCTTATTATTATCCATCATAAAATTCCTCCTAATCTACTCTTTCTAGCAACACAAACGAAGTCTATTTCACTGTACCTCTTTTTTCCGTATTAATCAACATCGGCTGGATCATAGCTGATAATGTAGTGGTGACTTTTGATATCTTCACGTTTCTTATTTTTGTGAAAATGAGCATTTGTCAGTTCACATTCCTTGTCAAAAGACATCGGATCACAGTTCAGACCATCCATATAAAACTCTTTTCGCAGGATGCTTCGACCGGATTCATCTACAATCTTTTTTCCGGTTTTTTCATCATGTTCAAACAGAAGGTAATTAATAGCAGCCGAGTAATTTGCATTTCTGCTTTTAATGTGTTTTACGATTGCCATTCATACCACCTGCCAGTTTCAGTACCTCTTTTCTCAACAGGAATAAGTCCGTGATGCACTGATGGATTTCATTTTCTATAGCACGAGACTGACTGCCACCACTGTTAAAATGCTTGGCGATCTGATTGAGATTCGATCCGATTTTTCCATATTCACTGACCAGTTTTCTGAGATCGTTCATGTCTGCAACAACTTCAATCTGATGATGGATTTGCTTTTCCAATAGAAGTTTCCTCAGATATTCTGATCGGCTAACAGATAAACAAGCAGCGCCTTGGTCTAATAAATCCAGTTCGACATCGGTAAGACGTAATCCTATAAAATGTCTGTGATTCAGTTCTTTATCTTTGTTTTCTGTTCTCATATTCCTCCTTTCGCTACGATTATTCCTCCCACTGGGAGTCCACGTATTTCAATATCGGCTGTCCCTTCCGATATTAGAAATAGTGCTGTGAACACCTTTAGGTGGAACCAACAGACAAGTGAAGCGTCTGTTATTGAGAGGGTATGGGGAGATCCCCATCAAGATAAATCCCATAGGATGACAGGATGCCAAATGGCAATACTGTTAAACATGGGTGGATCTTGCTCTAATCTACAAACCCTCTTACATATACAAAAGATGGAGGGGTAAAATACAGGGTGTGAGAGAAAGATTTTTAAATTAAAAAAATAAAAACGGATTATCCGTTGATAAAATATAGAAATGTGGATATAATTGAAGTAAAAGAAAAATAACCACGTAAAATCAGTTTTTAAATTGGAGGCGTTATATGAAATTATTGAGAGTTACCGCACAAGGCTTACCATTGTTTAAAGAGAAGCTGGATTTATCTTTTTATGCACAGCAAAGAGTTGCGGAAGAAGATAAAGTGAATTTGTATTCCTTGTTTTCAAATATATATTTAAATCCGGCAAACGCGTTTATAGGAATCAATGCCTCAGGAAAGACCTCTGTATTAAAGGTGCTTCTTCTTGCGTTGGGAATTATAAACAACGAACCAATCAATCACATGAATACGAAAGATATATTAGGAAATACAAAAAATGCTATTTTGAATGTGTATTTTTATTCGGAGACTACAAAAGAAATTTGCAGACTGGAAACGGTCATAACATCTAAGAATACGAAAGTAGAAGGAGTTGTGTACAGTATTGAATCAGAATCATTATGGTCAAAAAAAGCTGAAGAAGTAACAACTCGTAAAGCTATGCTGGATTTTGAGGAGAGAGAACCAGTCATTGTTCGAGATGAACAGGAAAGCTTTTTGTCAGATGATGTTAGTATTATGATCGCATATAATAAAAAAACTGGTGAACATATAAAAGTAGTCAGCATGTTACTTTTCACCAATGTGAATGTGTTACCATTTTCAGAAGGAATTCCGGCTGAGGTTATTTCCTATCTGGATCCAACAATTGAAAAATTAAATTTTGAAGAAAAAAATGAGAAGCCAATTATACATTTAAAATTTAAAGGAAAAGAAGAGATTGTATTGAACAATCCAATCGAATTAAATAATTATCTCTCGTCAGGAACCGTAAAAGGAATGATTACTTTCACTTTGGCACAAGAAGTTCTGAAAGATGGAGGCTACCTGATTGTTGATGAGATAGAGAATCATTTCAATAAAGAAATAGTAAGTACTCTGATTCGTTTCTTTATGGACGGAAAAATAAATAAAAATGGTGGTATGCTAATCTTTTCCACTCATTATCCGGAACTTTTGGATGAATACGACCGTAATGACAGTATTTTTATTACTAGAAATAGAGATGGGATTACAGCAGAGAATCTTTCCAATATTCTAAAAAGAAATGACATTAAGAAAAGCGATGCTTATCAGAGTGGATTTCTGGAAGGAACGACACCTACTTATGAAGCTTATATGCAGTTGAAGAAAAGTATAACTGCATCTCTGAAATAGGAGGTGCAATATGGAACTGGCAAAATATAAAGCGTGTATATGTGAAGGTGCTGCAGAAAATGCAATTATGGATATTCTTCTAGATGAAGAATTGCTTGTATTTTCGAGAGAAGAGATGCTGGAGGAGTCAGTAATTCGATGTAGGGACGGCAAAAAATTTGAACAGAAATATTTGAGAAAAGGATTTGCGGAAAAGATATCAGTAATCAGAATATTAGATTCAAGAAGAGAAAAATTTAAAATTGGTAAAGCATATGAACATAAAATAGATGTTATCAATGTGATTACTGCACCGGAAATAGAAATGTTGATTATCTTTGCTGAAAATCAGTATAAAGAATTCAAAAAATCAGGGAAAAAACCAAGTGATTTTTGTAAGGAAAATCTTAGAATGTCTGACGTAAAATCATATGATTACGTGTTTAATTATTTTTCTAATTCTGGGATTCTTGTGGAAGCAATAAAAGAGTATCATAGAACAGCTAAGATTCCAAAAGGTGAATATACGCTGCTCGATTTGTTAAAATAAAAAAATTGCATATCATAGGCTGTATTTTCACCCTCCTTCTTTTGTATATATGAAAGATATTTTTTTATGTACGAAGGAAGGAGGTTTTTTCATGCCTAAAGTCAGAAAAGAAATTCCAGAATTAGAAAAGCTGGTGCAGGTCGGAAGAAAGAAATTTGTCCGTTATGAGGAAGGGGCACAATTATATTCTATGGGGTTGCATACATTTCAGGAATTAGCGAAAGATGCAAAAGCAGTCTATCATGTGAAGAGAGTTGTTCTGGTTAATACAGAGATTGTGGATGAATATTTTGAGAATTTCAGAGATGAATTATAAAAAATAAAATGTAATACATGAGGAGCAAAACACGTTGACTTGTTGTCGGACATAAAGTATAATAGTGTTGTAAGGAAGGAGGAAATAGTATGGCAAAGATGGGAAGACCAAAGAGTGATGATCCCATGAATTATCGTTTCACCATCCGTTTCTCCAATGCTGAGCAGAAGCAATTGGAAGCTTATGCTGAAAAGTACGATCTTACAAAAGGGCAGGTGCTTAAGAAAGGATTGGAACTATTATACCGACAGGATAAGCACAGTTAAGATGCTCCTCACGATTAGTGAGGTGAGAGGATGGCAAAATCAAGAAAAGACAGCCGGGGGTATGTGTTGCGAACCGGTGAGAGTCAGAGAAAAGACGGTCGCTATTCTTATTCTTATACAGATTTAGATAAAAATAGACGAACTGTTTACGCAAAAACATTGGTTGAACTCAGAGCAAAAGAAAGAAAAATCATCCGCGACAAAGAAGATGGACTGAATCCGCAGCTGGCTGACAGGATGACGCTGAATGAACTGTATGATCGGTTTATCGAACAGAAATATGATTTGAAACCATCAACAAAAGTGAATTATCTCTATATGTATAATCACTTTGTCAGACCAACATTTGGAAAAAGACTGATTGGTAAGATCAAATATTCTGATGTGAAAAAATTCTATTATCGCATTATCCTGGATGAAGAAATGAAAGCAAATACGCTGGATAGTATACATACACAGTTGCATCCGGCATTCCAGATGGCTGTAAGGGATGGACTGCTCAGACAAAATCCGACAGACGGATTAATGGCAGAAATCAAAAAGAGCCATATCTGGGAAGATAATCCGAGACATGCGCTTACGATTCCACAGCAGAAAGCTTTTATGGATTACTTAAAAGCCCATCGGGAATATCAAGGATGGGTACCTATTATAACGGTCCTTCTTGGAACAGGAATGCGAATTGGTGAATGCATCGGTCTTCGATGGGATGACCTGGATTTTGAAAAGCGCATTGTCAGTGTGAATCATACTTTTATCTACAGACCTGATGAAAACAGAAAATCGGTCAAGCATATTTCTACACCAAAGACGATTTCAGGACGGAGAACCATTCCGATGATCGATGAAGTGTTCAATGCTTTTCTGGATGAGTATGAGATCCAAAAGTGCATTGGCTTTTCCTCAGAAGAGATTGATGGATATTCAAATTTCGTTTTTGTAACAGCAACCGGAACGGTATATTTACCAAATGCAGTTAATCGAGCGATTGAAAGGGCAAGAGTTGCATATAACAAAGATGAAATAGAAATAGCAGAGAAAGAGGATAGAGAACCACTCATTATTCCTCATTTTTCAGCTCATCATTTGAGGCACACATTCTGCACAAGACTGTGTGAGAATGAATCGAATTTGAAGGTGATCCAAAGTATCATGGGTCACTCAGATATTACAACAACCATGGATGTTTATGCGGAAGCGACACAGGAGAAAAGCAGGAAATTGTTGCAAATCTCCAGGGAAAGATTATAATATAAGTAGAGAATTGTCTTGTTACTTGAAGAGACAATCTATATATCAAAACAATTTGTACAACACGAATGACACAGCCAACTTGTGGCTCTATGGACCTCAGTGGAAGACCAAAAAAATCGGTTTTTGGATGTGTACGGTGCCTGACGGAGCTCGGCGGACAAGGGTGGAAGGAATCGTTCAATTAATCCCGACAATGAAGTCCTTAGACAAATAAAGCCCGTAAAATCAAGGGTTTGCGGATCTGAACGTTTGTTTTGACATCAATTTGACATCAATTTTATTCATATTTAAGAACTGTTTCTAGAGTTTAGAGGCAGTTCTTTTTTTGCTCGTTGAAATGACAGAATCAGTGATTTATGAATAATGATTTTATATAGGAACTGAAAGAAAAGTGTGAAGGAAAGATACTTATTACTTAAAAAAACATCCGATTCATTGTAAATGTATTGAAATAGCAATGATATAACATTATAATAGAAGGAAAAGAAGTGGAGGTATTTAAGATGGCAAGTACAATTCAAATTAGGGTAGACGATGACTTGAAGAATAAATCTGATCAACTTTTTAAAGATCTTGGAACAGATACGACATCTGCAATAAGAATGTTTTTGACGCAGGCTGTTGCACATAACGGATTCCCATTTGAAATAAAAAGAACTGTGCATAATCCATATACATCTATGACAGAAGATGAGATGTTTCAAAGACTGGAACAATCTAGAGAATCTTCAAAAAATGGAAATTATCGAAATGCAGACGCTGTGATTTCAGATATGAGAGGAAAATATGCATTATAAAGTAGTTGTAATAGCAGAGGCAGAAGAAGATTTAAATCGGTTTATTCAATGGCCTGTGAAGAAGATCAGGAGCTCTGGGAAGAAATTGATGAGACGGATGATTATGTCAGATTGCCGAATCAGTATGAACTTCATGAGAAAAGTATCATGGAGAAGTTTGCGTATGAGAGTGGGAATAAAAGAGTTTCTGAAGTACTGTTTGATGCTCTTAGAAGAAGGCATCCGTACAGGTGTTTTAAAGATAAAATAAATGATCTGGGAATCAGCCAGATTTATTATGACTACAGAAATCGGACCTATATCAATATAGCAGAAGAATGGTGTCGGAACCATCATGTACCATATAGAAGAAAAGAAGATTAGGCGCTGTTTTGAAAATAGGTTTGATTGTCCAAACTATTAGAAGAAATAGAGTGAATTATAAATTATGAAGCGAGGTGGCAATATGGATAAAGATCCGTTTGAGGAATATTTGAAAGAGTCCGAACCTGATAAAGCCAGCAAAGGTTACGCTTGGAGTACGGCAATCGGACTTCAGGCTGTGGACGGACTGAAACCATCTAAATATTTGATTGATATTGCTATTCGTAATATTGAAGGAAAAATTACGATAAAAGAAGTACAGAATCTTATTCGCCAAATAAGTAGATCTCTATTCACCGCAAACTCTTTCGGGGTATTTACAACCACGCCGGAAAGATAAGAGATTATAATATTACGAAAAAGGAATGGGTGCTTGATGGGGCAACCGTTATGTACGGCAGCGCTTCTGAACTGAGAGCTACCCTTGAATATGATTTTTCGCAGGAGAAAGATTTTAGCTACAGGGGATTGTCAATGGATGAGATAATCCACCATCTTGCAGTTTTTATTTCAAGACTGTGGCAAATCCATATTTTTGGAGAGGGAAATACGAGAACAACAGCGGTGTTTTTCATCAAGTATCTGAGAACACTTGGTTTTTCTGCAACGAATGATATTTTTGCGGATCATGCTTGGTATTTCAGGAATGCACTTGTCCGAGCGAATTATACGAACTTGCAAAAGAATATCCACGAAACGACAGTTCATATCCACCGACTTTTTGAAAAGTTTGGTTTTGATGAGGTGTTTGGAAGAAGCGCTGTCATGGAATTGCTTCAATTGAAAAGCTCAGGAGCTTCCAAACTCATTTCCAACTTGGTGCAGTCGGATATTATTGAGCCTGTGTCAGGTCATGGAAAAGGAAAATATAAATTCAGAAAATAATTTAAAGGAATTTATACCTATGAAAAATCCGTGTAAATATCGCAGGACAGTGTGGATGTTTACACGGATTTTTTTAATCTTAAAAATTTTATCAGGAAATCTCTTTGAGATACTGTACGCTGTAAGCCGGAAGATCCAGAGAGCCATTCAGCGTCTGTGAGATATTCCCAGAACCGCTTTTCAGCAGATCGGTGAATGTTCCGAGCAATTCTCCGTGATGGATCGTGAAATCGCTCTCAGACGCGTTGATGGCGATCAGAATC
>SKEO01001127.1_pt1 | contig 22422 bp, 17 predicted proteins | sample 4826801 | NCBI WGS metagenome assembly SKEO01 (sample SAMN11008807, study PRJNA524170) | human gut metagenome | biome: Human fecal sample; material: Feces; isolation source: fecal sample from pouch patient p3 | host: Homo sapiens | place: Israel: Tel-Aviv | collected 2016-02-25 | reverse complement strand
GATTTAGGCCATAAAGTAGTATATTACAATGCAAAAGGCTGGATGCTGTATGGAGAACAGCAGATTAATGGTCACTGGTATTACTTTGATACAGGTTCAGGAGCAATGCAGAAAGGATTTGTAGATTTAGGTCATAAAGTAGTATATTACAATGCAAAAGGCTGGATGCTGTATGGAGAACAGCAGATTAATGGCTATTGGTATTATTTTGATACAGGTTCAGGAGCAATGCAAACAAATAAAATAATCGGTGGAAAATATTATGATGAAGCAGGAAAGCTCCAGGAATTACATGGAATTGTTGGGAATCCAACAACAACTGTTGAAAAAATGATTCAATATTATAATAATAGAAAATTGTTATATCCTTCTGAAAAACTTTCTGTTGGGGGAGCTGATACCATAACAGAGTTAGCAAAGATTTTTTATGAAGAAGCAACTACAGAAGGAATAGATCCATCGATAGCTTGGTGCCAGACAATGAAAGAAACAAATTGGTTGCGCTTTGGCGGTCAGGTGAAAATCGAACAATTTAATTTTGCCGGAATAGGTGCAACGGATGGTGATGCTGCTGGAGCTGATTTTTCATCTTATGGAAAAAATGGAGTCCGAATGGGAGTACGGGCACAGATTCAGCATCTCAAGGCATATGCAACATCTGGATTAAAGAAATCAGATTTAAAAAATGCCTGTGTAGATCCAAGATTTATATATGTGAATAAAGGTGTGGCACCATATGTTGAATGGCTCGGAATTCAAGAAAATCCAACAGGTTCAGGCTGGGCAACAGAAGTAGGTTATGGCTATAGCATTATGAATGATTATGTGAAAAAATTATGGATGTTATAAAAAATGATCCATGTTGTTAGAGTTGGAGGAATAGCTACAAAAGCTGTTCCTTTTTAGATTCTAAGAAAATGTTATATAAGGAACTTAATATAAATATAAGGTGAAAAGAATGCGGAACGAAGAAAAACAAATAAGAAATTATGGAATAGATTTTTTACGTATTATTTCAATGATAATGATTGTATTACTTCATGTTTTAGGACATGGAGGGCTAATTGATGGCTCGGAAATATATCCTGTGTATAATAAAGCTATATGGTTAATGGAAATTTTAGCATATTGTGCAGTAAATATATATGGAATTATTTCAGGGTATGTGGGATATGGAAGAAAACATAAGTATTCAAGTATAATTTATTTGTATTTTCAAGTTATATTTTACACGCTACCAATTTCTGTTCTATATATGATAAAGTTTAAATATGTAGATCTTGATATGATAAAGATGGCGATAAACCCCATTCAATTTAATGTTTATTGGTATTTTACTGCATATTTTTCACTGTTCTTTTTTATGCCTTTTTTGGATATTGTTTTAGATAGATTCTCAAGATTTGAGATGAAAAATTTGCTAATAAGTGTTTTGATTATATTTTCAATTTTACCTACCATTTTCTATACAGATTATCCAGAAACAAAAAACGGTTACAGTTTTTTGTGGTTGGCAAGTTTGTATTTGCTTGGTGGATATATGAAAAAATATAATATTATATTTTCAAAAAAGACTTGTGCGCTTGGATATAGCATTTGTGTTCTGTTTACATGGGGCATGAAATTCTATATTAATTTTATGAATAATAGATTTAGTGTATTTCATGACCTGAAAATGGAATTTGTTCAATACACATCACCAACAATTGTTCTATGTGCAGTATTTGTTTTTCAATTTTTTAAGAATATTAAATATAGGAAGTGGATGATTAAATTTATAGCCTTTTTTTCGCCAATATCGTTTGGTGTTTATTTATTTCATGAAGAACCATTGATTAGGGAACATTTTATTAGTGGAAAGTTTGTTGATTATTTATCAAAAAATTTTATTTCTTGTATGATGCACATTATAATTACAGTCGTAGCAATATGGTTGGTGGGATCACTAGTGGATAAAATAAGATTGATATTGTTTGAACTCTTGAGAATAGATCAATTTAGTAATTGGATTGAAAAAAAAGGATACCGTTTAGAAAAAAGAATTAAGAAAAAATTCAATCGAAAATGAATTTTAATCTTCTTTTTTCGGCAGATAACTCAAGTTAGTACAACAATTTTGTCTTTGACAGATGGTTAGATGATGGACATTGTCATATTTGCTTGCTGACTATATTGTAAAAATTAAAAAAACATTAAGAAAAAGTTTTCTTTTTTTAAAAATTATGGTAAAATAATCGACGTGGTGTCTTTGTATAGACATACTGACATATAAGATGATTATAGAATAAAAAGTCAGGAGAGCAAGCGATTATTATGTTAAAAAAAATATTACACGGAACAGGTGTGTTTATATCTTTGTTACTAATCACATTAGCGACACTGTTGAGTTTTAGCATTTCTTGGATGTTTAAAACATGGACAAACCTTAGTATGGATGAATTGGTTTATCACCTAACAGCACCAATTGAGGGTACAAACGAAGAAATGATACTGAATTATTTGCAATCATGTTTAGTGCCTACAATACTGATATTGTTAAGTGTGATAATTTTATATATTACCTTCTTAAAAAAGAAAAGTTTTTATCTTTATATAGGTAGTGGGTCAGGAATTGCCATTGTTGTTTTGATTGTGGCACTTACATATGCATGGAATCAGTTAGATGTTGGAAACTATTTAAAGAATCAAAATGTGGAGTCAGATTTTATTGAACAGTATTATGTGAATCCGGAAGAGACAGTAATTACATTTCCGGAGATAAAAAGAAATCTGATTTATATTTATCTGGAGTCAATGGAAGTGACTTATACCGATGAGAAGAATGGGGGAGCCTTTGATGAAGATGTAATTCCAGAATTAACACAGATTGCGCAAGATAATGAGGATTTTTCGGGTACAGATTCGAAACTTAATGGTGGGTATGCATTTCCGGGAACAACATGGACAATGGCCGCCATGTTTGCACAGACATCCGGACTTCCATTAAATGTTTCGATAGGTCAGAATAACATGGATACTCAGGAAAGTTTTTTGCCAGGGATTACAGCTTTGGGAGATATTTTAGAACAAAATGGGTATAGTAGAACTTTAATGATTGGTTCTGATGCAACATTTGGTGGAAGAGCACTTTATTTTACAGACCATGGAAATTATGATTTGGAAGATTATAATTATGCAATTGAGCAAGGATGGATTCCATCAGATTATAGAGTGTGGTGGGGATATGAAGATGAAAGATTATTTCAAAATGCAAAAAATAAACTGATGGAATTATCTGCACAAGAAGAACCATTCAATCTGACATTGCTTACGGTTGACACACATTTTGAAGATGGTTATGTTTGCGATATCTGTCCAGATAAATTTGGAGATAATCAATATGCAAATGTAATGGCTTGTTCGAGTAAGCAGGTTGCAGATTTTATAAATTGGATTCAACAGCAGGACTTTTATGAAAATACAACAATTGTTATTTCGGGAGACCATCCTACGATGGATAGTGATTTTTGTAATTCAGTTTCTGAAGATTATCAACGCAAGGTATATACAGCTATTTTGAACTCTGCAGTTGAACCACAGTTATCAGAAAGACGAGAATTTTCAACATTTGATATGTTCCCGACAACGCTTGCCGCAATTGGAGCACAAATAGAGGGTGAACGTTTAGGATTAGGAACAAACCTGTTTTCTAAGTTCCCTACATTGACAGAACGAGTTGGATATGAAAAAGAAATAGAAGAACTTCAAAAACGATCAAGTTTTATTGATAATTTGGCGAATATTAATGAAGATGCGGAAGAACTTATGAAGCGTGAGGGTCGTATCCCATCGGCAGAAGTTTGGAATGATGAATATGATGCGGAGAATGGAGTACTTCATATCCATATGGGCTCATTGAGTGGAGTAAATGAAGAAGTTTCAGCCATGGGAATTAAAATATGGATGCAGGATGACCAAAGTGATTTGTCATGGGTTGATTTTTCTGAACAAGATGAAAATGGAGTATACCATGCAGATGTGGATCTTTCTCCGTATGATTATATGTCAGGAAATTATCATATTCAAGCAGTCTTAACATATACTTCAGGAACAGAATACTTACTTGGTGACGAATTGAACGTCAGTATTGAATAGATGTGTCATATTTTATTGAAGGTTGTGAATATTATCTATTATTGTTCTTGATTCTTCAATTACGCAATTACGAGATTTCTTTCGCTTCCGGGTGGACAACTCCATTCAAACAGTGTACAATAGAATGGTATATAAGTTTAAGACAACAAAAGAAGGGGTAATTATATGAAAGCAAAGAAATTAGCAGCAGTAGCATTATCACTGTGTCTTACAGTGCCAATGTTCAGCACAATCGTAAGTGCAGCTGATGGTTCTCTGATGTTCTCTGATCCACAGACAAAGGTTGGAGAGGAAGTAAGTGTAGATCTTGTTGTGAGATCCGATGATTCAGCTGTTGGTGATGCAGATATTACAATGAGTTATGATACTTCTGCACTTCAGTTTGAAAGCGGAGAGGGTGTAACAGCAGACAGTGATGGCAAGCTTACATACTCAGGAAGCGGAGACGGAACAGCGACAGAGCTTCGTACTACAATGAAGTTTAAAGCATTGAAGATGGGAGATACAACGATCACAGTTGACAGCTCAAAGGCTTATCTGTATTCGGATGAGACACTGACATTAGACCAGGGATCTTCCGCAATTAAGATTGAACAGGCAGATGATGGTTCAACAGAAGTTGAGGCAACTGGCAGTACAGCAGCAGGTACGGCTACAGATATCACAGTAAGTGTGAACGGAACAGATTACAATTTTTCAGAAGAATTTGCAACATCTGCGATTCCGGTAGGATACAGTGAGACTACAAAAACATTCAATGGAGAAGAGCACAAGTTTGTTGCTAATGAGGCTGGTGTTACACTTGGATATCTGGTAGATGCTTCCGGAGAAGGAAAGTTCTTCCTCTACAATGAAGATGATTCTACATTTGCTCCGTATACAGAACTGAAGATTTCTGATACAACATCTATTATTCTTTTAGCAGATAATGGAGGAGCAAAACTTCCGGATTCTTACCAGGAAGGGGAACTTACAGTAGCAGATCAGACATATCCATATTGGGCAAATCCAGAGAATGATCGTTATGATCTTCTGTATGCAGTGAATACAAGAACAGGTGAAAAAGGGTTCTATCAGTATGATTCACAGGATGGAACTTATCAGAGTGTAGATGTTCAGACAACAGACAGTACAAAGAAGGACGCAAAAGGGATTGTTGGAAAACTGGAGTCGCTTGTAAAAGAGCATCCAATTGTTCTTCTGGCTGGAGGAGCACTCATCGTAGTTGTATTACTTGTTCTTATGATTATGTTTGCAGTAAAACTTGTGCATAGAAATCAGGAACTTGATGATTTGTATGACGAGTATGATATTCCTTTTGAAGATGAAGAAGATGAAGAAGATGACGAGCCGGTTACTGCTAAGAAGTCAGACAGAAAGGCGTTTGGACGTAAAAAAGTAAAAGATGATGATTATGACGATGGTTATGATGATGATTTTAATGATGATTACGATGCCTTTGATGATGAGTATGCTGATTATGATTTTGATGATGATTACGATGATGATTATGATGCGCCGACAGGGAATACAAGAAATTTAGGAAAATCCGCTAAGAAATCAAAAAAAGGAAAAAAATCAGATGATTATGATGTAGATTTCATTGATCTGTAAGTTTAAGAGAAGGATGAAAGATACTGATTAGGTAGTTGAAAACATATAGACAGGATCAGAACTGTTCAAGAAGAAAGTTCTGATCCTGTTTTTCTATCGTTCTTTTCAATCTTTATTAATTGATTATACACAGATTTATCACAATGCGGAGTTACTATGTAAACATCAAAGAAAAAGAATAAACGAGAGAAGAGGTAATCTTTATGGAGAATCAATATAATTATTATAATTCGGATGGAATGAATGGAAACGGACAGGGTGAAACACCATTTCATGATGACAATGGTGGTCAGAAACATGAAGTACCGCATGGTAAGAAACCACAAAAGAAAATTCCCAAAGCAGTGGCAGTGACAGGATTTGCACTATTGTTTGGAGTTGTTTCCAGTGGTACATTTCTGGCATCAAATGTTGTTGGAAGTAAAGTGCTGGGATTGACCGGTGTGACGAAGACCAATACTACGGCAACCAAATCTGTGAGCAGCAATGCTTCATTATCCAAATCTTCCAGTGTTGTAACTTCAGATGTTTCAAGTATTGTGGAAAATGTAATGCCATCAATCGTATCAATTACAAATATGAGTGTGCAGCAGGTTCAGGATTTCTTTGGTGGTGTGTCACAGCAACAGAGCGAAAGTGCTGGAACAGGAATCATTATTTCCCAGAATGATTCAGAACTTCTGGTTGTTACAAATAATCATGTAGTAGCAGGAAGCGATACATTAACAGTTACGTTTGATGATGGAACAAGTGTTGAGGCAAATATCAAAGGAACAAACTCAGAGTATGATATTGCTGTTGTGGCTGTTCCGCTTGATTCTATTTCAGATGATACGATGAAAGCAATTTCGGTAGCAACACTCGGAGATTCCACACAGCTAAAGGTTGGAGAACCTGCGATTGCAATCGGTAATGCACTTGGCTATGGACAGTCAGTAACAACTGGTGTAATCAGTGCTTTGAATCGTTCTGTTTCTGAAACAAACGAGCAGACTGGTGAGACAACAGAGAGTGATGCCAAACTGATTCAGACAGATGCAGCCATTAATCCTGGAAACAGTGGTGGAGCACTTGTAAATGCAAGTGGCGAAGTGATTGGAATCAACTCATCCAAGCTGGTTGGTGATTCTGTAGAAGGTGTCGGATATGCAATTCCAATCAGTGATGTATCCGATCTGATCCAGAATCTGATGAATCAGGCAACAAAGACAAAGGTTGCAGAAAAAGATCAGGGTGCAATTGGCATCAAAGGAATGAGCGTGCCGGCTGAATATTCCAAACAGCTGAATATGCCGGAAGGCGTTTATGTATCAGAAATTACAAAAGGCGGTGGAGCAGAGGCAGCCGGAATGGCAAAAGGAAGTGTTATCACAGCAATTGACGGAACAACCGTATCAAGCATGGATGATCTTCAGGAACAGCTTCAATATTATGCCAAAGGAGATAAGGTGTCACTGACAATTCAGATTCCACAGAGTAATGGAGAATATGAAGAGAAGACAGTGGAAGTTACTTTAGGTGCAAAATAAAACTACTTTTAAGTGAATGCATTATGCTTAGGGATTGTCACGTGGCAATCCCTTTTGCTGTTGTTCACAATTTTTCTTATCTTCCATACAATAACAAAAAAGATATAAGGATTTATTTTATGGCACCATATTGTTCTAATAGGAATACGAACTGTTATTGTCAGAATGGAAATTACAGGCCACAAACAAGGCAGGAAAATGAAAGACAGCTTCATTGCAATATTCCTGTTCCTCCACTTCCGGAGCAGAAGTCGAAAAATTACTGTTGCGATGAGTGTGTTGGTGATTACAGCAAAACGGATGTTTTGCAAGAGTTTCCGGTTGCGATGGCTTATGTCCCATGGCAGCAGTGGAGAAAACTTCACGATCTCGGTTATGGATTTCAGTGTGGAACTATTTTTCAAGAGCTTGAAAAACCATTTCGTGGAAAAGGAGGATGCTGTAAATGAGTTGCAATTGTCATGAAATGAATCGAAGAGAACTTTTTGAATATATAAATCAGATAAGTTTTGCAGTAGATGATGTTAAATTATTTTTAGATACACATCCTGAAAATCAGAAAGCACTTGACTATTTTCAAAAATATAAAGAGAAACGTATTGAAGCACTCAAAGAATATGCAGAGGTATACGGACCTTTAACTGTAGATACAGTCAGCGAAAACAGTGACTGCTGGAGTTGGATCAATGAACCATGGCCGTGGCAGGAAGGGGGATGCTGATTTATGTGGAATTATGAAAAAAGACTTCAATATCCTGTGAAGATAACCCAGACGAATCCGAAACTGGCGAAGATCATTATAAGCCAGTTCGGTGGGCCGGATGGCGAATTAGCTGCATCTATGCGTTATCTTTCACAGCGATATACGATGCCATATAAAGAGGTAACAGGGATACTGACTGATATTGGTACAGAAGAACTTGCCCATATGGAGATGATCTGTGCAATTATCTATCAGCTGACAAAGAATTTGTCACCGGAAGAAATTGAACGTTCCGGTTTTGCACCGTATTATGTTGATCATACACTGGCATTATGGCCACAGGCAGCCAGCGGAGCTCCGTGGACTGCAACGTATTTCCAATCGAAGGGAGATCCGATTACAGATCTTCATGAAGATCTTGCAGCAGAGCAAAAAGCACGGACTACGTATGATAATATCCTGCGGCTGATTAAGGATCCTGAAATCTGTGATCCGATCCGTTTTCTGAGAGAAAGAGAGATTGTGCATTATCAGAGATTTGGTGAAAGTCTAAGAATTGTACAGGAACATCTTGACAGTAAGAATTTCTATGCGATCAACCCAGAATTTGAATGAAGATGAAGTGTTTATTTTGTGAAAGGGATTGTCAGACGGCAATCCCTGATTTGCGTTTTGCGTTTTATGTATACACTGCTCAAAAATCCCCCTTTACTTTTTCCTATAAATCAGATATAATATACGCGTTGATGGGGAAACCATAACAATTAAATATACGATCAATGGGGATACTGTGATGTTATACTCACAGTATTTTTCTGTTTTTCTGATGAAAGGGACTTTTTTCCCTGAGTAAAAGAGGCTATAATAAAAGAGATTTATTGTCGGGTGTAAATATACGTTACTGTTCACTCCCGTGTCAATCACTCCGCTGATTGACACGGAGAATGCATGTTTTGGCTTGAATGCATCTCGCCCCATCGCCAAAGGCGATTTAAAATGGCGAGATGCGTTGCTGGTCGCACAACGTGTGAACAGTAACAATTATACAGTTGACAGTAATTAAAAAAGGAGAAGGCATATGTGTGGATTTGCAGGATTTGTCGGAGAAGTTGATGACAGAGAACAGGTACTTGTTAATATGATGAATACAATCGTACACAGGGGACCGGATAGTGCGGGAAAGTATGTGGATGAAGATGCAGCACTCGGATTTCGCCGTCTGAGTATCATAGATCTTTCTTCCGTTGGTGATCAGCCGTTGTACAATGAGGATCGCAGCATGGTTCTTGTATTTAATGGAGAGATTTATAATTATCAGGACCTGAGAGAAGAACTGAAAGCGGCAGGTCATGAGTTTGTATCGAATACAGATTCAGAGACACTGATTCATGGATACGAAGAGTGGGGCGAGAAACTGGTAGACCGTCTTCGCGGAATGTATGCTTTTGCAATCTGGGATACAAAGAAGAAAAGATTGTTTGCAGCGAGAGATATTTTCGGAATCAAACCGCTGTATTATGCGAATATGAATGGTACATTGATGTTTGCTTCTGAAATCAAAGCATTTATGGAGCATCCGAAGTTTGATAAGGTGTTCAATGAAGAGGCACTTGGAAACTATCTTTCTTTCCAGTTTGTTCCTACGAATGAGACATTTTTTAAAGGGGTGTTCTGTGTACAGCCAGGACATTACTTTACATATGAAAATGGAAAAATGAACATTACACGTTATTTTGAACCTCATTTTACAGGTGATTGTAAGAAACCGTTTGAGGAAGTTGTGGATGATGTAGAACGTGTGATGAAGGATTCCGTTGAGAAGCATAAAATCAGTGATGTAGAGGTTGCTTCTTACCTTTCCAGTGGTGTGGACTCCAGTTATCTGACTTATCTGGGACAGGTGGATCGTACCTTTACAGTCGGTTTTGATGAAGGTAAGTACAGTGAGATCCAAGATGCAAAGGAATTTGCAGCAAGCATTAATATGAAGAACGATGCGAAGGTGATTTCACCGGAAGAATATTGGGACAAGCTTTCAGATATTCAGTATTATATGGATGAGCCGGTTGCAGATCCGGCTGCAATCGCACTTTATTTCCTGAGTGCAGAGGCTTCCAAGAAGGTTAAGGTAGTTCTTTCAGGAGAGGGATCTGATGAATTGTTTGGAGGATATAATATTTATTGTGAACCTTTGGAACATACTTCTTTTAATAAAATACCGATGCCGGTACGCCGTTTCCTGGGTGCGTTTGCAGAACGCTGTCTGCCACGTGGTATGAAGGGAAGAGGTTTCCTTATGCGTCACGGAAAGACACTGGAAGAGAGATATTTCGCAAATGCGACGAATATTTTTACAGAGCGTGAGGCAAATCGTATTTTGAAAAAAGGATGTAAGCCGGGAATCCAAAAAGTGACAAAACCATTGTATGCACGTGTAAAAGGAAAAGATCCTGTGACAAAGATGCAGTATGTGGATCTTCATTTATGGCTGGTGCATGATATTCTGATGAAGGGTGACAAGATGGGAATGGCGAATTCTCTTGAAGTCAGAGTTCCGTTCCTTGACAGAGAAGTACTTGAACTTGCCGAGACACTTCCGTTAAAATACAAAGTACGTGCGCCAAAGACGAAGGTTGCATTGCGTGCTGCGGCAGAGCGACATATCAGAAGTAAGACAGCGGAGAAGAAGAAACTGGGATTCCCAATTCCGATTCGTGTATGGTTGAAGGAAGAGAAGTATTATAATATTGTAAAAGAGATGTTTGAGTCTGATGCAGCGAAGAAGTTCTTTGATACGAAGCTCCTGCTTAAGATGCTTGATGATCATAAGAACGGTAAGAATACGAATGAGAAGACGGATAACAGCCGTAAGATCTGGACAGTTTATATCTTCCTCGTATGGTATGACAGATTCTTTGAGCATGGAAAACCGATTCATCCGGCGATGAGTATTCAATAATAAAAAATGTATCTGCTGTTTATTAATTGGGAATGTTAAAAAATAGAATGGATACAGATTTTAGATGGGAGTATGTATGAGAAACTATGAGAGTGATGCTTATAGGAAGTATCGAAGCTCAATAGAGCAGAGACAGAAGGTTGTGAGAACGTCAGGTTCGCAATATTCTCAGCAGACTGCGGTACAAGGGAAACGGCAAATAGCGGAAAGGTCTGCGAGTACAAAACGTAAAAGGACAAGAGAAAAGGGGAAACCTTATTATGATTATGATCTGCTTCTTGTAATTATTTTTCTGATGTGCTTTGGACTTGTAATGCTTTATAGCAGTAGTGCCTACAGTGCACAGAATGATTATAATAATGATATGTTTTTCTTTACAAGGCAGGCGATTATCGGTATTATCGGATTTATTGCAATGTTTATCGTTTCTAAGATTGACTATCATCTGTATGGTGCGTATGCAAAAGAATTTTTTTGGTTTTCAATGTTTTTGATGGCATTGGTGCAGACACCACTTGGCAAGACAGTAAATGGAGCAAGAAGGTGGATCAGGCTTCCGGGTGGACTGTCGCTGCAGCCGGCAGAGTTTACGAAGATTGCAGTGATTCTATTTATAGCATATGCAATCTGTCTCTTGGGGCAAAAGGCGAAGAAATGGGATGGAATTAAAATTTTGCTATTTTATGGTATTATTGCTTTCCTTGGCGCTTATAAATTAACAGATAACCTAAGTACAGCTGTTATTATTCTTTCAATCACAGTTGTTTTGATTTTTGTTGTGCATCCAAAGACAAAACCATTTGTTACTGGAGTAATTGCAGTAGGAATTGTGGGAATTATTGGGATTATTCTCTTGAAATATACACTTGCGGAAAGTGATAACTTTCGTATGCGCCGAATCATTGCATGGCTGAATCCGGAGGCGAATGCTGATACAGATAGTTATCAGTTCTTACAGGGGCTATATGCAATTGGTTCGGGGGGATTTTTTGGAAAGGGTCTTGGGAATAGTACGCAGAAATTACATGCAATACCAGAGGCTCAGAATGATATGATCCTTGCAGTTATCTGTGAAGAGCTTGGAGTGTTTGGCGCAATTATTATTTTGTGCTTGTTTGCTTTTATGCTTTATAGACTACTATTCATAGCGAGAAATGCTCCGGACTTGTATGGTGCGTTGATTGCAACAGGTATTTTTGCACATATCGCTTTGCAGGTTACTTTGAATATAGGAGTTGTAACAGGAATGCTGCCGACAACAGGTGTTACCCTTCCGTTTATCAGTTACGGAGGTACGGCGATTGTGATTTTGCTGGCTGAGATGGGAATTGCGCTTGGGATATCTTCGAAGATTCGATTGAAATAAGGAAGAGAGATATATTATGGGGGAAATGGATATTAAGCAACGATTAACGTATATAGATATTGCCAGAGCAATAGGAATCCTTTTTGTTGTGCTTGGACATATAAATCAATTTTATAGAGATTCTCAAGGAATAGAATACTCTCAAATATTAATCTTTATTTATGCGTTTCATATGCCACTGTTTTTTATTCTTTCAGGAATCTTATTTTCAGAAAAAACATTTCGTAATCTTTCGTTTTTTGATTTTTTGATTAAAAAGGTGAAGGGATTGGTAGTCCCATATTTGTTTCTTGATATTACAGCAGGTTTATATGGGGTGGTTGTTTCTTCGGAAATACAGATTTCTTCTATTGCGGAAGTTTTGAAAAATACGTTAACGCTTCATTGCAATGTCGGTGCAAATTGGTTTATATCGGCACTATTTATAGGAGAAATATTTTTATACTTTTTCTTGAAATATTATCGAAGTATATATAAGTATATTGTATGGATTCCATTTCTTATTATACCTCGGTATTATCCATTTTCAACACATTGGATAAATGTTTTTGTGCGTGGTGTGATTGCATTTACTTTTATGCTAGTGGGGTATTACTTAAAAGATTACTATAAAAGTGATGTAAATAAGCGATGGGATGTGATTATTCTTTCAGGTACCCTGACCTATATAATAGCGATGCTTAATGGGCAAATTGATTTTTGGGGCAGTAGAGTGGGAAATCCAATTTTGTGTTTGATTGGAGGTCTGATTGGAGCCTATTGGGTTATTGGCTTATCGAAGAATATAAAATCTAAATTACTTGTGTTTATAGGACAAAATACAATGACAATGATGGGGACACACATGATTGTATTTGGAATCGTATGGAATTTGTGTTCAATAACATTTTTCAATATCATGCCGTTGCTGACAGCAAATCTATATGGGGAAATTTTAATATTTATTTTGACAATTGCCGCTAATTTACCAATCATGTATGTATATAATCGATATCTTCCATTTTTAATTGGAAAACATAAGTGAGCTTTTTAAAAACAGCTCTTTTCAACTTATTGAAAGTATGCTATATTAATATGTAGTATTAAAAACCACGTAAAGTAGGATGGAAAAATATGCGATAGAGCATGGGAGGATATAAGTTATGAGTTACAGAGTGATCGTAGATAGTTGCGGAGAGTTGACCCTACAGATGAAGGAGAGTGGAATTTTTAAGACGGCTTCTCTTAGCATGGAAGTGGATGGCTTTCACATTCCGGATGACGAGACATTTGATCAGGCTGATTTTTTAAGAAGAGTGGCTGCAAGCGAGGAATGTCCGAAGTCATCCTGCCCATCCCCGGAGCGTTATATGGAATTATACAAGTGTGATGTTGACAGAGTCTATGCAGTTACTTTGTCAGGGGAATTGAGCGGATCTTATAACAGTGCACTTCTTGGAGAGAAACTTTATAAGGAAGAAGGCGGAGAAGAAAAGATCCATGTATTTAACTCTCGTTCAGCATCTGTCGGAGAGACGTTGATCGGACGAAAGATTCAGGAATGTGAAGAAGCCGGAATGGATTTTGAACAGGTAGTTGAAACGGTAGAAGCTTATATTGAAGAACAGCATACGTATTTTGTTCTTGAGAATCTTGATACACTTCGTAAGAATGGACGACTGACAGGACTGAAATCTCTGGTAGTCAGCGCATTGAATATCAAGCCTGTTATGGGTTCTACCCCAGAGGGAACAATCTGTCAGTTGGATAAGAGCAGAGGAATGAAGAAAGCTTTGGCGAAGATGGCAGAGCATGTCGCGAAGGACGCTGTAAAACCGGAGGAGAAGATTCTTGCAATTGCACATTGCAACTGTCCGGAACGTGCAGAGGTCGTTAGAAAATTGATTTTGGAGAAAGTAAAGGTGAAAGATTCCTTTATTGTAGATACAGCAGGAATTAGTAGTATGTATGCGAATGATGGTGGAATTATTGTTGTACTTTAAGATGTGCTGTGGTAGAATAATTGCTAAAGACCTAATAGGAAGGGAGCAGGCAAGAGATGAGTCAGGCGAAGGTGGATCGTTATAAGAAGGAAAAGGCGGACCGAAAGAAGACAATGCGTAAAGAGAAGATCATGCGCAATGTAAAAAGATGTGTAGCGGGAGTAATTGCACTTGCAATTGTTGGCTGGTTCGGATATTCAGCATATGATCTGCATTCTTCCAATCAGGAACGTGCAGTTGCAGAAGTGAATTATGACTCTGTTAAGGATTATCTGAGTACACTTTCAGCAGAATAAGGTTGTTATAATTACATATAGTGCAATAAAAAGAGGTTGTCGTATTATGTGATATGTCCTCCGGTTATAGGATTTTTATATTTCGTTATCCTATATGAAGGTGGCATATCATTGTTAAAGCGGCAACCTCTTTTTGTGTTTCTTGCAACCAAAACAGGAAGTGAACAGTAACGTTAACTCTGAAAAGAAACGAAAAAGTTCATAAAAAGGACTTGAAAAAGGTGGAAGTGTGGTTTACAATGGAGCTAAGTGGTGAGAAGTGGTAGAATGTGGTGCAATATGGAGAAAGAGTGGAAGCGAAGGGATTACGGTAGTGATACCTTTAGTGGACATGAAGATTTCCATAGATTCCAGAGAAAGGGTTTCGGATGTTATTAGGAGAGTTTAACCATAACATAGACGAAAAAGGCAGACTGATCATCCCGGCAAAGTTAAGGGAAGATCTTGGTGACAGCTTCGTGATCTGTAACGGATTAGAGGGCTGTCTATTTGTCTATTCCCAGGAAGAATGGAATAAATTCGTAGCCGAACTCGAAAGCTTACCACGAATGAACAAGGATGCCAGAATCTTTAAACGCTACTTTTTTGGGAGTGCATCTGAGGGCAGTTTCGACAAGCAGGGGAGAGTTCTTGTCCCACCGTCACTTAGAAAGAATGCACATCTGGAGAAGGAAGTAGTTCTGGTCGGAGTCCAGGATCGTGTTGAGATCTGGGACAAGGCACTCTGGGAAGAGAAAAACCAGATCAGCGAGGAAGATCTGGATGCGATTGCAGAACGTATGGAAGCGATCGGAATTCGCATCTGATGACAACAAAGACCGCCAAGTGAGGCAGTCAGAAGGAGGAGTCTATGGCATTCGAGCACGTTTCAGTGCTGTTGCATGAGACAGTAGACGGTTTGAACGTAAAACCGGATGGCATCTATGTAGATGCCACGTTAGGTGGAGGCGGACATGCATATGAAGTCTGTACAAAGCTTGGCGAGCAGGGGAGATTAATAGGTATAGACCAGGACGCTGATGCAATTAAAGCAGCAGGAAAACGCCTGGAAGGTTTCGGGGAGAAGGTCACAATAATCAGGAGCAATTATTGTGATATGAAACCGCGGCTTCATGAAATAGGAATTGACAAAGTAGATGGAATCACAGTAGATCTTGGAGTTTCTTCTTATCAGTTGGATACAGCTGAGAGGGGATTTTCATATCGGGTTGACGCACCTCTTGATATGCGTATGGATCAGCGTCAGAAGATGACAGCCAGAGACATTGTCAACGACTATAGTGAATCGGAACTTTATCGCGTGATTCGTGATTATGGCGAGGACAGATTTGCTAAAAATATCGCGAAGCATATTGTTGCAGAACGCACAAAAGGTCCGATTGAGACAACAGGACAATTGAATGAGATTATCAGTCATGCAATACCAATGAAGATTCAGAAGACGTCAGGACATCCGTCAAAACGTACATTTCAGGCTCTTCGAATTGAATTGAATCATGAGCTTGATGTTTTACGGGATACATTAGATGATATGATCGATCTGTTGAATCCAGGAGGAAGACTTTGCATTATTACATTTCATTCGCTTGAAGACAGAATTGTGAAGAGTTCTTTCCGTAAGAATGAGAATCCGTGCATTTGTCCAAGTCATTTTCCGGTTTGTGTATGTGGAAATGTATCCAAAGGGAAGGTGATCACTAGGAAGCCAATCCTTCCGTCAGAAGAGGAGCTGACGGTAAACAGCAGATCAAAGAGTGCAAAGCTTAGAATCTTTGAACGTGCATAATTTGATATCACAGGGAGTATTTAGAGTATAAACGAAACGTTCCTCCGGGAAGGGGAGAGCCCGGAGGAACAAGAATCCAGAGAAAGGACAGGAAAGCGATGGCGAGAAACACAGGTCGCAGACAGCAGAATAGACCAGCAGCAGACTGGAACCACTTCTATGTGTACGGTAGTGCCGTGCGTCAGCCAGAAGCTTTACCGTCTGGAAATGGGACAGTTCGTAAGCCAAAGAAAAAAAGAATAAGCCGTCAGGTGATTAAAAACCGGCATCGTGCGCAGCGGATCAGTCCGGCATATGCGACTTTTCTAATTGTGGCGGCAGTCTGTGCGGTTTTTATTTGTGTTATGTATTTACGCTTACAGGCAGATGTTTTGAATCGTGCAGATCAGATCACAGCGCTGCAGCGGGAACTGACGGATCTGAAGGAATCAAATGATACTGCACATCAGGAAGCAGAAGATTCTGTTAATCTTGAGACTGTTCGTGAAAAGGCAATGAACGAGATGGGAATGGTTTATGAGTCTCAGGGCAAAGTGATTCATTATCAAAGCCCGACAAGTGACTATGTAAAACAGTATGATAACATCCCGGAAGATGGCGTTTTGGCGCAATCCAAGGATGTGAAAAATAAGGAATAATGGAAGATGGCAGGAAGAAAAAGAAGGAAGAACAGATTTCAATTTCTGACTAAAAAATTCCCGGTAAAAATGCAGAGAAAGCTGGTACTGCTGTTTATAGCAGTTATACTGGCTTTTCTTGTTCTTGTAGGAAGAATTACATACATTAATGTTACGAAGGGAAGCAAGTATACAAAGCTTGTACTGAATCAGAAAATTTATGACAGTAAGACAATTCCATATAAACGTGGAGATATTCTGGATAGAAACGGTACAAAGATAGCTACAAGTGAAAGGGTTTATAATGTGATTCTTGATGTTGTTGTAATGACAGATAAAGAAGAATATATAGATTCTACGATTAAAGTATTGAATAAATGTTTCGGAATCAGTGAAAAGACAGTACGAGAGATTGTAGAAGAAAAACCTAATAGCAGATATATTATATTGAAAAAAGGAATCGATTACGAGACGGCTCAGAAATATAATGAGATAAAGAATGATACTGAGAATTATCCAAATGTAAAGGGAATCTGGCTGGAGGATGATTATAACAGAACATACCCATATAATACGCTGGCAAGCGATGTGATAGGTTTTACTTATTCCGGAAATATAGGAGCAATTGGAATTGAGAGTGCTTACAATGATGTTATGACGGGGACAGATGGCAGAGAGTATGGTTATCTGGATGAAGATGATACAGTCGAACAGAATGTAAAAGCAGCAAAGAATGGGAATAATGTTGTTACAACAATTGATATTACCTTACAGAGTATTGTGGAAAAATACATTCAACAGTTCAATGAAGAACATGCCGGAGAAGAAGGAAGTGGAGTGACCGGTAGCAAGAATACAGCGGTTATGATCATGAATCCGAATACCGGAGAGATTCTGGCTGAGGCCTCTTACCCTAATTTTGATTTGAATAAACCAAGAGATCTGTCCAGTATTTATTCCGAAGAAAAATGGAATGCGATAGATGAGAAGGATCAATTGAACATATTGAGTAGTATCTGGAGAAATTTCTGTGTCAGTGATGCATTTGAACCGGGGTCTACGATGAAACCATTCACTGTTGCAGCCGGATTGGAGACAGGAACTCTTACCGGAGAGGAATCTTATTATTGTGGTGGTTATCTTCATGTGGGAGATAATGATATCGGATGTCATCTTCGTTCTGGACATGGAACAGAGAGCACAATGGATGCGATTGCCAATTCCTGTAACGTTGCATTGATGGAAATGGCTGAAAAAATCGGAATTGATAATTTTATCAGATATCAGCATATCTTCGGATTTGGAGAATATACGGGAATTGACCTTCCGGCAGAAGCATCAACAGCAAGTCTTCTGTATACAACTGATACGATGACACCGGTTGATCTTGCAACGAATGCTTTCGGACAAAACTTCAATGTGACAATGACTCAGCTGGCAGCAGGGTTCAGTTCTCTGATCAACGGTGGTTATTATTATGAACCGCATGTTGTAAAGCAGATTCAGGATGAGAATGGAAATGTGATTGAAACGAAGAATCCCGTATTGCTCCGTAAGACGGTTTCGACAGAAACATCTGAATTAGTAAAAACATATTTACAGGCGGTAATGCAGTATGGTACAGGTAAGAGAGCACAGGTAGAAGGATATGATATTGGAGCAAAGACCGGTACAGCGCAGAAACTTCCACGTAAAGATGGGAAATATCTGCTTTCTTATATCGGATATGCTCCACAGGAGAATCCGGAAGTTGTTATCTATGTGGTAATTGATGAAGCAAATGTAGATGCACAGGATAATAGTTCGTTGGTTCTTGAACTTGCGAAGAATATCATGTCAGAAGCATTTCCGTATCTTGGTATCACAACCATAGAAGAGACAGGGGAAAGTCAGACACAGCAGAGCGGTCAGAGCTTTGAAGATACAGAGTATTCTGATTATGATCAGGACTATACAGATGATTACAGTAATGAAGACGGCTCATATGTTGATGAAAATTATAAGCCGGATTTGGACAGCTGGGCAACATCATCCAATATAGATTAAGTGTTATAGCAGACAGGCAAACAGGAATAACTCCGAAAAAGACATAATACATTGTAGAAATGTCTTTCTCGGAGTTATTTTTTGTGAAAAATAAAACATATAACCGAAAAAAAACAATAGTTGTTTTTTTCTGCGCAGTTCTTTTGATTTCGGCTCTTTTCGGAAGACTTGTTTATCTGATGATTTTTGATGCTGCACATTATCAGAAGCTGGCGAAAGATCTTCATGAGCGAGAAAGAAAAATCAAAGCGGCAAGAGGAGAGATTATTGACAGAAATGGAGTTGTCCTGGCAACGAACAGGACGGTATGCACAATTTCTGTGATCCATAATCAGATAAAAGATCCGGAGCAGGTGATCGCAGCTCTCTGTCAGGAACTTGGAGAAGAGGAAGAAAACATCCGGAAAAAAGTAGAAAAAGTGTCTTCGATGGAAAAAATTAAAACAAATGTGGAAAAAGAAACGGGGGATAGAATCCGTAATCTGGATCTTGCAGGAGTAAAAGTAGATGAGGATTTTAAAAGATATTATCCTTATGATACATTTGCATCCAGAGTTCTTGGATTTACAGGTGGGGACAACCAGGGAATCATCGGACTTGAAGTAAAATATGAAGAGGTATTAAAAGGAACCGATGGAACCATTCTTACAGTGACGGATGCGAGAGGAGTCGAACTTGAGAAAGTAGCAGAAGACAGGATTGAACCTGTGGCCGGGAACACGCTTCAGATTAGTCTGGATCATAATATTCAGAAGTACTGTGAACAGGCAGCAAAAAAGGTTCAGGAGGAAAAACAGGCGGATAGTGTATCTGTATTGCTTATGAATCCGCAGGACGGAGAGATATTTGCAATGGTAAATACACCGGAATTTAATCTGAATACCCCTTTTGAATTGATTGATGTGGATGAAAATACAGAACAGACGGATGAACAGGCTCAGGAGATGTTAAATCAGATGTGGCGAAATTCCTGTATTAATGACACATATGAGCCGGGATCAACGTTTAAAATCATTACAGCATCAGCATGTCTTGAAGAAGGTGTCGTTTCTTTGTCGGATACATTTTCCTGTCCGGGATACCGGATTGTAGAAGACAGAAAAATCCGGTGTCATAAGGTTGGTGGACATGGACAGGAAACGTTTATCCAGGGAATACAGAATTCCTGTAATCCGGTATTTATTGATATTGGTCTTCGGCTTGGAGCAGAGAAATTTTATGCTTATTTTAAACAGTTTGGATTACTTAGTCTGACGAATATTGATCTTCCGGGTGAAGCGGGAACAATTATGCATAACGTAGAAGATATTGGTCTTGTGGAATTGGCAACGATTTCATTTGGACAGTCATTTCAGGTAACACCGGTTCAAATGGCAACAACAGTAAGTTCGCTGGTTAATGGGGGATACCGGGTGACACCGCATTTTGGAGTGGCAGTTCTTGAAAAAGACGGAACAGAGATACGAAAGCTGAAATACAAAAAGAAGAATGGGATTGTATCTGAAAAAACATCGGAGACGATGAGAATACTTTTGAAGAGTGTAGTAGAAGAAGGATCTGGTAAAAATGGATACATTGAAGGATATTCGATCGGAGGCAAGACTGCAACATCACAGACTCTTCCAAGAAGCGCAAACAAGTATATTTCATCATTTATAGGGTTTGCACCGGCGGAAGATCCGCAGGTTCTTGGAATTGTAGTGATCCGTAACCCACAGGGGATTTATTACGGAGGAACGATTGCAGCTCCGGTTTTGCGCAGCATCTATGACAATGTACTTCCGTATCTCGGGATTGAAAAAAACTGACCAATGGAGTATACTGTAAAGTGCATTTTGAGAATCTGATGACAGAAAAGTACATAAGAAAGATTCTCTGTGTAAAACAAAAGAAATGAAGAGGTGTATATATGAACAGTCATGTAGTAATTCCGGTATTGATTGCATTTGTTATAAGCCTTGTGCTTGGACCGGTAGTCATTCCTTTCCTGAGAAGGTTAAAGATGGGACAGACGGAGCGTGTGGAGGGTGTACAGTCTCATTTGAAGAAGGCAGGAACACCGACAATGGGAGGTATTATCATTCTGGCAGCTGTCGTGATTACGTCCCTGTTTTATGTGAAGGACTATCCAAAGATCATCCCGGTACTTTTCCTTACAGTAGGATTCGGACTGATTGGATTTCTGGATGATTATCTTAAAGTTGTCATGAAACGTTCAGACGGACTTTTTCCAATGCAGAAGATGGCACTCCAGATTGTAGTAACAGCAATTTTTGCGTTTTACATCGTAAAAGTAGCGAAGATTCCGCTTACAATGATCGTTCCATTCTCCGGCGGTTATGAATTGAATCTTGGATGGCTTGCAATTCCGGTTCTTTTCTTTGCAGTGATTGGTACAGTTAATGGAACAAACTTTACGGACGGACTGGATGGTCTTGCATCAAGCGTAACCGTTTTGGTGGCAACTTTTTTCACAGTTGTAGCAATAGGAACGAAGAGTGGGATTGAGCCGATCACTTGCGCAGTTGTCGGTGCATTGATGGGATTCCTTCTTTTTAATGTGTATCCGGCCAGTGTGTTCATGGGAGATACAGGTTCTCTTGCATTAGGTGGGTTTGTTGCAGGAACAGCATATATGATGCAGATGCCACTTTATATCATTATTGTTGGATTTATTTATCTTGTAGAAGTTATTTCAGTTATTCTGCAGGTAACATATTTCAAAAAGACGGGAGGAAAGCGTCTCTTTAAGATGGCACCGATCCATCACCATTTCGAGCTTTGTGGATGGTCAGAGACACGAGTAGTAGCAGTATTTTCTATCGTGACGGCAATTCTTTGCCTGATCGCTCTTATGGGGGTATAGAAGAATGATTGTAAAAGATAAAAACGTATTAGTATTTGGTTCTGGAATCAGTGGAGAGGCAGCATGTGCGCTCCTTTTGAAAGAAGAAGCAAAGGTCGTATTGTATGATGGTAACGATAAGCTGAATCCGGAAGAGATCCGTGCAAAGATTGAAGGCGGGGACAGTGAGTCACTGGAAATCATCCTTGGAACACTTGAGGGAGACAGGAAAGGAGAACTTCTTGATAAACTTTCTCTTGTTGTAATGAGTCCGGGTGTTCCGACAGATCTTCCAATCGTAAATGAGATGCGTGAGAAAGGACTTCCAATCTGGGGCGAGATCGAGCTTGCGTATGTCTTCGGAAAAGGTGATGTTCTTGCAATTACTGGAACGAACGGAAAGACAACGACCACTTCTCTGCTTGGAGAAATTATGAAAAACTATGCGCAGAGCAGCTTTGTGGTAGGAAATATCGGTAATCCATATACGAGTATTGCACTCCAGACAAGAGAGGATTCTGTAATTGTTGCTGAGATGAGCAGCT
>SKEO01001126.1_pt1 | contig 22457 bp, 18 predicted proteins | sample 4826801 | NCBI WGS metagenome assembly SKEO01 (sample SAMN11008807, study PRJNA524170) | human gut metagenome | biome: Human fecal sample; material: Feces; isolation source: fecal sample from pouch patient p3 | host: Homo sapiens | place: Israel: Tel-Aviv | collected 2016-02-25 | reverse complement strand
GCAGGGCGAGCGCGACAAGCTGAACACGCTGTTCCTGCACATGACCGACGGCGTAGCCGCCTTCACGACCGACGGCACGCTCATCCACATGAATCCGGCAACCGAAAATCTGCTGGGCGTGCGTGTAGAGCAGAAGCTGAGCTTTGATGAGATGTTCGCCGATCTGGACATGCCGGATACGGACGAAACCGTCTCGCGCAGCTTCCTTACGAACGAGATTACGCGATTTGGGCGCGTGCTGTCCGTCACGCTGGCGCCTTACGGCGCACTGGACGGCGAGGGCGGCGTCATCGCCGTCATTCACGATGTCACCGAGCAGCGCCGTCTGGATGACGCACGCCGCGAGTTTGTGGCAAACGTGTCGCACGAGCTGCGCACGCCGCTGACGAATATCCGCTCGTACACCGAAACGCTGCTCGATGCCGCCGGAGAGCTGCCGCTTGACACGGAAAAGCAGTTTCTGGGCGTTATTTCGAGCGAGAGCGAGCGCATGGCGCGTATTGTCACCGATCTGCTGACGCTTTCCAAGCTGGATTACGGACGGATGGAGCTGCGTATGACGCGGTTCTCGGTGTCCGATCTGCTGAAAAAGGTGACGAATGCCATGAAGCTGACCGCCGAGGACAGCGGTCACATGATCCTCGTTGAGACCGAGCCGAACCTGCCGCCGATGGTCGGTGACAGGGAACGCATCGAGCAGGTTGTGGTAAATATTCTGTCCAACGCGGTCAAGTACACGCCTTCGGGCGGCAGGATCCGTCTGGCGGCACAGCGCGCAGGCGCAAACCATGTGCGCATCACAGTTGAGGACAACGGTGTCGGCATTCCGGCGGACGATGTGCCGCGCCTGTTTGAGCGATTCTACCGCGTGGACAAGGCACGCTCGCGTGCCGCAGGCGGCACCGGACTGGGTCTGGCGATCGCCAAGGAGATCGTTGAGCAGCACGAGGGCAAGATCGCTCTGACCAGTGAATACGGCAAGGGCACGACCGTGACGATCACGCTTCCGACCGACCTCAAGCCGCACGGCAGGGAGGATAAGGTATGAGAGGTGCGAAACGCTCAGCGAAGAACACCGCAAAGAATATCTCGCTTTTGGTGCTGTGCGGACTGATGGGCGTGCTGTGCGCGGTAAACTGGCTGATGGGTCTGAACATTGCGCAAATGCCCGCAGACAGCGCACTCCGCCGTCTGCACGACCGCTTTGTAGGCGGTGCGGTGGGCTATGAGATACGGTCCTCCGGTGTTTCGGCGGCGGATCCGGCACAGATGGCGCTGACCGTTGACGGCAAGCTGTACGGCGTGCAGTACAATCTGACCGATATTGACGCCGGCATCACGGCAACGCGTTCGCTGTGGTCGCAGGCGCTCACAGGTGAGGGGCTGCGGCCGGCTGATGAGAGTGAGCTGTGCACGGCTCTGCGGTCGGGCAGCTGTGCGCTGCTGCGCTACCACGGTGCGATCCCGATGCAGTCTATTGCGGGCTGGCTGGGCGGCTCGTGGAAGGATAATGACCGCCTGCAGGTCGAAACACTGGTGTATGCCGCCGGTGTGCAGCGGCTGTTTGTCCGTATGGCAGACGGCAGGCTGTATGCTGCGGATGCAGCGGTCTCGCAGAATGCACTCGAGGAGGCACAGAAGAATTTCCGCGGTCTGTCATGCAGCTTTGCGGGAGATGCGTATGCGGTCTATCCGGAAACGCTGCTGTTTGACAGCGAGGCGCTGTCGCTTCCGGTGCTGAAACCGGCGCAGATCAACCTGTTTGCCGCACAGAGCGGCACCGGACTGGAGGATTTGCTCGGTGCATTCGGCTACACGGCCTACACGGATTTTTACAATGAGCAGGACGGAACTGTCCGCGTGTTCCTCGATGATACGAGCACGCTGCGGCTGAATGCGTCAGGTCTGGTGCAGTACGCGTCCACGGACGGCTCGGCAACGGTGAGCGCTTATGACGAAAGCGATATCACGGATGCGGCGGCGCTGGATGCACAGCTGGACTGCGCCCGGCTGATTCTCGATGCGGCGCAGCGAGCGGGCGATACGGATACGCATGCGTCGCTGTACGCGGTGGAGCGCAGCGGCGAGCAAACCACACTGATTTTTCTGCAGATGTACAGCGGCGTGCCGGTGCTCGGTGACGCGGACTTTGCAACCTTCGTATTCGATGGCAGTGCGCTGCGCACGGCAACGATTCGGCTGCAGAAATTTCAGCCGACCGGCGGCAAACGCACGGTCATGCCCGCAAAACAGGCGGCAGCCGGAGCCTCCGGCGCGGAACGCGGTCTGATGGCAGCCTACCGGGCACAGGACGGACAGTATGTACCGAGCCGGTTCTATCTGAAAAATGCGGCAGAGTGACCGCAGAAGGGAGATGAGAGCGCTTGCAATGGGATAAAGTCAAAAATATACTGATCGCAATACTGCTTACGATCAACCTGTTTCTGCTGGGCAATCTGGCGGTACGCGGCTGGCAAAGCCACCGGAGAACGAGTGAGCTTGAGGCCAATCTGCGCACGCTGGTGAGCGCCAGAGGGATGCAGCTGGATACGGCGTTCTCGTTTCCGGAGGACATCACGCTGCCCGAGCTGTCGCTCGACCGCAGCCGCGCAGATGAGGAAAAAATCGCAGCCGCCATGCTGGGCGAACACGCTGAACGCACCGAGCAGGAGGACGGCACGGTGCGCTTTGAGAGCGACAGGGGCACGCTCGAGTGGCAGGCGGACGGCAATGTGCAGGCGGACTATACGCTGACTGAATCTGCGCCGACTTCCGCATCGGAAGCGCTCGAGCAGGCGCGCCGACTGTGCAGCCGGTGGGGCTTTCAGGCCGAGCAGGCCGGCTGGACGGCGGAGGACACGGTAGTTACGCTGACCGGCTCGGTCGCCGGACTGCCGGTGCACAATCGGCGGCTGACACTGGACTTTTCTGCCGGAGACGGCTCGGTGTCGCTCGTCGGACTGTGGAGCTTCGGCACGCCGTACACCACCGCGAACGGCATCAGCATTACCTGCAGCGCAGCAGATGCTCTGCTGCAGTTTGCCGCAGAAAGCGGCGAAACCGGTAAGATTGAGTCGATGACGGCCGGTTATCGTATGCAAACCGACAGCAGCCGCCGTATTCGTCTTACACCTACTTGGAAGATTGACACCGAAACAGGCGAATATTTGGTGGATTGTGACAAAAAGACGATTATCGGTGAAGAAAACTGAAAAACTGCTTTTCTTTATCTGAAATTGTGGTAAAATGTATTAGTGAGATTTTACGCGAATGGGTTTAGCCGCTGTCGGAGCTGCCTGCAAAGAGAATCGGCACGGACAGTCATTCGCTGACATAAGATACAGTATTCGGAGAAAAACGCGGAGATTTCCGCGCCAAGGCTTAGTGAGGAGTAGGTAGATTGACAAAGTATGTAATCAACGGCGGCAAGACGCTGAATGGTGAGGTGACCATCTCCGGCGCAAAGAATGCAGCGGTCGCAATTGTTCCGGCGGCTCTGCTGGCAGATGGCCCGGTTCGTCTTGAAAACGTGCCCAAGATCATTGATGTAACGCTGCAGATGGAGATCATGCGTGAGCTGGGCGCGCAGATCCGCCAGATCAACGCCACTACGGTGGAAATCCAGAATACGCAGAACCCGAGTCTCAAGCCGCACGAGCTGGAGCGCAAGCTGCGCGCATCCTACTATCTGCTCGGCGTGCTGCTCGGCAAGTACGGCTTTGCCGAGGTAGCAATGCCAGGCGGCTGCAACTTCGGCGGCGTCCGTCCGATCGACCAGCACATCAAGGGTTTTGAAGCTCTGGGCGCAAAGGTAACGCTGCCCAAGGGCGGTTACATCCGGGTCGAGGCACCCGAGGACGGCCTGCACGGCGCACATATTTATTTTGACGTTGTTACGGTCGGTGCGACCATGAACATCATGCTCGCAGCTGTTCTGGCCAAGGGTCAGACGATTATGGAGAACTGCGCGAAGGAGCCGCACATTGTCGATCTGGCGAACTTCCTGAATGCAATGGGTGCGGATGTTAAGGGCGCTGGCACCGATGTGATCAAGATCCGCGGTGTAGAGAGCCTGCACGGCGGCAGTTACTCCATCATTCCGGATCAGATCGAGGCGGGCACCTTCATGGCAGCCGTTGCAGCCTGCGGCGGTTCGGTTCTGGTGAAGAATGTTATTCCGCGTCATCTGGAGTGCATTACCGCAAAGCTGCGCGAGATGAGCGTTGAGGTCACCGAGTTTGACGATGCGGTGCTCGTTCGCCGCGAGGGCAAGCTGACCAAGACCAACATCAAGACCCTGCCGTACCCGGGCTTCCCGACCGACATGCAGCCGCAGATGACGACGGCGCTGTGTCTGGCAGAGGGCACCAGCATCATCACCGAGGGGATCTGGGGCAGCCGCTACCGCTATACCGAGGAGCTGACTCGCATGGGTGCGAACATTCATGTGGATGGCGCGATCGCGGTTGTTGAGGGTGTCAGGGAGCTGAATGGTGCTCCGGTCCGTGCACACGACCTGCGTGCAGGCGCGGCGATGGTCATCGCCGGTCTGGCAGCCAAGGGTGTTACCGAGGTCGAGCAGGTGCAGAACATCGAGCGCGGCTATGAGACGCTCGTAGAGAAGTTTGTTGCTCTGGGTGCGGATATGTATCGCTCCGAGATTCCGGAAAGCGCCGAGAACAAGTAATTTCTAATTGTAATGAGGAAAAAAGGCGGAGGGAGCATCCTTTCGCCTTTTTTGCAGAATATCAGGCAGATGAGCAGAATGAAAGCAGAGTGTATGGTTCGGCGTGCGTCTGATGCGGACATGGATGCGGTTCTCGCTTTTGCCGCGCAGATTTTCGCGGACGAGCAGGATATTCCGAAGGAGCTGAACTTCATCCCGGCGGATAAGCAGCCGCAGTGGTGGTGCATGGAGCAGGACGGCGAACTCATCGGCACAGCGGCCATTTACCGTGAGGGCGGGCAGTGGCACATGGGCCGCATCACGGTCGCGCGCAGGCTGCGCGGACAGCACAAGGGAACCTTTCTGCTGAAACGTGTGCTGGACGATGTTTTTGCACAGGATGTGGATAACATTTTCCTCGGAGCGAGAGACGCAACGGTGCACATTCTTATCGGATTCGGCGCAGAGATTGCCGGAGAACCGTTTGCATTCTACTGCGGAAACGTCACACCGATGATTCTAACGCGAACCGCCTTTCTGCAGCATACAAACGGATGAAAACAACTGCTGAAGGAGTACTATGGCAGAGCATTATTATTACAGTATCGCCAGCGGTTCGAGCGGCAACTGCGGCTTATATATGGCGGACGGCACCGCGATCCTGATCGATCTCGGTGTGTCGCTGCGCAGGATTACGACTGCGCTGAAGGCACTGTCGCTCACGCTGGAGGATATTTCGGCGGTGGTGCTGACGCATGAGCACATCGATCATGTGAAGGGACTGCCGATGTTTCTTAAAAAAGCGAAGGCGCCGGTGTTTGCCACTCGCGGCACAGCCGAGGCTTTCGAGGAAAAGAATCCAGAGTACGCCGACCGTCTGAACATATTCGACAGCGGTGAGCGCTTCTGGGTCAGGGATGTGGACGTTGTGCCGTTTCCGACGCCGCATGACGCAGCCGAGAGCACGGGCTACATATTCGAGCACGGCGGCAGCCGGTTCGGTTTTGCGACCGACCTTGGCTTTGTGCCGCGCGATGCGGCCGAGCTTCTGCGCGGCTGTGAAATGGTCGTGCTGGAGAGCAACCATGACCCGCACATGCTGCAGGCCGGTCCGTACCCGTATTCGCTCAAGATGCGTGTTGCCGGACCGAGCGGGCACCTGTCCAATCCGGACTGCGCCGTATTTGCAGCGGATCTGGTGAAAAACGGCACGCGAACGCTCGTGCTGGCGCACCTGAGTGAGAAAAACAACATGCCGGAGCTGGCGCGGCAGCAAACGCTGTCGGCGCTGCGCGGGCTGCCCGCGTGCGAGGTGCTCGTTGCACCAAAGGAGCACATGGAGCATCCGGTATCGTTTGGGGAGGAAAAACTATGCTCTCTGTCCGGCTGATCTGCGTCGGAAAGCTCGGAGAAAAATTCTGGGCGGACGCTGTCAAGGAATATACCAAGCGCCTCGGCGCATATTGTAAATTAGAGATCATCGAGCTGCCCGAGCAGCGTCTGCCGCAGACGCCCTCTGAGGGCGAAATCGCGCAGGCGCTCGAAAAGGAAGCCGCGCTCATCGAGAGCAAGCTGCTGCCCGGCGCGTCTGTGATTGCGATGTGTGTCGAAGGCAAGCCGATGTCCTCTGAGCAGCTGGCGGACTATTTCGGAAAGCTGACCGTATCGGGGACAAGCAAGATCTGCGTGCTCATCGGCGGCTCGTGCGGCCTGTCCGAGCGGGTGAAAAAGAAGGCGGCGCTGCGGCTGTCCATGTCACCGATGACGTTTCCGCATCATTTAGCAAGAGTGATGGTGCTCGAGCAGATTTACCGCGCGCTCAATATCGCGGCAGGCGGCAAGTACCACAAGTGAAACGAGAAGCAGCATGACGAAAGAACAGATTGCGGCGATCGCCGTAGTGTTGCTGCTCGGCGCAGTCTTTTTTGTGCGGCTGTACCGTCGGCAGCAGGAACCGCCGAAAGAGCCGCCAAAGCCGAAACCGCTGCCGAAAACCGGCAAAATGCGCTGTCCGATGTGCGGCGCGGAAGCAAAAGTCACGGGCAAACAGTGGGAGTGTCCGTGGTGCGGTGACTGCGGTTGGATCAAATAAAGTTTGGATATAAAAACAACCCGGTTAAATGTGGCTAACATCAAGAAAAACCATTTACATTATGGACCGGATTTTGTAAAATATATATTAGAGAAGAACGCGGTTATTCGCACGGGACAAATGCGGAGCCGCGATGAGGGAAATTTTATTTCAGGAGGGGCGTCCCATGATTATCACGATAACGCTTAACGCTGCACTGGACCGTACGCAGCGGATCGAGCACCCGCTGCAGGTGGGCAAGCTCAATCGCGCGGTGTCCAGTCATCTGGAACCGGGCGGCAAGGGCATCAACGTGTCGCGCGCGATCAAGGCGTTGGGCGGCAGCAGTATTGCGCTTGGCTTCAGTGCGGGCACAAACGGCCGCATTATGAAGGACATGCTGACAGCAGCGGACATTCACCACGATTTTGTTGATATTGCGGGACAACTCCGTGTCAATACGCAGATCATTGATGCGCAGGGCGGCCATACCGAGGTAAATGAGCCGGGCAACAAGCTGGATGATTCGGATTTCCTGCGTTTGCTCGACCGCATGGAGAACTATCTGGACGAGGGCAATATCTTCGTTCTGTCGGGTTCTACGCCGCCGGAGTTCCCGCTGAAGAACTACCGTAAGCTGTGCAAGACCATCAAGAAGCACGGCTGCAAGCTGATCATCGACGCACAGGGCGAGCTGCTGCAGGAGGCACTGGGGTGCGAGCCGGACTTTGTAAAGCCGAACATCTTCGAGCTGGCTGAGGCTGTCGGCGACAAGCCGTCCGCCGATCCCGAGGTCGTTGTACATTCCGCACGCAAGATGCTGGATATGGGCGCAAAGGCTGTTTGTGTTTCCATGGGTCAGGAGGGCGCTCTGCTGACCGCAAAGGACGAGCCGGAGTCGCTATACGTTACTACCACCCCGAAAATCTACGACGAAGGTGCGGTCGGTACCGGTGATGCAATGGTCGGCGCGATTGCAAACGCTATGCACGCGGGCATGAAGTTTGACGAGGTGGCACGCTACGCCGTTGCGATGGGCCGTGCATGTGCCCGTCTGGCCGGCACCGAGATGGCCTCGCTCAAGAAGGTTTACGAGGTGTACGAGACCACGCAGGTTTATGTCCTGTAAGCAATACACAAACTATGGAGAGAACAACGAAACACGTTGTTCTCTCTTTTACCCTTTTCGCGATTACTTCAAGGAGTTAACAAATATGGATAAAAAACAATTACAGCAGCGTGTCACGGAGCAGCGCCGCCGCGTACGCCGCAGACTGACCATTCGCGGCGTACTGTCGCTTCTGGTCGTGCTGACATTCATACGCTGTGCGTTCATGCAGCGGTATGAGAATATGTTCGTATGCGTGCTGTCGCTCGTGCTGCTGGCGATGCCGACGCTGATTGAAAAACAGCTTGCCATCGACATCCCGCCGATGATGGAAGCTATCATCTACTGCTTTATCTATGCCGCCGAGATCATGGGCGAGATCAATTCGTTCTACACCATCATTCCCGGATGGGACACCATGCTGCACACGATAAACGGATTTCTGGTCGCGGCGGTCGGCTTCTGCCTGGTTGACCTGTTTAACCGAAGCGAACGGTTTACCTTCAAGCTGTCGCCGCTGTTCCTGGCTATCGTGGCGTTCTGCTTCTCCATGACGGTCGGCGTGTTGTGGGAATTTTTCGAGTTCACCGCTGATCAGGTGATGCACACGGACATGCAGAAGGACTATGTCGTGCACGAGGTCAACTCGGTGTCGCTCAACCCGGACGGCCTGAATGTGCCGGTGCATGTGCAGATTGAGTCGGTCATTGTCAACGGTGAGGATTGGACGGAGCAGCTTGGCGGCTATCTGGATATTGGCCTGATCGACACGATGAAGGACCTGCAGGTCAACTGCATCGGTGCAATCGCGTTTTCTATCATCGGCTTTTTCTACGTCAAGCACCGCGGCAAGGGCAAGCTGGCGGCAGCGCTCATTCCGGTCGTGCTCGATCCCGAAAAAGAAAAAAGTAAAAAAGATGAGCAAAACAGGGAACTAAATGACGAGTGATTCCGTCTAATTCAATACTATCCCCGAAAACGATCTGAAGGAGAGTATGAAAGTATGATGAAAAAGCGAATGACCGCAGGTGTGCTTGCGACACTCATGGCGGCAGTCCTGCCGGTTTCCGCGTGCGCGGCTCAGAATTCGGCGCCGCAGCCGCAGCTGAATACCGCAGAGCATATGCAGTATATGAACGGCTACACGGACGGCACCTTCCGCCCGGATGCGTCCATCACCCGTGCAGAGGCGAGCAAGTTGCTCACGTCCCGGCTAGTGGACTGGGGTGAGCATAGGGATTATCTGTTTAGCGATGTTTCGGTTTCCGCGTGGTATGCGAATGCCGTCTGTCAGATGATTAATTTCGGTCTGGTGAACGGCTACACGGACGGCACGTTCAAGCCGAACGCTAAGATTACCCGTGCGGAGTTTGTAGCGATTCTGTCGCGCTTCCCGCACACCGACATCGGCACGGACAAGTCGTTCGCTGATGTACCCAGGACCAGCTGGGCGTACAATGCGGTGCAGACCGCTCTGGCACAGGGCTGGATTTCGGCAGGCACGAATTTCCGCCCGAATGCGCCGATTACCCGTGCGGAGACCGTGACTATCCTCAACCGTGTGCTCGGCCGTCAGGCGGATGAGTTTACGATCAATACGAGTGATGGCATCCGTATTATGCCGGATGTGCCGAACACGCACTGGGCATACTGGGATATGCTTGAGGCAACCACCGACCATAAGTTTGACAAGTCGAGCGGCTCCGAACAGTGGACTTCGTTCGATAAGGAGACTACTGATTTGACGCCGGGCTGGCATAATATTGGCGGCAAGCTGTTCCATGTCAACGATGACAAGCAGTTTGACCATGACAAGTTCATCGGCTCGCTCGAGCTTGACCACAACGGCTGCTACATCACCGGCTCGACCGAACTGGACGCGCTGCTGGCTTCGGCAGTAAAGAGCGTTGTCAAGGACAGCATGACCCAGCAGCAAAAGCTGCGTGCGGTGTATGATTACGCGAAGAATATGTTCGGCTATCTCGGCATCGGCGCGGCTGACACTTCGAAGAGCGACTGGGCGCTGACCTCCGCGACCGATATGCTTAAGATCCACAAGGGCAACTGCTACTCGTGGGCGGCAGGCTTTACTTACCTCGCCCGTCAGGTCGGCTTTGACGCACAGGCGATTCCGGGCACCGGCGTTTCGCCCAAGGGCAGTGAGTCGGTTCACGCGTGGACCGAGATCACCATCGACGGCACGGCTTACACCTTCGACCCGCAGATCGAAAGCGTGTATAAGAAGCGCTACAACGAGAATTACGACCTGTTCATGAAGAAGTACGGCGAGGCTGTCTGGGGCTATAAAAAGCCGGAGGTGACCGAGCCGGAGCAGCCGGAGACCGTCAAGGTGGACGAGCAGCTTTCCGCACTGGTGAGCAAGATTTACGGTGCGCGTCCGTTCGGCGGCATGGGCGTTGCCGAGGAGGCACTCTACAACGGCATGGGTGAGGACGGCATGAGCCGCGGCCTGTTCTGGTACCTTGGTACGGATGACATCAAGTTTGAGGCAGGCGTGGCCTCCGAGTCTATGATTACCTCGCAGGCACATTCCATCGTTGTTCTGCGCTTTGCGGATGAAAAGCAGGCCGCAGACGCGGCGGCTAAGCTCAAGACCACGGTTGACCCGCGCAAGTGGATCTGCGTAGGCGTTGATGAGGCCAAGGTTGTCTCCAAGGGTAAGCTGGTCTGCGTTGTGATGGACGACGAAAACGGTGATTACTACATCAATAATTTCAAGGCGAATGCCTGAAACTGACCTTGTGAAACTTGCGTGAACTGACACTTTCCTAAAGCCACAATATCGCATACAATAGGCTTACAGACAGAATTACTGGAAAAGAGGGTATGCGATATGACAGGAAAAAACATCAGAAAGCTTGTGCTGGCAGCACTGCTGGCGGCACTGACGGCAGTTGCTACGATGATTATCCGCATTCCGACACCGACACAGGGTTACATTCACCTCGGTGACGGCATGGTGCTGATCTGCGGCATTCTGCTCGGTCCCGGTCTGGGTGCACTGGCAGCCGGTATCGGCTCAATGATGGCAGATCTTATCGGCGGCTACATGGCATGGGTGCCCGGTACGTTTGCCATCAAGGCGCTGACCGCTCTGCTCGGCGGCTGGCTGTACCACCGCATGGCAGGCAAGGGCATGAATACGATTACCCGTGTGATTCTGTGCGGCATTCCGGCAGAGATCATTATGGTTCTGGGCTACTTTGTGTACGAGGTCGGCATGGAAGTCGTGATGGGCAGCAGCATGGGCGCTGCGGCAGCCGCGGTTGTTCTCGGCGTGCCGATGAATATCGTGCAGGGCATTGCGGGCATTATCGTTGGTGCGGTGCTGCTTCCGGTGCTCAGTCACGCAAGCGCGGAGATGGGCGAGAAGATTCGCGCATGATAAATGGATAGGAAAAACGGTTCCGGAGACGGAACCGTTTTTTTATGCGCATTTTGATTTGTTATCGTGTGATTCTCTTTGGAACGGCGGGGGGATCTCACCCCGCTGTTTCTACTTGAATTGCACCAATCAACGTCGATGATATAAATGGATTTGACAAACGGTTTCACACCATACGGTTACGCAATTATCCCCAACCTGTGGATAAGGAAAAAGGACAGGAAATTTTCCTGTCCTTTTGGTCTATATGCGGTTACTCTTCCGAAGCAAATACGCCGTAAATCGCGCTTGCGAGCTTCTTGAAGATATTCACGATACGCGCGAGAACGCCTTCGTCGGCAGCATCCTGATCCGAGGTGACAGCATCATCGTCATCGTCGGTCGAAATCTCCTGCGTGCGCAGGATGAACTGCAGACTGCTCGGTGTCGGGTTCATACTGCTCGTGACAGACTGCAGGTCGGCCGAGGAGTCGATATTGAGAATGTTGGTATCGTCCTCAAGGTCGGTCTTGGCGTCGTCGATGGCATTATGAATATCATCGGTCGCGTTCTGCAGCTTATTCGAGCTGTTCGAGCGGGAAGCCTTATCAAGCACATCGAGCAGGCCGTCGAGCGTGGTCTGTGTGCTGGCATCCGCGTCGCTGCGAACCGAACGCAGTGTGCTGTTGACCGTGTCGAGCAGCTGGTAGGATGCGGTGAGCGTTTTGGTGGTGGTGCCGATCAGCTCGGTGCCCTTGTCGATGGAGGACGAGGTGCTCGAGGTCAGCTGGTTGAGCGACTCGGTCAGTGCCGGAATCTCGGTCAGCTGCTGGTTGACGCGGCCGAGTGTGGTGTTGGCGAGTTCGGTCAGCTTTTTGCCCTCGGCGGTGAAGTCCTGTCCCAGACCCTTGTAATTGTCGAGAATGTCGCAGATGTCGTCGAGATTGTCGAGAATGGAATCCGAGGTGTCGAGGAATCCGGAGAGGGAACTGCTGGTGCTCGAGAGATTGTCATTCAAATGCTTAAGTGCATCGGTAAGCTCCTTGCCTTTACCAGCGAAGGTGTTGAGTAATTCATATGCCATTTTGGTACTTCCGGACGGAACGACTCCAGCGTCCTCCATATTCTGTAAATGTGTTAGAGCCTTGGTACCGGCATTAGTTACTGCTTTAGTAATCGCATCAATTTTATCATTCAGGTTGCTCATATCATCCTGAATAGCTTTGAGGTTCTTTTTCAGCTTGCTGATATCACTCTGCAACTCACTGATATACAGCCACTCCGAACCGGTTTTATCATCCAGATCATCCATGAGATCCTCGAGATTATTCAGCGAGGTACGGATATTCTGCAGCAGAGTCTGATACTCGGTGATATCCGCACCGGACTCCTCGAGCGTATTGAGGATGCTGTTCGTAGTCGCGTTCAGCTTAACGAGCGTGTCCTTGGTGTTGTTCAGTTCCGGAATCAGCGAATCGCTTTCGCCAGTCAGCTTTTCCAGAGCGGTCAGCGCGGCATCCGTCTTGGGATCAATGGTGCCGCGGTCCTTGATCAGCTGCTGGCGCACGGCGTTGATGCCCGAAATACCGCTCGACATCGTACCCATGCCGTTCTGCATGGACTGCATGGTGTCGAGCATGTTGCTCATGCCGGAGTACAGGCTGTCGCCGGAATCGCTCAGGCGGTCCTTGACGTCCTTCAGGTCGGAGATGATATCCAGCGAGGACAGAGTAGCCGGCGTCATAAACATGAACATACCCATGTTCTCAAAGTTATCCGAGCCGATACGCACGGTGAACGTGCTTTCCTCGCCCGGCATACCCATGAATACGACCAGCTTGTAGGTTCCCACGGACTGAACCTGTGCACCCGGTGCATCAATGGAAAGCGCCTTGCTCATGTCGATACCGGTGCCGCAGACGAGCATCATATTGTTTTTGTAGTAGTCGCTTGCGTAGCTGTTCGGCACCGCGTGAATGGTGATCTCCACCAGACCGTTTGCGCCTGCACAGTCCTCCGCCTTGACCGAAACACCGTTCAGCTTGTAGGAAACATCAAAGTTCCACGGCATCTGGATATTGACCTTGTCGGTCGGGATGCACTCGTAGTAGAAGCGCTGCTTGCTGGTGTCGGACAGCTTCCAGTACACCGAATTGTCCTTGATGACCGGCTCGTCGTAGGTGCTCATGTTGTACACATCTGCGTAGCTGCCGAAATCGGTGAACTCGGTGTGGCCATTCAGGCTGACACCCTTTACGATGCGCGTATTGGTCGGCGCACCGTAGTAATCCATGTTGATATATACCGATTCGTCGGTTTCTACCGTGGGCGCGGCGGCCTGTGCCGCCTGCGGCAGCGTGAACGCAAGAACAAGCGAGGCTGCGGTCAGTCGGCGCAGCTTATCTGTTTTCATGGTCGTTCTCCTCCGTATTATCGTTCTGGTTGTCATTCTGGCTGTCGTTCGGCTTATTCTTGTCGCTGCCGAGACGCTGGGCCAGCTGTTCAAGCTGCTCCTTACGCATCTCAATGCGGTTATGGATACGCATACGCAGCTTTTTGCCGATCATGCGCTTATGTGCGGATTCTTCGGTCTGCTGCTGTTTGGACGGCTCCTGCGTCGGCGGCGTGTAGTTCTGCGGCAGCTTGAAGCCATCGCCGTTCATCAGGTTCTTGAGCTTGAGGCGCAGCTCCTTGTTGCGTGCCTTGCGGTTTTCGCGGATCTGGTTCTGCAGGTTGACGCGCTGCTGGTGCAGCTCGCTCAGGATCGGCAGCTTGATCTTGGTCGCGCGGATCTTGTTCATCTTGGCGTGCTTCTTTTCTGCGTAATCCGACTTGACGATCCAGCGGTCGAACAGCATCAGGCACATCGGCAGGAAGAACAGTACGAGAATGACCGAGATCAGCGCACCGCGGCCGATCAGCTGGCCCAGACCGGAAATCGCTTCGACCGAGGTCATGAAATACAGACCGTAGGCAACCGTCATAACGATCAGGCCGGAGGTCATAACCGATTCGGCGCTGACCGATACCGCCCGTATTGCGGCTTCCTTTTTATCCCCTTGTGAGCGGGCATCCAGATAGTTGCCGGTCATCAATATTGAATAGTCAACCGTCGCGCCCAGCTGGATACAGCCGACGATGATAAAGCCGAGGTACATGGTTCGCTGACCGTAAATGTACGGCAGAGCGGTGTTGATGAAGATCGCGCATTCAATCGGGATGAGCACAACGATCGGCAGAATCAGTGCCTTGTAGGTGATCGCGATAACGAGTGCTACACCCAGCAGGGAAACGATGTTGACGCGGTTGTAGTCCGGTACAATAATATCCTTAATATCCTGCGTGGACGGCGTTACGCCGACAAGGTAGGTCGTTTCGTTCGGGTAATACTTGTCAATGATCGCGCGGATGTTGTCCGAGAATTGGAAGGCATCGTCACTTTCACCGGCGGAACGCACGTTGATGATCACGCGTGCCCAGTTTTTCGAGTGCATCAGGCTGGTGATGTTCTCCGGCAGGAAATCTTCGGGAATGCCTTCCGGCAGAACGGACGACAGGCTGAGCGCGTACTTGACGTAGGACAGGTCGTCGATCTCCTCGGTCATCTTTTTCTCGGTGATGTTGCTGTCGGGCGGGACAAGCGCGATCATCATGTTGCTCTTGCCGAACTTGGCATTCATCTGCTGCTCGGCCTCGTAAACCGGTGTACCGGGTGAGTTTGCAACGGCCTCGTTGCCGTAAGAGAAATTCGCCATACCCTGTGCAATGTAGCACGGAATGATGATGATAAGAACCACAAGAAATACGATGCGACGGATTTTGTACGCAAATTCACCGATGCCGCGGCCCTGTTTGGGGATAAACGGACGGTGCTGCGTCCTGGCAATGATGTTCTGCGAACGCAGGATGAGCGCCGGCATGAGCAGCAGCACAGTCATCAGACTGAGCGCGATGCCCTTTGCCAGCACGAAGCCCATATCCGGGCCGATGCCGAAGTTCATCAGCGCCATGGCAGCAAAGCCGACGATGGTCGTCATGCCGGAAGCGCCGATGGACGAAAAGGCGGTTCGCCAGGCGTTCGCCATCGCCTGTTCGGGTTCTGCACCGGTTGCGCGCTCCTGCGTGAAGGCGTGCAGCAGGAAGATGGAGTAGTCCATCGAGCAGGCCAGCTGCAGCACCGCACCAACGGCATTGGACAGGAACGAAATCTCGCCGAAGATGATGTTCGTGCCCATGTTGATGAGGATTGCAATGCCGAGCACGGACAGAAACAGCACCGGCTCAAACCACGAGGTGGTCGTGATCGTCAGAATGATGTAAATAATGACGACGGCCAGTGCCATAACACGGGCGACCTCTTTGTTAATGGTCGGGCCGAGGTTGGTATCCGATACAGCGGAGCCTGCTACCAGACCTTTGTCACCGACGATGTTTTCAATCTCATGCACCGCCTTGTGGGTCTGGTTGGACGAGTCCTTGTCGGTGAAGATAACATCCATATAGGCGGTGTTATCCTTGTAGTAGTCGTCGATATTGTCGTAGTTGATGAATTCGCTCGAGCCGTAGATATTGGTGGCCATATCGCACCACATGACCATATCCACGCCGTCAACGTCCGCGATACGGTCCTTTATGTTTTTGGCTTCGTACAGCGTCACATCCTCCAGCATGACGCGGCCCATGCCGGGATAGGTAAATTCGTCCTCCATGATGTCCAGCGCCTGTGCGGACGGAGACGAATCCGGCAGGTATTTTGTTAAATCGTAGTTGATCCCAACCATCGGCACACAGATCAAACTGAAGATGACCAGTACGATATAAATCTTTTCAATCAGTTTTCGATTGTTAATGATCAGGTCAACAGGGCTATGTCCTTTAAGTTTCACAAAGAAAACACCATCTTTCTCAGAAATAGATATTGTGTAGGATTTCTTTTCGTGATATAGTATAGTACATAAGGATAACGAACGCAATAATCAAATATGATAAGAGTGGCTGATAATGCACATAAATATTGTATGTGTTCGTTAAAATGCAAATTACGGAAATGGAACGGAAAAACAATATGAATGGAGTGGGATACCATGGCAGAAGTGGAGGATAAGCGCATCCGACGAACGAAAAAGCTGCTGCGGCAGGCACTGACGCGGCTGATGCAGCAGAAGGACTTCCAGAGCATCACCGTGACCGACGTAGTGCGCGAAGCGGATATCAACCGCGGCACATTTTATGCGCATTATCGGGACGTGTATGACCTGCGCGATAAGATCGAGACAGGGATGATCGAGGATTTCCGCGGGATGATCGCAGCCATCCGTCCGAGTGAGACGGTAACGCTCAAGCTGGTGCTCAGCCGTCTGATGGATTATCTGGAGGAGAATCGTGAGATCGTCACCGCACTCATCAAGGTCAATGCGCCGGATGGTTTCGGCAAAAAGATGATCGGTGTTATCGAGGAATGCCGCATGGAGCTGCTGCCGTACCGCAGTGTCGAGGATGCGTATGCTGCACGCTTTCTTGCGACCGGCGTCATCGGCATGACCGAAAAGTGGATCACCGAGTCGCAGCCCATCCCGAAGACCGAGATGGTCAGCCTGATCACTAAACTGCTGACACCGCTGGTGCCGCAGTCGGATGCCGCGCAGAACTGAGTAAATCAGTAGGAATTTAACGGCACGAAAGGGAGTACCCGCAGGCGGGTACTCCCTTTTACGGTATTATCGTTTACGCAGGACAAATTCAGCCAGCCGCTCGGTGGCATCCGGATGGGCAATCTCGCTCATGGTTCTCCGCACGGTCTCCAGCCGCACCGGATTGCAGAACAGCTCGTACACCGCCTCGTCGATCGGGAAGTGCTTGGTAATGAGCGCCGCCATGCCGTTGTTGACCAGAAAATCAACATTGCGCTCCTCGTGACCGGGGATCGGATCGAACAGCAGCATCGGCAGGTTTTTCGCCAGAGCCTCGGACACGGTAAGACCGCCCGGCTTGGATACAATGCAGTCGGACGCGCTCATCATCACCTCTACGTTGTGTACAAAGCCGTAGGGATAGATCCTGCAGCTGCCCTGATAATGCGCGGCAAACTGCTCTACATGGTAGAGCATCTTTTTGTTGTTGCCGCATACCACAAGAAACTGGAACGGCGTGCCGATCTGCGACAGGCTTTCGATGTTCTTCACATGGTCGGCGTGGCCCATGCTGCCGCCCATCAGCAGGATGGTTTTCATTTTCGGGTCAATGCCGAGCTGTGCCGCCGCGTCCTCGCGGGACAGCTTTTCGTTGAATTTCGGGTGCACCGGAATGCCGAACGGCAGGATGCGGTCCTCCGGAATGCCGCGCTGTACACAGCGGTAGGTGAGCAGTTCACTCGCGGTGACGATGTACTGCACGCGCGGCACATCCTCCCAGTACGGGTGGAGCGTGTAGTCGGTAACAATGCCGATGGTCTCGATATCGGCGAGTTTTTTGCGTTTTTTCAGTTCATCGACCATCTGTGCGGCAAAAACGTGCGTACAGATGATAACATCGGGCACATGGTTCGCAATGACCTTGGCAAACTTGGACGCACCGAGTGCGTTGATGATATTGATAATGCTCGGCGCAGAGTTAAAATAGCTTGCGCCGTTGTTCTCGGCCAGCTGGTAGACCAGACGGTACAGCGTCTGCATGTGCTTGGAGGAGAACAGATAGCCCTTGTCGATGGTGGTTTTGATCAGGTTGCTGATATAGGCGTAAACATCCAGCGTGTGAACTTCCGCGCCCTTGGATTCCAGCATGTCGCCGATGGCCTTTGCGGTGGCATGGTGACCGAAACCGGCGGTGACGGATAAAATCAGTACTCTCATACAATGCCTCTCCTTATATTGCGGCATTTGTGCTGACCGGACAGGACAGCATGCCTAAGGATATTTTATCGTAAACATGCGAAAAAATCAAACTACACTTTCGTTAAATGTATGCGGATAAGCGATATGCAGCGGTATTTCCGGTATCATATATTCCTTTTTTTCAGGTCCGGCAGGAGTTTTTCTCGGTTAGCTATTTTATTCCGGGCGATTTTGTACTATAATAAATCTAATAAACGAAAATACAGGAGGCTTAGGGAAATGGCTCTGTCTATTAAGCCCTACATTGAAAATAAGGAACGCATTCACCTGATCGGCATCGGCGGCGTGTCCATGAATTCGCTTGGCGAGCTGCTGCTCAGCCGCGGTGTGCCGATTTCCGGCTCCGACCGTCTGCGTACGGATGTTACCGCGCGGCTGGAGGCTCTGGGCGCAAAGATTACCTACGAGCACAAGCCGGAGAACGTCGAGGGTGCGTCGCTCATCGTGCGTACCGCTGCCGTGCATGATGACAATCCGGAGATCGTCCGCGCCCATGAGCTGGGCATTCCGGTCATGGAGCGTGCCGAGGCATGGGGACACCTCATGCGCGATTATGACAACGTGGTTTGTCTGGCAGGCACGCACGGCAAGACAACTTCCACCTCGATGATGACGCTCATGACCATGGAAGCGCAGATGGACCCGACCGTTATGGTCGGCAGCAACCTGCCTGCCATCGGCGGTACGCTCCGTATCGGCGGTAAGGGCTGTTTTGTGGCTGAAAGCTGCGAATACTGCAACTCGTTCCTGCGCTTTGCACCGACCGTTGCGGTTATCCTCAATGTAGAGGAGGATCATCTCGACTTCTTCAAGGATATCAACGATATCATCCACTCGTTCCACGAGTTTGCCGAGCTGACCCCGATGAACGGCCTTGTTGTCGTCAACGGCGATGACCCGCATGCAATGCGCAGTGTGGCAGGCATCAACCGCAAGGTTCGTACCTTCGGCACGAGCGCAACCTCGGACGTTTACCCGACCGACGTGCGCGATGAGAACGGCTACTACCGCTTTACCGTTATGGTAGAGGGGAAGAAGTACGCTAAGGTGGCGCTGTCCGTTCCGGGCCGTCATAACATGCTGAACGCACTGGCGTGCTGCGCCGCTGCCGAGTTCCTCGGTGTGCCGGGTGACGCTGCCGAGCGCGGTCTGAACAAGTTCACCGGTTCGTCCCGCCGTTTCCAGTTGGTCGGCAAAATGCCGAACGGCGCAACCGTCGTGGACGATTACGCACATCATCCGAGCGAGATGAAGGCCACGCTGAACACCGCAAAGGAAATGCACTTCGACCGTATCCTGTGCGCGTTCCAGCCGCACACATATACCCGCACTAAGGCGCTGTTCCACGAGTTTGTGGAGGCGCTCGGGATGTGCGATCAGGCGGTTCTTGCTCCGATCTATGCCGCCCGCGAGAAGAATACCATCGGCATTTATTCCTCGGATATCGCCAGAGAGGTGCCGGGCGCGGTATCGTTCGACAGCTTTGACGAGATTGCGGATTATCTCCGTAAGGAGGCAGGCCCGAATGATCTGGTGCTCACCATGGGCGCCGGTAATATCAATGAAGTCGGACCGATGCTGATTAAGAATAAGTAAACAGATAACGAGAAAACCCGCTTTCGAGCGGGTTTTCTTTTGCCAAATTGAGAATTGAGAATTGAAAATGGAGAATTGGCGTGGCGGTTATACAATGTGCAGACGGGATACAAACGGTGCGCCGAGGTCGCACCCCAGGGCACTTTCTCTTGCCCTTCGGGCAATTCACCTTGCCGCACCCTACGGTAAAGATTATTGATAATCGTAATCCGTAGGAACTGTCTATAACAACGCGTAAAAGAGTTGCGCGACACAGATGTGTCGCGCCTGCGGAGAGTAACCGATATGTGTAGCAGTAAGCTGTCTATGAACTGCGAATATTTCACGAAACAAACGTAAGAGTAACCCGACTGTCGTTCTCCTTTTCGGAGCGGTTGCCGGTCTCTGGTCTGCGTCAGGCTAAGAAATAAAGGAAACGGGATTCACAAGGGTGGAAACCTTGGTGTCCATCCTTGTGCCCACCGCCGTGGGTGCGGCGACGTTCCCGCCGCCTACAGGCAGCAATTCCAACCCGATTTACAGAATGAAAAAAATTTTGAATCCCACTTGACAAAAACGCATAAATGGTTCATACTACAAATATAGAGAATTGTACAATTTGTATAATTCCGGTTGGTAAGGAGGGTGCGTTATGAATAACAACTTGATTATTACTATTGGTCGTGAATATGGTACCGGTGGTCGTGAGATCGGTCAGAAGCTGGCGCTCCGTCTGGGCGTTCCGTTCTATGACCGGGAACTTATTACCCGTGCGGCTAAAAAGACCGGATTTGACGAAAAGCTGTTCGAGCAGCTCGACAAGCGTGCCACCAACAGCTTCCTGTACTCGCTGACGATGTTCGGTTCGGTTGGTCTGAACGGCATGAGCCTGACCGATCAGCTGTATCTGGCTCAGTCCAATATCATCCGCGAGATGGCAGAGGATTCCTCGTGTGTTATCGTCGGCCGCTGTGCAGACCATGTACTGCGTGACTTCCCGAATAAGTTCGATTTCTTCATCCATGGCTCGATTGAGGACCGTGTAAAGCGCGTTCAGACCTGCGGTGATTACGTCATCGAGGGCAAGACGCCCGAGGCTGCTCTCGAAAAGATGGATAAGCAGCGTTCTACCTATTACAATTACTATACCGGCAAGGTATGGGGCAAGTGCGACCATTACGACCTCTGCATTAACGCAGGCCGTCTGGGCGTTGAATATTCCACCGATATTATTCTGGAGTACATCAATCGCTTGAAGAAGTAACTGCTGTATAGGGTAAAGAGAAAAGAGAGAGTGCGGAAAGGTCGTCCCTTGCGGACGGCCTTTCGCATTTTTGCAGATAAGAGGATAGGAGAAAGACGATGAAAATACGAAAGATTATTGTTGCGTTAGCTGCAGTTCTCGTACCATTTCTGGTGTTTCGTGTGGGATCGGGATTGACCGAGCAGCAGAATGTCACACTGCGCGATTACACGGTTTCCGAGAACGAGAAAACGCTGACACTCCATGCAGCTGTCTTTCCGCCGATTGAGGATATCCGGAATTATAAGGACGAGCCGAAGAACGGCGAACATTATCTTACGTTTTACAACGCATTCGGCAGTGCAAACACGATGAGTGCGGGATACACCGTTGTCCTGCCGATTGAGGATACGGATAAGGCGGTTTATTTTAATGATGCCGACGGCTTCCAGCTGGTTCTGCAGAAGAATGAACTGACCGGTGAGTGGGTACGACCGTAAATTTCCGCAGAACAGGGAACCAAACCGTCTCGATTTCGTCTAACCGAACAAAGGAGGAATCGCTATGAAAAAATTGCTTGCAGGGACACTCACAGCGGCGTTTGCACTCGGATTGACCGCCTGCGTACAGCAGGAGTCGGCAGTTGAAAAACCCGTCATCTACCTCTATCCTGAGCAGGAAACGACGGTTTCCGTATCGCTGGACTACGCGGGCACGCTCACCGCGACGTATCCGGCCTATGAGAACGGCTGGACTGTCACCGCCGAGCCGGACGGCACACTGTACGACGAAAGCGGAAACGAATACTCCTACCTGTTCTGGGAGGGCGAGAACAACACCGACTACGACTTCTCCAAGGGCTTCTGCGTCGCCGGAGCGGACACGGCGGATTTTCTCCGCGAAAAACTGGCCGAGATCGGCTTGACACCGCGCGAGTACAACGAATTTATCGTGTACTGGCTGCCGAAAATGCAGGATAACCCGTACAACCTTATTTCGTTCCAGTCCGAGGCGTACACAGATGCCGCCAAGCTGGACATTGACCCGACACCGGACAGCGTTCTCCGGGTATTCATGGCGTGGAAGCCACTGGGCAGACCGCAGAACATCGAGCCGCAGACATTCACGCCGTTTGCGAGAGACGGCTTCACCGTCGTGGAATGGGGCGGCTGCGAGGTGAAGTAAGGAGGGAACGGCATGAAACGATTGTTTGCGGGAACGCTCACAGCCATGCTGGCACTGAGCTTGACTGCCTGCGGTCAACAGGAACAGGGCGATGCCAAACCCGTCATCTACCTCTATCCTGAGCAGGAAACGACGGTTTCCGTATCGCTGGATTATGCGGGCACGCTCACCGCGACGTATCCGGCCTACGAGAACGGCTGGACTGTCACCGCCGAGCCGGACGGCACGCTGTACGATGAGAACGGCGACGAATACTCCTACCTGTTCTGGGAGGGCGAGGACAAGACCGACTACGACTTCTCCAAGGGCTTCTGCATCGCCGGAGCGGACACGG
>SKEO01001124.1_pt1 | contig 22479 bp, 23 predicted proteins | sample 4826801 | NCBI WGS metagenome assembly SKEO01 (sample SAMN11008807, study PRJNA524170) | human gut metagenome | biome: Human fecal sample; material: Feces; isolation source: fecal sample from pouch patient p3 | host: Homo sapiens | place: Israel: Tel-Aviv | collected 2016-02-25 | reverse complement strand
TGAGCTGGCACAGCAACGGCAGCACTGCATAATTCTAACGGACATCTAACACAACTACACCTGAAATGCAGCCGCTGACGACCCGTGTGAAAAAGGATTTTTCTAACGTCATTTCGCAAAAAGTGGCTGATTTTTGCCTGCAAATTGCGGTGTGACGTGCCTTTTTGGAGGTTGCAAAAATGCCCTCAGCTGCCAATGACAGCCGCAAGGGACCAGCTTCATCCAACAATTTTAAAGACTCGAAATCTCGTAGGCCCTGCAAGGGGCGCCAGGGTTCAAATCCCTGCTGCTCCGCCAAGGTCACAGTTTCTCACGGAACTGTGACTTTTTATTTTACCGAAACAGCTGGATCAAATGTATAGGACCACCTTTCAGAGGCAAGCCCTCCGGCAGGGCTTTTGGGCACTGGGTCTCGGGGATCGTACCGGGTGAATTGCAAGGCTACCTCGAAACAAGCGATTCCGGCTGTTAGAAAAAGCTCCTTGGAAGCGAAGGCTTTCAGGGAGCTTTTTTGCTGCCGGGAGAGCACCCGGGCGGTTTTACCAGTCAGACGCTTTCCAATAGGCTTGTCAGGGTGGAGGCAAAGGCTTCATCCTGCGCCTTTGTCCGCTTTGGGCTCCCCTTGGGGTGCTTTCCGGCACGAAGGAGCTTTTTGTTTTCGTACCGCCGCAGCATGAGGGCATCCATGTTGTCAGCAGTGTACTCCAAGCCGTTCTGGTTCAGCACTCTGGCACACCGGGCAAGGCACATACTCGCCAGTCCGTAGTCCTGTGTTACGACCACATCCCCCGGTTTTACCCGGTTCACCAGCGCAAAGTCCACGCTGTCAGAACCTTTATCGAATACCAACGTCTGCGCACCTTCTCGCTCGATTTGGTGAGAGGTGTCGCACAGGATGATGACCGAGATGCCGAACTGCTTTGCAATCTGCAAAGTCAGATCAACCACAGGACAGCCATCGGCATCAATCAGAATATTCATCGCATATCCGCCATCGCCCATCGAAACGCCCTTGCTGTGCGCAGGTCGGCATCTTTGAAATGCCCGCCGCTGTTCCATTCAAGGGTGCAGTCTGCGCCACGCTCTGCAAGCCGACTGTGCAGAGTGCGGATATTATCCCCCACCACAGCCATGACAGCGTTTTTCGTGTGCTCTTCCTTGTCACCAAGGCTCAGATAAATGTGCTGCGTCTGTATCGGGCGCTGCTGTTCAAACTCCATCCAGTCCGGAAACCACACCGAGGGCGAGGCGGCGGCGACACCGTAGAACAGATCAGTCTGGGTGGATGCCCACAAAGCAAACAGTCCGGCCAGTGAGTAGCCACCCAGAATGATTTTGACGTTTTCCGGGAGATTAAACTGTTGTTTCAGTGACGGAATGACCTGTTCCGTCAGAAAGCGCAGGGTGTCCGCAGCATTGCCGCCGAAACTCTCTTTGCCCCATACCGCAGGAGCTTCCCACGGGGAAAGTTCATCGTTCCAGTTTTTCACAGGAACAGCGGCAAACAAAAACGAATGTGCCGAACCCTGCGCAATGGCTGAAATTTCATTGTCCATATGCTGCAATTCATGCTCGTCCGTCATCTGAAGCAGAAGATATTCGGCGCAGTCTGTGCCGTAAATGCGGCAGGGTCTATCTCCGAATTTTAAGGGAAAATCAAGGCGATTAAGGGATTCTGCTTTATAGTTCATCGACAAAATACCTCCCATTGATCGGCACGAGAAAAAGGCGTGAGGAGATTGGCTGCTTCCATTATAGCATATTCGGGCGGAGAGACAAGAAGCTCAGATGTGCGGCACGCTCTATAGGGACTTCCTGCATTTCAGTATGAGAGAATCGACGAAAAAACGGTTGACATCTGCTGGAAGAAACCCTTACAATGGGAACAGAAAATGCGGCATGTAACGGAACAGGAGGAAAAGACGGATGGAAACCTACAAGACCCTGCGAGAGCTTTTTATGACCTTGTGCAACACGGAGGTCGACACGGCAGTGATCCTGGGCCACATCAACCCGGACGGGGACGCCGTCGGTTCGGTCATGGGCGTTGCCTATTACCTGCGGGAGAATTTCCCCTGCAAGTTCCGGGAAATCATCCCCTACACGGCCCCGGGCCTTGCCAAAGGGGTGCAGAATTATGTGGAGCAGGACACGACGTTTGACCCCTTTGCACTGCTGGAAGGGCGCGTCCCGAAGGACAGGCCCTATGTTGCCATTGCCTGCGACTGCGCAGCGCCGGACCGCATTGCCGGTGAGGAATGGTTCCGGCGGGCAGCGGTCCGGGTGACGCTGGACCACCACGAAACCAATACTGGTTACGGGGACATCGGCTGCATCGAGCCGCTTTCCTCCTGCGCGGAGATGATCGCCCAGATGATGGATTCGGACGAGCTGGTCCCTGTGGCGCAGCGTGCGCATGAGCAGGGGCTGCGCACAGCGGCAGATTACCTGTACCTGGGCATCCTGCACGATACCCGCCGCTTTTCGCACATTTCCGGCGGAAGGACGCTGGGCGTCGCGGCAAAACTTCTGTTCGGCGGGGTGGACCACGACGAGCTGGTCAAGACGATGGATGTGCGCACCCTGCGCGAATGCTGCCATCAGGGCGGACTGCTTGCACAGGCCCGGACTGCCGCCGACGGCAGGGTGGGATATCTGTGCCTGAGCGCGGCGCAGGCTGCGGAACTGCAGGTGTCCTATGAGGACATGAAGAAGGCTGCTTACCAGATGGCGGACTGCTCGGATATCCGCATCGCGCTGGCCGCTCTGGAACAGGGGCCCGGCCACTGGCGCTTTTCTGCCCGCACGAACGAAACGGAACTGGATGTGAGCCGCTACTTCCTGCCCTTTGGCGGCGGCGGTCACCCCCACGCAGCCGGGCTGATCCTGGACACGGCGGATGTCCGGCCCGCGCTGCAGAGCATCCTGAACGCCATGGCGGCAGACCTTGCCGCTGAGGAAACCCATCTGACAGGAGCAATTTTGGAATGAACAACACAGAAGCATTTGAGTTCTTGCTGAGCTGGAAGGATGACGTCCTGATGAACTGCCTTTCCGGGCGGCGGGATAAGGCCTTTGATCCGCAGGCCATGCAGAAGGTCCGGGCGGCCTGTGCCGTGCTGGCCGAGGACGGGACCTATCCGTTCGACCTGTCGGTCACAGACCCGGAGATCTACCGTCAGGTCAGTGCCTGGTTCACCGACCTGCTGCGCAAGTCCTGAACCGTTCCGACACGAAAGATGCATTTATTTTCCACAAATGCTTGACATCTTGTGCAATCTGCATTATTATAAAGCCATCAAGTGTTTGTTCAGAGAAGCGAGCAGAACAAACAAGAGGGAGCCTGTTCCCTTTTGTTTGCTCTGCTCTTTTTTGTTCCCGCTACGCAAACGAGCATGCTGTGACAGGCAGAAGATCAGGAGGTTTTTATGCTGGATGTAGCAATCATCGGCTGCGGTGTCGTTGGCGCGGCTGCCGCCTATGAGCTCTCGCATTATCCGCTGCACACTGCAATTTTTGAGGCCGAGAACGATGTGGCCGACTGCACCACCAAGGCCAACAGTGCCATTCTGCACGCTGGGTACGACCCCGAGCCGGGAACCCGGATGGCACGGCTCAATGTGGAGGGCGTTGCACTGGCCAAAGAGATCTGCGCCCGGCTGGATGTGCCGTACCGGCAGTGCGGCAGTCTGGTGCTGGCCCTCAGCCCGGCGGAGCTGCCGCATCTGCAGAAGCTGTACGAAAACGGCCTTGCCAACGGGGTGCCGGGCATCCGGCTGCTGTCGGCAGAGGAAACACGGGCCATGGAGCCCGGTCTTTCGCCGGAGGTGGCCGGAGCGCTGTATGCACCCAGCGCGGCCATCGTCAGCCCGTGGGAATATGCGCTGGCCATGGCGGAGGTGGCGGTGCGCAACGGGGTGGAACTCCACCTCAGCAGCCCGGTCACCGGCATTCAGAAAACCGCGTCCGGCTGGGCGCTGACCACGCCGTCCGGCGTGGTGGAGGCCCGCTACGTTGTCAACGCCGCCGGCATCCGGGCCGATGCCGTGCACGACATGGCCGCTCCGCACCGGTTCACCATCCAGCCCACCCGCGGCGAATATTACCTTCTGGACAAATCGGAAGGCACGCGGGTGCAGCATGTCATCTTCCAGTGCCCCAACGAAAACGGCAAGGGCGTGCTGGTGGCACCTACCGTTCACGGCAACCTGATCGTCGGACCCAATGCCGAGCCGGTGGCGGGCGACAACACCGCCTGCACCGCCGCCGGGCTGGCCTTTGTCAGCGCGGCCGCACGCCGCAGCGTGCCGGACATCCGCTTCGGCGAGTCCATCCGCAACTTTGCAGGCGTCCGCGCCAATGTGGACACCGGGGATTTCGTCATCGGCGAGGCGGAAGGTGCACCCGGCTTCATCGACCTGGCCGGTATGAAATCGCCGGGCCTGTCCAGCGCACCGGCCGTTGCCAAAGAGGTGGTCCGCATTCTGGAAGGCCACGGGGATCTGCCTGCGGCCAAAACGGATTACCGGGACGGCCGCACCCGGGTGCGGTTCAAGGAGCTGCCGCCGGAAGAAAAGGCAAAGCTCATTGCCCGGAACCCCGCCTACGGCCGGGTGATCTGCCGCTGCGAGACCATCACCGAGGGCGAGATCCTGGACGCCCTGCACACCGAGATCTCGGCCACCACCATCGACGGCGTCAAGCGCCGCTGCAACGCCGGGATGGGCCGCTGTCAGGGCGGCTTCTGCGAGCCCCGGGTGCTGGAGCTCATCAGCCGGACGCGGGGCATCGACCCGCTGGACGTCCTGCAGGACAAGGCAGGCAGCAACGTCTTACTGTGCGAAACCAAGCAGGAGGGAACCAACCATGATTGATCTGGTCATCGTCGGCGGCGGCCCTGCAGGCCTTGCCGCAGCCTACAGCGCATGGCAGCACGGCCTGCGCGATATTCTGATTTTGGAGCGTGACAACGAGCTGGGCGGCATCCTGAACCAGTGCATCCACAACGGCTTCGGGCTGCACCGTTTCGGCGAGCAGCTCACCGGCCCGGAGTACGCCGGGCGCTACATTGAAATGCTGCGCTCCACCGGCGTCCGGGTGGAGCTGGGCACCATGGTGCTGGAGGTCACGCAGGATAAAAAGATCCACTGTGTCAGCAAGGAGAAGGGCTACCAGATCCTCGAAGCAAAGAGCGTCATCCTCTGCATGGGCTGCCGGGAGCGCACCCGCGGGGCCATCGGCATCCCGGGCACCCGCCCGGCCGGCATCTACACCGCCGGTGCCGCCCAGCGCTATGTCAACATGGAGGGCTATCTGGTAGGCAAACGGGTGCTCATTCTGGGCAGCGGCGACATCGGCCTGATCATGGCCCGGCGGATGACGCTGGAAGGGGCCAAGGTGCTGGCCTGCGTGGAGGTCATGCCCTATTCCGGCGGCCTGACCCGCAACATTGTGCAGTGCCTGCAGGATTTTGACATCCCGCTGTACCTGTCCCACACCATCGTGGACATTCAGGGCGATACCCGGGTGGAAAAGGCCATTGTGGCCAAGGTGGACGAGAACCGCCGCCCCATTCCGGGCACCGAGATGGAGTTTGACGTGGACACCATCCTGCTCAGTGTGGGCCTGATCCCGGAAAACGAGCTGACCCGGCAGGCCGGCATCCCGATGGACCCCCACACCAAGGGAGCCGTGGTCTACGAGAACATGGAGACCGGCATTCCCGGCGTGTTTGCCTGCGGCAACGTGGTGCATGTGCACGATCTGGTGGACTTTGTTTCCGGCGAGAGCGACCGGGCCGGAGCCGCAGCCGCCGCCTATGTGCTCCACGGTGAGACCCCGGACGCGGCCGTGCTGGACCTTGTCCCGGGCAATGGCGTGGGCTATACCGTCCCCCAGCGGGTGCGCCCGGCGGACGTGGACAAGGGCGTGGAGATCTCGTTCCGGGTGCGGCAGAATTACGGCCCCAGCCAGATCACCATCACCTGCGGGGAGAAGCAGCTGGCCCGGTTCAAGCGCCAGCGGATGGCACCCGGCGAGATGGAGCACATCACCCTGCCCGGGGTCCTGCTGGCAAAGGCCGACGGCCCGCTGACCGTTGCAGTAGAGGAGGTTGTAGCAAAATGAACAAAAAGTGTGAGATCATTTGTATCTGCTGCCCCCGTGGCTGCCACTTGCAGGTGGACCCGGAAAACGATTATAATGTAACCGGCAATGCCTGCCCCAACGGTGCCGCCTATGGCAAGGAAGAACTGACCCACCCCACCCGTATCCTGACCAGTACGGTGCGGGCCGAGGGCGGGCGCTATCCGCGCTGCCCGGTCAAGACCGCGCAGGCGGTGCCCAAAGAAAAGATCGTGCAGGTCATGGCTGCGCTGGACGGCGTCACGCTGCACGCACCCATCCGCACCGGGCAGGTCGTGCTGACCGACGTCTGCGGCACCGGTGTGGATGTCGTAGCCACACGGGACCTGTAAAACCGCCCCTGAGCGAAACGGAGGTCGTTGAACCATGTCGACAAAGTATGTTCTTGCACTGGACCAGGGAACCACCAGCAGCCGCGCCATCCTGTTTGACAACGAGCAGAACATCATCGCGGTGCAGCAGCGGGAGTTTGAGCAGATCTACCCGCAGCAGGGCTGGGTGGAGCACAACCCCATGGAGATCTGGTCCACCCAGTACGGGGTCATGAACGAGGTGGTGGCCCAGAGCGGCGTGGATGTCCATGACATTGCCGCCATCGGCATCACCAACCAGCGCGAGACCACCATCCTGTGGGAAAAGGCCACCGGCCGCCCCATCTACAATGCCATCGTCTGGCAGTGCCGCCGCACCGCCCCGCTGGTGGACGAGCTGGTGCAGCAGCCCGGCATGACGGAATACATCCGCGAGAATACCGGCCTGATGCCGGATGCCTATTTTTCCGCCACCAAGATCAAGTGGATCCTGGATAACGTGCCCGGCGCGCGGGAGCGGGCCGAGGCGGGCGAGATCCTGTTCGGCACCGTGGACACCTGGCTGGTGTGGAAGCTCACCGGCGGCAAGGTGCATGTGACCGACCGCACCAACGCCAGCCGCACCATGCTCTACAACATCCGCACCCTGGACTGGGATGACACCCTGCTCAAAGCGCTGGATATCCCCCGCTGCATCCTGCCCCGCGTGGCGGATTCCAGTGAGGGCTACGGCACCACCGACCTGTGCGGGGTGCAGGTGCCGGTGGCCGGCATTGCCGGGGACCAGCAGGCTGCACTGTTCGGGCAGGGGTGCTTTGCCAAGGGTGAGGCCAAGAACACCTACGGCACCGGCTGCTTCTTGCTGATGAACACCGGTGACACCATCTGCCGCAGCCAGAACGGCCTGATCTCCACCATCGGCATCAGCCTGAACGGCAAGGTGGAGTATGCTCTGGAGGGCAGTGTCTTTGTGGGCGGTGCCGTCATCCAGTGGGTGCGCGACGGCCTGCGGATGATCCAGGAGAGCCGCGACGCCGAATACTATGCCCAGAAGGTGCCGGACAACGGCGGCATCTACATCGTGCCCGCCTTCACCGGTCTCGGTGCGCCGTATTGGGATATGTACGCCCGCGGTGCCATTGTAGGCATCACCCGCGGCACCACCCAGAACCACATCATCCGGGCGGCGGAGGAGTCCATCGCCTACCAGAGCGCCGACCTTGTGGCCGCCATGGAAAAGGACACCGGTGTGCCCATCACCTCCCTGAAGGTGGACGGTGGTGCTTCCCGCGACCAGTTCCTGATGCAGTTCCAGGCCGACATCCTGAACAAGGACGTTCTGCGCCCGGCCATCCGGGAGACCACGGCCCTGGGCGCTGCCTATCTGGCCGGCCTTGCCACCGGCGTGTGGAAGGACCGGGACGAGATCCGCAGCCTGTGGCACTGCAACATGACCTTTACCCCCGCTATGCCGGAGGCCGAGCGCGCACGGCTGCTGTCCGGCTGGCACAAGGCCGTGGGCCGCAGCAGTGACTGGGCAGAGCATTAAAAGAATTTGTCTGGACTTTGACTACTTCCAACAAAAAATCACGAATTTGTGAATTGTCTGTTGACAAACCGTTGAGAAATGGTATACTGAAAGCATCCCAAGAGAATTGAGATGGGGATGCACTGTGCCACACGACCGCAGTGCGTCCCCATTTTTTTGTTCCCATCGCACCCCTTGTCCGCCCGTTCACATCTGTTCCGGGGGCTGGTTCTGGAAGTGCAGCCGCCGGGCACGTCCCTGAAAAAAGAAGGAGGATCCCCATGAAAAGCACCGCAAAGGCCACCGAAAAGCGTTCGCGCACGGTCGTTGTGCTGGCGATCGCTGTGGCGTTGATGCTGCTGGGCAGCATTTTTGCCCAGATGTTCAACACCTCATTCTACAAGGTCAAGGTCTCCCGCATTTCCTTTGATACCGACTCCGGCACTCTTTCGGGCCTGTTGTACATGCCCAAGGGCGTGGACGCCTCCAACCCGCACCCCACCATCGTGACCACCCACGGCTACCTGAACAGTGCCGAGATGCAGGATGAGACCGCCATCGAGATGTCCCGCCGCGGCTATGTCGTGCTGGCACTGGATATGTATGACCACGGCCATTCCCACGGGAACGCCGACAATACCGGCGGCTTCTTCAACTTCTGGCCCACTTCGCTGTGGGATGCCGCACAGTACATGTACAGCCAGGACTACGTTGCCAAGGATGCACAGGGCAACGGTCAGATCGCGGTCAGCGGCCACTCCATGGGCGGCTTCTCCTCCGAGATGGCCATCTATCTGGATGAGCAGAACTACGCTGCCGCCGGTTACCGCATCATCAAGGCCGGTTTGAGCATGGGTGCCGATTACTCCTGGACCTCCTACCTGGGCCTGGACGAAGAGGCTGCAGTTGCCACCTTCGGCGGACGCACCATCGGCAAGATCTGCGGCCAGTACGACGAGTTCTTCTTTGCGGCCGACGAGCCTCCCACGAAGAGCGGCACCGTCTACCACAAGGACTATGTTGCCACCACCGCTGGCAAGACCCTGCTGGAGCAGGAAGCTCCGCAGGCTGACACCTGGTACACCGGCTCGGATGGCGGCCAGCGCATCATTTACCAGCCGCGTGAGATCCACCCCTGGAACCACTTCTCCAAGGCTTCCACCAAGGATGCCATCGAGTTCTACGCCACTGCATTTGCCGACCAGTCCGGTCTGGTGCAGAACATTGCTTCCACCAGCCAGATCTGGTACTGGAAAGAAGTCTTTGAGCTGGTCGCTCTGGTGGGCTTCCTGCTCATGCTGGCACCTCTTGCCCTGCTGCTGATGAAGCTGCCCTTCCTGTCCAATGCAAAGCAGGCCGTCGCAGCACCCACCCCGGCCGTCGGCACCCTGTCCGGCAAGCTTGGCACGATCAGCCTGTTCGTGGTGGGTATGCTGATCCCGGCCATCATCTTCCCCGCCGTGTACGACGGCAGTCTGACCGCAGAGCCCATCCGCTGGATGCGCTACGCCAGTGACATTGCCCTGCTCCTGTCGGTGGTGGGCATCATTCTGGCAGCCCGCAGCACCGAGGACGACCGCAAGACTTGGCTGTCCGGCTCGGTGTGCGTCCTGATCGCTTCCATCGTCCTGCGTGTGCTGGTGACCAAGAACATCTTCGAGACCAATGCCACCTGGCAGGGCCCCACCGTCAACAGCATCGTGACCTGGGCTCTCATCTGCGCCTGCATCTCCATCGTGACCATGGTCTGCGTCTACCTGTTCGGCGGCCGCAAGCAGAAGGGCATCACGCTGGAACAGTACGGCATTGCCGCAAAGCCGGTGTCTGTGGCTGCAGCCTTCTGTGTGGCACTGCTGGTGAGCGTGATCGCCTACGCCTGCCTGTTTGCCGTGGATGCCATCTTCAAGACCGACTTCCGCATCTGGACCTTCGCCTTCAAGACCTTTGAAGCCAGCGCCATCCCGGCGGCGGTCAAGTATATGCCGTTCTTCTTTGTGTACTACTTTGTCAGCGGTGCCGCCGCCATCTCCAACACCAGCAGCGAAAAGCTGCAGGGCGGCTGGGGCTACCTGCTGGCTGCTCTGACCAACATGGGCGGCATCCTCCTCTGGCTGGTGCTGCAGTACGGCACCCTGTTCCGTACCGGCGTTGCCTTCTACCCGGGACAGGCCCTTGGCGGCATCCTGCTGTTTGCGCTGGTGCCCTCGCTGGCCATTGCATCCTGCCTGGCCAAGTACCTGTACAAAAAGACCGGCAGCGTGTACGTTGCGGCCTTCCTGAATACCATCCTGATGACCATGATGACCGTGGCCAACACCGCGATCTATTTCCAGGCATAAGCACAACCGCAGACTGGGGCTGCACTTTACAGTGCGGCCCCTTTGTGCGATAATGAGAACCATCTGAGAGAAAAGGAGTCCTGCCCGATGCATCCACTTGCTGAAACTCTGCTGGACGAGCCGGTGATCGCAGCCGTCAAGACGGATGACGCTCTGACGGCCGCCCTGGCCTCGCCCTGCAGCACGGTCTTTCTGCTGGCGAGCACCCTGCTCAATGTGGGGGAGCTGGTCCGGCGCATCCACGCGGCCGGAAAGCTGGCCGTCGTGCACATCGACCTTGTGGACGGCCTTTCGGCGCGGGAAGTTGCCGTGAATTCCCTCATTGCGCTGTGCCACCCGGACGGCATCATTTCCACCCACCCGTCCCTGATCCGGCGGGCGCGCCATCAGGGCCTGCTGACCATCCAGCGGGCGTTCATCCTGGACTCCCTTTCCCTGAACAATCTTTCCGGCCAGCTGGAACAGGGCAAGCCGGACTTTGTGGAGATCCTGCCCGGCATTATGCCCCGGGTCATCACCGAGATCAGTACCCGCACCCGGGTGCCGGTGATCGCGGGCGGTCTGCTGCGGGACAAGGCCGACGTCATGGCCGCCATGCGGGCCGGTGCCTCGGCGGTGTCCACCTCTGCCCCGGAGCTGTGGGACATCTGAACCCCGGAAAACACAAAAATGCCTGACCGCTGTCGTTGGCGGTCAGGCATTTTTTATGGAAAGCAGCAGCGTTACGGGTGGCTCTTCCTGATAAGATCTTTGGTGTACAGGGCGCGGGTGGCGTTGAGCACGGCAATGACCATGACGCCCACGTCGGCAAAAATGGCTGTCCACATGCTGGCCATACCGATGGCACCCAGCAGCAGGCAGGCAAACTTGCCCGCCAGCGCGAACACGATGTTCTCGTACACGATGCGCAGGGTGCGGCGGGCGATGCGCATGGCCAGTGCGATCTTGGCCGGGTCATCGTCCATCAGCACCACGTCGGCGGCTTCAATGGCGGCGTCGGAGCCCAGGGCACCCATGGCGATGCCCACATCGGCGCGGGACAGCACCGGGGCGTCGTTGATGCCGTCGCCCACAAAGGCCAGATTCTCCTTGGACTTCTTGGCGGCGATGAGTGTTTCGATCTGGTCCACCTTGTCGCCGGGCAGCAGACCGGCGTGGTATTCGTCCAGACCCAGCTGGGCAGAAACGGCCTTGGCCACCGGCTCGGCGTCGCCGGTGAGCATGACGGTCTTGCGCACTCCGGCGGCCTTCAGGGCCCGGATGGCCTCGGCACTGTGGGGTTTGACCACGTCGGCGATGAGCAGGCAACCGGCGTATCTGCCGTCGATGGCAATGTGCACGACGGTGCCGGTCTCGCTGACGGCGGGGGCAGAAAGACCCAGCCGCTCCATCAGACGGGCGTTGCCGGCGGCAACGGCCTTACCGTCCACTTTGGCGGTCACGCCGTGGCCGCCAAGTTCCTCCACGTCGGTCACGCGGGAGGTGTCGATCTCCTTGCCGTAGGCGGCCTTGATGCTCAGGGAGATGGGGTGCTTGGACCAGCTCTCGGCCAGAGCAGCGGCCTCCACCAGCTGTTCGTCGGTGATGCCGTCGGCCGGGTGGACGCCGGTGACCTTGAAGGTGCCCTGGGTCAGGGTGCCGGTCTTATCAAACACCACGATGCCGGTGCGGGCCAGCTCCTCCAGATAGGTGGAGCCCTTGACCAGGATACCGCAGGCGGAAGCACCGCCGATGCCGCCGAAGAAGCTCAGCGGAATGCTGATGACCAGTGCGCAGGGGCAGCTGATGACCAGGAAGGTCAAAGCGCGGTAGATCCAGTCCCCAAAGCGGGCAGGCTGGCCCATCAGCAGCAGTACGATGGGCGGCAGGAAGGCCAGCGCCAGCGCACCGTAGCAGACAGCCGGGGTGTATACCCGGGCAAAGCGGGTGATGAAGTTTTCGGCGCGGGCCTTCTTCATGCTGGAATTTTCCACCAGATCGAGAATTTTCGAGACGGTGGACTCGCCGAATTCCTTGGTAGTCCGGACTTTCAGCAGGCCGGTCATGTTCACGCAGCCGCTGATGACCTCGTCTCCGGTCTGGACGTCGCGGGGCAGGCTCTCACCGGTCAGGGCGGCGGTGTTCAGGGCGGAGGTGCCCTCTACGATCACACCGTCAATGGGCACCCGCTCGCCGGGCTGCACCACGATCACGGTGCCGACCTCCACGTCATCGGGGTCCACCTGCTCCAGCTTGCCGTCCTCGTCCTCCACGTTGGCGTAGTCCGGGCGGATGTCCATCAGGCTGGAAATGCTCTGGCGGCTCTTGCCCACGGCCACGCTCTGGAACAGCTCGCCGATCTGGTAAAAGAGGATAACGGCGCAGCCTTCCACATAGTCGCCCAGGGCAAAGGCACCCACGGTAGCCACCGCCATCAGGAAGCACTCGTCAAAGGGCTGGCGGTTCTTGACGCCCTTGATGGCCTTGCGCAGCACGTCCTTGCCCACCACAAGGTACGGGATGAGGTAGAGCAGCAGCTCCACCGGGGTGGGAAGTGCCGGCAGCACACGGAGCAGCAGCTTGAGCAGGATCACAAGGGCCAGCGCGATCAGGATCTGCTGCAGGCTCTTTTTTTGCTTTTTGGTCATACAAAACGCTCCTTTTGTCGGATTGCGGCGGTTCTGAGAAAAAACGGGAAAACGCAGTGGAATTCAACAGGTTTTCCCCACAAAAATGGATTTTCCACCCTTTCCCCCGTGTTTTCCACGGGATTTTCCCGCAGAAAACTTGCTTTTCCACGTTTCTTTTTGGAGTTTTCCGCGAAGGGTGTTGAAAAGTGCGTGGAAAGTGTTGAAAACTGCCCGTTTTTTCCACGAAAAAGAGGAGTTTTCCGCTGCCCGGCGGCAGAGGAAAGAAAGGCTCTCCCACAGGGGGAGAGCTGCCGCCCGGCAGCGATGCCGGGAACCGGACCGGAAGAGGTCAGATGTCAAAGATCTCGCAGTCGTCCTCCACCTTCTTGCAGGCGGACAGCACATTCTCCATGGTGGCGTGAGGGTCGGCACCCTCGGCAAACTCCACCTTCATCTTCTGGGTCATGAAGCTGACAGTCGCCTTTTCCACACCGGCAACGGTGTTGGCAGCGTCCTCCATCTTCTGGGCGCAGTTTGCGCAGTCCACTTCGATCTTGTAGGTCTTTTTCATCGTAGATACCAGCCTTTCTGTTTTTGTGCGGGCCGCGGCCCGGAAAATCATTCTTCGATATGGTCCATCCCCAGAGAGAGGATGCTGCGCACATGGTCGTCGTCCAGTGCGTAGTACACGGTCTTGCCCTCCCGCCGGAAGCGTACCAGCTTGGAATCCTTGAGCACCCGCAGCTGGTGGCTCACGGCCGACTGGCTCAGCTGTACGGCGTTGGCAATGTCCTGCACGCACAGTTCGTTGTCGTGCAGGGCGTACAGGATCTTGATGCGGGTGGAGTCGCCGAACACCCGGAACAGGTCGGCCAGCTCGTACAGCACTTCGTCATCCGGCATGTCCAGCTCTTCCGGCTGCACGAGGGGTTCGTTCTGCTGTGCCATGGAAGCATCTCCTTTCGGGATGAAATCACATGAACGTCTGTTCATGTGTTCATGATATCACGCACATGCCTGCCTGTCAAGCCCTTTGCAGAAGAATTTTGACATTCCCGCTGCATTGACGAAAAAACACCGCAAAACGCCAAAAAGATGCAAATTGAAAAAAGAAAACCCGGCCCGCTGGAAAGCGGACCGGGAGCGGACGGGTGGCGGAGCGGCTCAACGCTTCTTCCCGGCTGCTGCCCAGGGGGCGTACATCAGCACAAGGGCCAGCGCGATGGCGGGCAGAAAGCCCAGAATGTAGAATTTTTCGCCAAACCACGCGGTAAAGGTGCTGGTGATGACGTTGCCATAGGGGTTATTCAAAAAGTAAAAGTTGGTGTGCAGGGGTTTGTTAAGAAAATAGATGGGCAGGGCCGAGCCGAACAAAAAGGCCAGCACCTGCGGCACCCGGCGCACGCTGGGGCGGTATCCGCCCGCCACCAGCAGCACAGGGTAGAGCCCCAGCAGGGCGTGGATGCTGACCGAGTGCAGGTTGATGAGGGTGAACCACCCGGGCACATCCCGCCAGCTGGGGCACAGCAGAGCCAGTGCCGCGCCGGGGATGCACAGGGCGTACAGCTCCTCCTTGCACCAGCTGCGGTCGGTGAGGGTGTTGTACAGGCAGACGAACACGTTGATGCTGCACAGGTGCAGCGGCAGATAGCTCCAGTTCCACTGGCCGGTGCAGGCCATGCCCAGCAGCAGGGCGGCCTCGTCGGACAGCAGGGCCGCCGTGACCCCCACCAGGATGCGCCGCCGGGTGCGCGGCGTGCTGCGGCGGTACCACCACACCATGCCCAGAAGGAACAAAGCCGACAGCGCCAGCTCTATGAGATGGACAGTACCGAACAGCGGGTAGCACTCATAGCCCGCACCGTATTCGGCGGCGGTGATGTCATAGGATTTCCAGAAGTCAGACATGGAACGTCCCCTCCCTTTTTGACCCTATCATAGCACAGCGGGCAGGAAACAGAAAAGGTATTTTTTACAAAATGCGCCAAAGTGGGTGCATTCTTTGCCAAGCTGTGGTATCTTATAAAACGTATAGAATCGAGATCTGCGTACAGACGCACAGGAGGGAATTTTTTATGACACTGGAAACCGGTATCCGCGGCGAGCAGAGCGTGCCCGTCACTGCTGAAAACACCGCAAAAACCATGGGCAGCGGCACGCTGGACGTGTTTGCCACCCCGGCCCTGGTGGCCCTGGCCGAAAAGACCTGTTGGATGAGCGTGGCCCCGGCTCTGGCCGAGGGCGACGGCACCGTAGGCACGAAGCTGGAGCTGGAGCACACCGCTCCCACCCCCGTGGGCATGACCGTGACCTGCGAGAGCGAGCTGGTGGCTGTGGAAGGCCGCAAGCTCACCTTCAAGGTGACCCTGCACGACGAAAAAGGCCCGGTGGGCGGCGGCACCCACGAGCGCTTTGTGATCCACAACGACAAGTTTGCGGCCAAGGCGGAGGCAAAGAAAGGGTAAAACCGGGTGAATAACCTCGCCCTCTCAGGCGCTTCGCGCCAGCTCTCCCAGAGGGAGAGCCAAGAACGTAACGGTAAAGCTCTTGCCTCTCCCTTTGGGAGAGGTGGATTTGCGAAGCAAAGACGGAGAGGGCGAGGCCGTTAAACTGAGAGGGTTCACTCTTCCCCATCGGGCTGCTCCAGCCGCAGCGGCGGCGGGTCCTCGGCCAGCAGCTGCTGTTCGGCGTGGGCCTGTGCGTCCTGCAGCAGCTGTACGGCCTGCACGCTGGCGCGGAACAGCTCAAAATACATCGCTTTGTAATCCGGCACGGCCCCCACTCCCCTTTTGCATTCCGTGGGGATAGTCTGCCCCGCAGCACGGGGCCTGATACGCTGCCGGAATGAATCGCCTGAAACGAAAAGGAATCATTATGAAAAACAAAAATCTGTCCTGGGCGGCGGCACTGTTCGTGTTTGCCCTGCTGCTGTGGTGCACGGCAGCCACTCCCGGCAAGATCGCCGACCCGTCTACCTACACCTGTGCGGTGTACAGCACCTTCTTCTCGCTGCTGCCGCCGGTCATTGCCATTGTGCTGGCCCTGAACACCAAGGAGGTGTACACCTCCCTGTTGGTGGGCATCGCCTCGGGCGCACTGCTGTATGCCAACGGAAACCTGGAACTGGCCCTGAATACCCTCTTCTTCCACGAAGAGGGCGGCATGATCGCCAAACTGTCCGACAGCAGCAATGTGGGCATCCTGGTGTTCCTGGTCATGCTGGGCATCCTGGTGGCCCTGATGAACAAGGCCGGCGGCTCGGCCGCCTTTGGCCGCTGGGCATCGAAGCACATCCACTCCCGGGCGGGCGCACAGTTTGCCACCCTGCTGCTGGGTGTGATGATCTTTGTGGACGACTATTTCAACTGCCTGACCGTGGGTTCGGTCATGCGCCCGGTCACCGACCGGCAGAAGGTGTCCCGCGCCAAGCTGGCCTACCTCATCGACGCCACGGCGGCCCCCATCTGCATCATTGCGCCGGTGTCCAGCTGGGCGGCGGCGGTCACCTCCAGCGTGCCGGAGGGGTCCGGCATCAACGGCTTCACCATGTTCCTGCGCACCATCCCCTACAACTACTATGCCCTGCTTACCGTCGTCATGAGCCTGTTCCTCATCTTCACCGGCACGGACTTCGGCTCCATGAAGCTCCATGAGGACAACGCGAAAAACGGCGACCTGTTCACCACCGAGGACCGCCCCTACGGCGACGACGTGGACGACGGCACCGAGACGAAGGGCCATGTTGTGGACCTGATCGCACCGGTGCTGGTGCTGATCGCGGCCTGCATCTTCGGCATGATCTACACCGGCGGCTTCTTTGACGGGGTGGACTTCGTCACCGCCTTTGCGGACTGCAACGCCTCTGCCGGCCTTGTGATGGGCAGCAGCATTGCGCTGCTGTTCACCTTCGTGTTCTACCGGGTGCGCAGCGTCATGACCTTCCAGGACTTTGCGGCCTGCATCCCGGAGGGCTTCAAGGCCATGGTCAGCCCCATGCTGATCCTGTCCCTGGCCTGGACCCTGTCCGGCATGACCGGCCTGCTGGGTGCCAAGTATTATGTGGCCAATCTGCTGGGCGGCTCCGCTGCGGCGCTGCAGTATCTGCTGCCGGTGATCATCTTCCTGGTGGCGGTGTTCCTGGCCTTTGCCACCGGCACGAGCTGGGGAACCTTCTCCATTCTGATCCCCATCGTGTGCCACGCATTCCCGGAAGGCGAAATGCTGGTCATCTCCATCGCGGCCTGCCTGTCCGGCGCTGTCTGCGGCGACCACTGCTCCCCCATCTCCGACACCACCATCATGGCCTCGGCGGGTGCCCACTGCAGCCATGTGAACCATGTGTCCACCCAGCTGCCCTATGCCATCACGGCGGCGGCCTGCGCGGCGGTGTGTTATGTGATCACCGGCCTGGCACAGGCGGTACTGGGCAGCCGGGCCAGCCTGTTCACCTCGCTGGTGCTGCTGGCCGTGGCCATCGTCGTAGAGCTGGTGGTGCTCAGCATCATCCGCGCCCGCACGATCAAAAAGGCAAAAGCATGATTGGGCTTTGCCGTCGCGGGCAACTTGTGATAAACTGAAAGAAAACGAACGAGCGGAGGCGCGATCCATGCTGGAACAGGCTTTTCAGGATGTATACACCAAATTCAAACTGCATTTTTATCAGAACGTATTCCAGCGTTTTGCCACGCGGGAAGCGACCCTGACCACAGTGGAGTCCTTCTGCATGGAGGGCATCATGGCCATGGGCGAGCCCACCATTGCGGAGTTTTCCCGCATGATGCAGATCTCCACCCCCAATGCGGCCTATAAGATCGGCAGTCTGGTCAAAAAGGGCTATGTGGAAAAGATCCAGTCCACCGTGGACCGGCGCGAGTACCACCTGCGCCCCACCCAGAAGTATATCGACTACTACAACATCAGCTACTCCTACCTGAGCACGGTGGTCCGGCGGGTGCGCCAGCGCTTCCCGGAAGAGGACGTGGACAAGCTGGAGCAGATGCTCACCATCATCAGCGATGAGCTGATGCCGGAGCTGGATATGCCCCGGCATCAGGACGAGAAAGCCGAATCGTAACATAACAGGCAAAAAATACCCGGAACCTTCCCAGCGGAGGGTTCCGGGTATTGTCTTTTTTACGGAAACTGTGCCAGAGGATCAGAGGTTGGTCTCCTTGTCCACCACCTTGCTGCCGCTGGAAGAGCTGGCAAACAGGCCCAGTGCCATGGAGCCGAACAGGGCCGGAATGCCGGGGCGTTTGCGTTCTGCCGGTTGTAAAAGCGGCAAAACCTGTTATAATACATACATAATTCATAAAATCATATCAGAGAAATAGGTTTGAGAAAGCAAAGCGGCCGGGAATGCCGGCTGCCCTGAGGGAACAACAAATGCAGCAGACAAACGAACAACTTCTGGTGCGGCCGCAAAGCCCCGTTCTGCGGGCGCTGCGTGCCGCCGCACCCCAGACCCTGCCGGTGCTGGCGGGTTATTTTGTGCTGGGCCTGGGCTACGGCATCTATGTACAGTCGCTGGGGCTGCCGGTGTGGATGCCCATGCTCATGGGCACGGTGGTGTATGGCGGCTCGTTGGAATTCGTACTGGCCAGCCTTCTGCTGGGAGCATTCTCGCCGCTGTCGGCCTTTCTGATGGCGCTCATGATCCAGGCGCGGCATCTGTTCTACGGCCTGGCCATGTTGGAGCGCTACAAGGGCTACGGTCTGCGCAGCTTCTACATGATCTTTGCCATGAGCGACGAGACCTTTTCCATCACCTGCTCGGCAGAGCCGCCGGAAGGGGTGGACAAGGGCTGGTTCATGTTCTTCATTACCCTGCTGGATCAGTTCTACTGGGTGGCCAGCGCGGGGCTGGGGGCTGCGGTGGGCTCTGTCCTGCCCTTCAGTACCGAAGGCGTGGATTTTGTGATGACGGCCATGTTCACGGTCATCTTCCTGAACCAGTGGGAAAAGGACAAGCAGCACTACAGCGCCCTCATCGGCATTGCGGCCCCGCTGGTGTGTCTGGCAGTGTTCGGTTCCGGCAGCTTCCTGCTGCCTGCCATGGCCTGCATTCTGGTGCTGCTGCTGGCCCTGCGCAAGCCCATTGAGAAAGCCGAAGGCACCGAAGCGGACAAACGGAAGGAGGAGACCGGCGTATGACTGCCATTCAGATGGGCATCACCATCGCGGTGTGCACGGCCGCCACGATGCTGACCCGTTTTTTGCCCTTTGTGGTGTTCTCGTCCAAGGACCAGAAGCCGCCGGAGGTGGTGCGGTATCTGAGGCGGGTGCTGCCCGCCGCCATCTTTGGTATGCTGATCGTTTACGGCCTCAAGAGCGTGACCCCCTTTGCGGGCAGCCGCGGCGCGCCGGAGGCCATCGCTCTGCTGGTGACCATTGCTCTGCATAAATGGAAGCACGAGACGCTGCTCAGCGTGGCGGGCGGCACCCTGTGCTATGTGTTGTTGGTGCAGCTGGTATTCTGATCGGAAAAAGCTCCCCCGTCATGGCGCTGTGCCATGGGCGGAGGAACTTTTTGCTCAGTGATAGAAGGTATCGAAGTTCACCTGACGGTAGAAGCGCTGCTGCAGCTGGTCGAAGCTGTCGCAGTTCTGGGCCAGCAGCCACATGCTCTTGGTGACCACGGCTTCGATGGTCATGTCATGGGCTTCCAGGAAGCGGAATCGGTTCTTCACCCGCTTGCCCACCTCGTACACGCCCACGTCGCTGCCCTCATAGGTCACCTGCGTGGTCAGGATGAGCACCTTGTGGGTCTGCTCGTAGTGGCCCAGCCCCTCGGCAAAGGCGTCCATGAGCCGCTGCGGGATGCCGCCCACGCCGAAGCTCTCCACGATGACGCAGTCGTACAGGCGGAAGATCTCCGGGATCATGCCGGGGTCCATGCCGGGGATGAGCTTGAGCAGGAACACCCGGGGGTTCATGGCGCGGCCGAACTCCACCGGGCCGGTGGGCCAGGGCGAAGGCACATAGCGCACCAGACGGTCGCCCTGCACCAGTGCCAGCTCCGGGAAGTTGACCGAGGCAAAGGCGTCGTAGCTGATGGTCTTGTTCTTTTTGGCACGGGTGCCGGCAATGACGTGCCCGCCAAACACCACCATCACGCCCCGGCTGCCCGGGTCCAGTGCACAGATCACGCTGTCGCGCAGGTTTTTTTTTGCGTCGGTGATCTCGTTGGAGATGGGCTGCTGGGCACCGGTGAGGATGATGGGCTTGTCCGCGTTCTGGATGAGGTAAGAAAGTGCCGCTGCGGAATAGGCCAGCGTATCGGTGCCGTGGCAGATGATGAAACCATCGTACAGGGCGTAGTTCTCCTGAATGGCGCGGGCCATCATCAGCCAGTGTTCCTGGCCGAGGTCGGTGCTGTCGATGCTGCACAGGGCCAGCGTTTCCGGGATGCACAGGTCGTTGAGCTCCGGAAGATGGGCCAGCAGCTCGTCGCTGCTGAGCACGGGCCGGAGGCCCTGCGGAGTATGTACGCTGGCAATGGTGCCGCCGGTGGTAATGAAAAGAATGCGCTGTTTGGTCATAAAAAGCCTCCATGGCAGAAAATCAGAGAAACAAACCCAGTATAACACACTCTTTTCCGGCTGAAAAGTGCCCCGCAGCGGCAAAAGGCTGCTTTTTGCGACCCGGTCACAGAAGTTTTGCGGAAAAAGGTGTATACTATAAGAAAAGTTTCCGATGCAGTGGATGTGGTGAAGCTGCCCGCTACGACCCCATCCCCAAATTAAAAATCATGTTTCCTCTGATCATGGCCAGAGCGAAGCGGAGGCCATTTTAAATCGTGACTCTGAAAAGGAGGACCAACCATGTCCAACATTGTGATCGTAGGTTCCGGCCCGGCGGGCGTGTCTGCCGCACTGTACGCGGTCCGCGCGGGGGTGGACACCACCGTGCTGACCAAAGGCCCCGGTGCGCTGGACCGGGCCGAGAAGATCGAAAACTACTACGGCCTTGCTCAGCCGGTTTCCGGTGCGGAGCTGGAGCGCCGCAGCATCGAGAATGCCAAACGCCTGGGGGTGCGGTTTGTGACCGCCGAAGCCGTGGGGCTGACCTATACGGATAAACTCACGGTAGAAACCATAGGGAAAGATTACCCGGCGGACGCGGTGATCCTGGCCACAGGGGCCTCCCGTGCAGTGCCGCGCATTCCGGGCCTTGCCGGGCTGGAGGGCCACGGCGTGAGCTGGTGTGCCGTCTGCGACGCCTTTTTCTACCGCGGCAAGGATGTGGCCGTGCTGGGCAGCGGAGCCTATGCCCTGCACGAGGTGCAGGCCCTGCTGCCGGTGGTGAAAAGCGTCAGCCTGCTGACCAACGGCATGCCGCTGACCGCAGAATTCCCGCCGGAGGTGACCGTATACCCGCAGAAGGTGGAGGCTGTTCTGGGCGAACAGGTGGTCACCGGGGTGCAGCTGTCCGACGGGCAGAAGGTTGCCCTGTCCGGTGTGTTCGTGGCGCTGGGCGTGGCGGGCAGCACTGCGCTGGCCCGCAAGATTGGGGCCGCCGTGGAGGGCAGCCGCATCGTGGTGGATGAGAAGATGCAGACCACCGTGCCCGGCCTGTACGCTGCCGGGGACTGCACCGGCGGCCTGCTGCAGGTGGCAAAGGCTGTATACGAGGGTGCACAGGCCGGTACAGAAGCCGCCAAGGCCCTGCGGAAAGGATGAGTGCCATGCAAAAGACCCCGGAAGACCGCAATTGTCTGGCCTGCGCGTTCCCCTTCTGGGCGCAGCTGACCGCCGACGAACAGGAGATGCTCTGCCGCTACACCCGCCCGGTGCACTACCGCAAAGGGGCCCGGGTGCACAGCCCACTGGAAAGCTGTGGGGGCATCCTGCTGCTGCGCACCGGCCAGCTGCGGGCCTATCTGCTGTCGGAGGACGGCCGGGACGTGACCCTCTACCGCCTGTTCGGCGGGGAGGTGTGCATTCTGTCGGCGTCCTGCGTGATGGACTCGGTGAATGTGGACCTGTACATCGACGCTGAGGAGGACACCGAGGCACTGTGCATCAGCGCGGGCATCTTCCGCCGTCTGATGCAGCAGAATGTCTATGTGCGCTGCTACGCCTACCAGCTCACGGCAGAGCGCTTTTCCGACACCATGTGGACGATGCAACAGATCCTGTTCATGAGCGCCGACCGGCGGCTGGCCATCTTTCTCACCGACGAGCTGGCCAAGACCGGCGGCGACGAGGTGCGCATGACCCACGACCAGATGGCAAAGTACATGGGCTCTGCCCGCGAGGTGGTGAGCCGGATGCTCAAATACTTCGCGCAGGAGGGCTGGGTGCGGCTGTACCGCGGCGGGGTGCAGGTGCTGGACAAGCCAAAGCTGCAGCAGCTGGCAAGAGGCGAATGAAAAAAGAGGACGATGCGTTATGCATCGTCCTCTTTGCTGTTACGGGAGATCAGCCCTTGCAGCCCTGCTCTTCCCAGTCGCCGAAATCGCTGGCGTCAGCGATCTTGGTGGCGTCGAACTTGCCGTTCTCGTCCTTGGGGGCGACGGCGGGGCCGGCCTCCACGGGGTTGGGGTT